>OERM01000355.1_pt1 | contig 13949 bp, 32 predicted proteins | sample 1540021 | NCBI WGS metagenome assembly OERM01 (sample SAMEA3891245, study PRJEB23780) | metagenome | biome: terrestrial biome; feature: animal house; material: water of meat washing | place: Italy | collected 2015-05-12 | reverse complement strand
AGCCGGTTAATCTGCCTATTTGCGCTAGGTCTTAATGCCGCATACGCTACTTAATTAGCAACGGACTTAGTAGTTGCGCTCCGTGCGCCGTTGCCACTTGGTGGCCTCGCTTGTCTACGTGGTTAATATTAGATAAATCCGGTCAGTGATGCAAGCTCTTTTTAACAATTACGGTTTAACTGGAGGTTTTATGAGCCCGTAACGCATGTAATCAAGAGTGCTACGGACAATCATCATATCCACCTGGCTGTTCTCAATGTGCCTGCATTTCTTGCATATTAGCTTCGTTTTATAACGAGCATCCTCAAACCACGGAATGTCACGAAGGTAAACGTAATGATGCTTCTTGCAACCGTGCAAAATCTGCCTAAGTGTTCTCATGCCACCACCATAAAGTAAGCCCAAGTGATCAGCCCAGCGATAAACCAGATTGTTAACTCACTCATAAAGGCTATTCCCATTCTCGTCATGACCAACTCTACCTTTTCGATAACCCGCAATCCATACAAATTTATCGCGAGAGATTAGGGTTGATACCGGCCCCCAAATCTGAGTAATAAGTGAGGCAACAACCTTGTCATCTTTCTTCTTTGCGCCCAGCTTGCTGTACTCATCGTTTAGTTTGTCCGCCTGGAGCTTTACTGCGTTGAGGTATGCATCATTTAGCCCGAACATTATTTAACCTCCTTGAAATCTGAGATTATAAATTTTGCATAACCCTTTTCTTTCATGTGATTATCGAAATGCTTAGTTGCCGATTTCCACGCAGTCAAGCAGCCACTGTATCCAGTCATCAGTATACTCTCGCAGTCAATCGGTGATGAGCTGTTTGGTAGGTAATAGTTTACAAGTACAAAGTAGTTTCTCATTTCTCAATCTCTCGTTGTGTTGATATGGTGATTATATGCCATGCGTGGCGACTGCGTTTAGCAATTCGTGCTATTTAAATTTCTCTACTGCGGTTGGGTTCTTTAGGTCCCAATAGTAACGATTTAGTTTGCATAGCGCCTTATACATGCCCAACCGGGTATCTGGTGTTAACATCATTTCAACCTCCAGCCTCCCAATTTCATCATCTACTGCGTTTATTGCTAACTGAATTCTGTCAGACATACCCTGACAAGCATAAAAATTAGAAAAAAAACATAAACAGCCTCCTTTAACTATAAAAGCTCTTGATGAAAGCCTCTGGCGTAACACCTTGCTTGTACGGCTTGATTAAATCCTTGATGATGAACCAGTGGAAGGTCTTCATATCAAAGACCAGTCGCTCGCATGCGATCACATATTCAGTGAAACTCATTCTTTCTTCTCCCTTTCCATCCATATTTGCGCTAGCTCGTAGTAAGCCATCGCCTCTTCGCCAGTTTTAGCTTCGTCCTGCATTCGCTTGCGCCACTGGCTTGGTGATTCGTAGTTATCCATCAGTAAATGATTACCTCATCTTTTGAGAGGTAAATATCCTCGCCATTCTTGTTCTTTACGATGTAGCAACTACCATCATCACTCATCTCTGCGAATAACACATCACCACGCTGAATTAGCGCCACATAATCACTCTCACCTACATAGACAACCTTAATCATAGAATCACCTTACTTAAATTATAGTTCGTTAGAATGCGTTTTAGTCGCGTTAAATTCGGTTCAATTGCTCAAGAATTTCGTAAGCCAGCTCTCTGGCCTGCTCTTCGGTTAAGTGTATGGTGTGAACCTGTGGTTCGTCACGCATTCCGCATGCCTGGGCAATGATGAATGTTGAATAGCCATCGAAGTGGTTGGCCTGTAGCTTGGGGTTGCTCTGTTGAAATTTCATTTCCGTTTCCTCGCTCGTTTCGATGGGGTAACTATAACAAATTACCCCAATGTTGTTTTAGCAATTAGTGCTATGCACCAATGTCATCGCGAGGAACGTAACAATCAACATACCCGCTAAGAACGTCCTGTTGAGCTTTTGCATGTTCGTAATCTTCATATACTCGAACGTGCTTAACGCTATTAAACTTGCCGGTGTAGTACGTGTGGATGTAAATCATTTATTGGTCGCCTTGTGCTTATATTTTTGAGAATGCCACCATTGCTTCACCAGACATTGATCTGATAAAAACTCTTGCGCCATTTTCTTTTACGTGCATATGCACGCCAGTCTTCGGTGATTTAACTGTGAGGATTCCGCGTTCGTTTACTACAGCAATCAACTTCATGCCGCGTCGGAATCCAAAAATATTACAAGCTCTGGAGCTTGCAAAATCAACATTTAGAATCATTTCTTTGTCGCCTTATCCCAGTTAGTCAGGTATACAGCATTAACGCTAAGTGCCTCATACTGGCGAGATGACTCGAAGTCATTGACGTCAAACTGCTGATTGTTAATCTGGTCTACTACCTCTTTTGCAATCGCTCGGTCATTTGGCTTCTCAAAGATTGAAAGCATGTACTTTAGTTCGGCTGCTTGCTTGTCTGAAAGGTTAATTGTAATCATTTTCCAAACACTCCTTTCGTCTTCAGATTGTGGCGATAGAACTGCATGACGTGACCGTTGTGGTGATTGCTTGATGGATATTGTTTCATCTCTCTTTCCTCTCGTTTGGTGTGAACTAACTATAACAAAACCCGACGGATCGGGTTTAGCAATTCGTGCTATTTACCACCAAGAACTGATTTATCCGATTCATGAATCATCTTCTGCCCGTAAAGCTCTTTAGCCTTCTGCATTGACTCAATACAGTCATTAAGATCAGTTAAGTAATCCTTGTGACCACGCAGGCCCATACAAAGCATCTTCTTTATTGCATGCTGAGTTGCTGGGTCAGATACACCGAACGCATCAAGAACCCGATAAACGTCTACTGTTGTTACCGTGCCATCAATGCCAATAATTTTACGGTCGTACTTGCTCATATATCAATCCTCGTTATTGTGCCGCCATGCGTCTTAAGCATGAGATTTGCGTATTTTTCGTCTACATAGTGCATGAGCATATCAATACCCCTGCTGCTGAATTTATGTTCGTATATCGTCAATCAAATTCCTTTCGTGTGGTTGACGTGGGGATTATACCAGTCAGGATGAATCCCCTGTTAACAAAGGGTGCTATTTTATAATTCAGATACTAATCATCACTTCATTACTCATTTTCTTCAGCTTCGGCCTCCATGTAGTCAGCCATCTTGATTAAGTGCTCACCCATTGCTCGGACGGTCGCCGCATCCTGCATAGGAAACACTCCTGAGTCATGGTCAATCACTATCTCGACGGTTATTTCGCCGAAGTTGGTCATTGTATCAATCCAGCAATCTTCTCCATCCATATCCTGGAAGCACTTGCGATCTGTTTTCATTTCGTAATTGTTTTCCATCTTCGTTTCCTCGTTGTTGTCGATGGGGTAATCATAGATAACTACCAGATCCATTGTTTATCAATTCGTGCTATTCACCTCTCAGGAGTGATTTAGCTTTCCGATACAAGTCCATAGCCACCTCAACCTCATCCTCACTGTACCGTAAGTGGTATGGTAGTCTGCTAACATGCTCACCATCGTAAGTTTTGAAGTTAGGTTGCCAATACTCATCAATGATAGCCGGATGAGCATAAATCTTATCTCCAATGAGGCAAACGAGATTCATTTCCTCTAGAGCGGGGATGAGCTCATCCTTAATGCGAGCCATCAGCACGGCATTGCCACCCTTAATTCTTTTCGCCCTGCGAGCACCTTCGTATAAAGACCTGATGCCAAGCACGCCCCTGCCGTTCATTGCCATTTTCCTGATGATTTTAATCAGTACACCAAACTCATCACCACTATACACATCTGAGGTATCAATCGAGCCCCAAAACGCCGTTGAATGCCGATACCCGTTAGCATTGATTGCAACCCGTAGCGGTGGCAGCCCATCTTGATTGGCTATCTTAATTACCTGCTCTTCTGTTAGTTTATCCTCGTTAAAGTCAAACATTACTTAATCTCCTCAATAATTAAACGGTAATCCTTAATGGCCTTCATGGCAGCTGCGAGCGCCTCACCCTCATACTCAGAAAGTTCTGGCATCACTTTACAAATCCTGGCCTTGAACTCTGTGATTGCCTCATCCTTTATCGCGTCGTTGGTCTTCTTCCTGATTCCAATGTTTGCAGTTCCTGGAATCAGTTTAATAACCAGCTTTTTATCTCCAAGTATCTCGCTACCAGTAAATTCATTAATACCCCTTTCTTCTTCATAATGGTGAGTTGCCTTCAGTCCCGCATCCCTCAACTCATGCATGCGAGCCGTTGTGTTATAAATGTATGAGCTCTTAAGCTTATGTAGGCCACCCTCCTCTGCGCCAATAAGGCTCTCAATCTTGTTGAGTGTCACGCTGATCTGCTTATCTTCAGAATTAAGTGCTGCTTTTACCATCTCACGAATCACTTGGCCTAATGTTACCTTCTCTTTCATCTCTATCACTCCTCTCGTTTAAGTTGAGTCCATCATATCCCGACTTACACATGTAGTCAAGTGTAATTTTTGGTAACTTTTGGGGGTCGTTACGCGAAATGGTATCCAGGCCCAGCTATAGCTTAATGTGAGTAGCGTGTAGTGCGTGTAACGAGGAAAAATGGCTGAGTGACCCCACAACGGCTAAATCTCACACAAAATAGCAATAATGTATTCTGATAGAAAAAAAACATATAGATGTCGCCGTGCCCCCGTTACACGACTTACATACAATAATATTAATATTAATAATAATAATAATAGAAAGAAGATATATATATTAGGCACTTATAGTGTAAGTCTGGGCGTAGCTGCGCGTAACTAGCGTAACGATAGGTGCTGGCTTACATCGCGCTACATGCGTTACGAGTCAGTTTGAAAATGGCTCAGCCAGAATCAAAATCAACTTGTATGGTAGTCCATCCATCTCTCATTCACTCACTCACCACTTCATTTCACTTTTCGCAACAATCAAAAACATCATTGCATCTGAAGCAATATTGCTATATGTGAAATAATCATGTGAATCACTGCAATATCTGCAACAATCCATAAATCTAACGAATAGCACTTTTTGCTAAAGACAGTGTGGCTAACTATGTGTATACTTAATCTCATCGAAACGGTAGCAGACTCTGAGTCACTCTCGAAAGAGACTAAAAGGAGTAAATACTACCGCGCAATGTGAGGAAGCGTTACCTTACCCACCAAAGCGCCTCGCGGGTCCTTTTGCTAGGATGCCGGGCCGGGTTCAAAAGCCCGAGTTGTAGTGAGTACGTTGAAGAGATTTCGATAATGAAATTGTTAACGAGAGGTTGGTTATGGAAAAGAAAGTTATTTACTTTTACGAGAACGGTAAACATTGCGTTGGTGAGTATGGATTTAGTAAACACCCTAAATTTTACTTCTTTGATAAAGAGTTTGATGCAAAAGATTGGGCTCAGGTTTTGAAAAGTCGTCACAATTTCAAAGGCAATGAATTATGAAAAACTTAATCGCAGCAATAATATACGCAGCCGAACTTATGGCATCTGGTATTGGCTTAGCAAAAGGCAAGCAGTGACACTATGACGACCACCGTTAAACAAACTGCTCACCCTACAAGCGCGCAGTTTTGCAGCCTGGATCAACCTTCCATGAAGGGACGTCCATCAAGTCGGTGATTGAGACCCTTAAGGAGTCAACGATTCATAACGAAGATAAGTTTCTTGTTGTTCCGTGTTTCATTAACGAGATGAAAAAAGCATGAAGATAAAAATTAAGGCATTAGCATTAAGCAAGGCTGATGGTTTCGAAGGTGATGAGTACGAGCTCTACGGACTTGAACCTGGAGGAGTTTACGATGTGTTATCCCAAATTCACGAGCTAGGGGTGATGATTATAAATAACAAGTACGACATAAACGTGATGGTGTACAACTTCGAGGTAGAGCATTATGAAGATTAATAAAGAAGAGTTGCGACACGAATGCGCACTGATTGGGCTTAACGAAGATTACACCGACCTTGTGGTGCGCGCAAAGCTGGACATTGATTTGGCCAAGCAATTCCAGTCATATGATGAAGATTTCTGTTGTAGTGGTGAAGGTTGTAATCACTGCATTCCATTTTGAGGATCGAGATATGAAAATTAAAGTTAAGTGCCTTAATAATTTCGATAATGGGACGTGGAAGTTTACTAAGGACGATGAGTATTATTTCGATGAATATAGTGGCGCGGTAGTTGGTGATAATTACATTCCTGTATTCTGCTTTGCTGACGATGACCTTATCGTAGCGGCAATTTCAGGTGATTTAACTTTTCAGGCTGTGAGGGATTAGTATGAAAATTCGCTGCACCAACGTTATTACCAGTACCGACAAGAAAGTATTAACACCGTTCGTTAAAGGCTCTGTATACGACGCTGAGCCGCTAATCATTAACAGGAAGACAATCCCTAACGAATGGGTTATTAATGGCGCTGAGCGACCGCACAAGCACGATTCTGGGTGGATTGCCATTGCAGGCTGGAAGGTTGGGATGTTTATTCCTGGGATTGCAACTTTTGACGAGGTGAAATGATGCTATTACCTTCAGATTTGAGCTATTGGGATTTTGAGGTTGTGTCAATAATGTCTGGAAAGGGATGGCCTTGCGGTGATTGCTTCCGCGAGGACTTGCTGGAAAGTCACGAGATTATGCTAAAGGCGATAGAAAAGGCACGAAATAGCACTAATTGCTAAAGCCCTTCGGGTCTTTTCCTGTATATTCATCTCATCGAAACGAAACAACGAAGGGTAAAAGAAATGACTACTACGATTGCCAAAAACTGGATTAGCAACGAAAACGTATTATACAAAGCTCGCGTTAAAGATGGTGTAGAGCAAATCAAGAAAGATGGAAAATGGATTAACCTTGAAGAGCGCGGCAAGTACATCAAGACAAAGACCATTTACTGCACAAAGGTTAATCATCGCTCATCCATTCGTAAGTACTTCACTGAAGGGAAGCGATATCAAGTAGATCTCCATTCTGGACTTGGGCAGCGAGCTGGATACATTTACGATAAAGAGGGCAGCGCGTGGCAGCTATATCGTGACGAAGATGTTGGCTTTGTTACAGTTTGTGGAGACTATCGCTTTGAGGCTCAATGCAAATGATTAGAAAAGGAAAAGGCCGGTCGCTTGGGGAAATAAAATCAAATAACCTCATTAAGGCGCACGATAAGATATACATACTAATGGGCATGGATTATGAATACAATTTTCACAACATATCAGCGCATCTTGATGAAGATTCCGCTAGGGAGCATATGAAAACATACCCAAAATCACTTATTGGAATGATAAATAATTACATAAGTTATGAAATTGTGGAAATGGAGATTAAAAAATGATTGATTTACTTGGTGGTGGTTACTTTATTATCCTTTTGTTGGCTGAAATTCTTAAGATTGCATTCTATGGAGCTGGATTGTGGATGTGTCTAAAGTGGATTAAGAATAACTAATAAGCACAAATTGATAATGAATTATAAGCGGTCGTTGTTATAATGGCCGCTCAGAAACAATACGGAGAGAAGTAATGTTTGATTTCAACGAAGATAAACTATCTGTTGAACAGGTTATGGCAATTGCTGCCGCAGACAACCTCCCACCTTTGCGAGTCGCTATTAATGCCAATGGCTATCGCCAGTCTCAATCATTCTGGAAAGCACCTGTCGAGATTGATGCCGCCAATGACAAATACCCCGTAATCTCACTAGGAAATGATATTGATGTTGTTGGCAAACTGTCAGCTAACATTGCTCGGAGCGTGCAGTTCCCGGAGTCGTCCGCGTACATGCACTTCCTGGGGTGTATTTCCGCTGCTATGCTTGGACGTTTTACTGTTGAGTATCACGGGACTCAGCAGCCAACGTCTCTTTACGTCGTAACCAGCCAGCCACCATCTACCGGTAAATCAGCAATCAACTCGCTTTCGATTGCTCCAATGATCGCTGAGACTGAGCGGCTGAATGAAGTGCGAAAGCGTGAGCGAAAAAAGATTATGGCAAAACTATCTGCCCTTTCCAAAGAGATGAAGCAGGAAAAATCACCATCAGAGATGGTCTCGCTTTTTGAGGAGAAAGAGGAGCTAGAGGAGAAGCTGGAAAAGCTGTGTGATATCGTATTCCCAGTATCAGATACGACACCAGAAGGCCTTGCTCGAATCAACAACCGCCAGGGAAACTTCGCGGTCATTTCTGATGAGGCGACTAGCGTGAACTCACTGCTTGGCATGACCTACGGTGACGGATCCAAGAAGACGAACAGCGAACTTGTGCTGAAAGCATGGGATGCTGGTAACGTATCCATCGCGCGTGCGAACGCAGAAAACAACATGAGTTTCGTTGCTATGGGTTGCATATCTGTAATTGCGCAGGACGAAACAATTAACGCCATCATGAATGCTGGTGCGCGAGGTATCGGTGTATCGGAACGTTTCCTGCTCGTGCGTGAAAAATCATTCCTGGGCGAACGTGTATTCGTTGATGAAAATGGCGAATCGACTTATGAACCAATTGATGCCGGGTTGAAGGCTGATTACTTCCGTTTAGTTCACGAGATAATGAATGAGCAAGAAGTTAAGTTGACGGTTAGTAATTCAGCGATGAAGTATCTCAACCGCGCGCGTCAGGAAATGGAACCGCACCTTGCGGACGGCGGGAAGTATTCACACACAATGTTGCGAGGCGCGTTGGGTAAATTCGATAAGCAGGCCATCAGGATTGCGGCGGTTCTTCACACTGTGCGTAACTGGTTCAACCCTAACGGCGGTAGTCCGCAGAAGTCCATGGAAATTGAATTGGATACGATGCAAGAAGCAGTGATTATGTTCCAGGAACTGAGTAAGACTTATTTGTCATCTGCTAACGCCGCTGGTCACGCTGGTGACAATGCAGAGATGAATAAGCTGATTGATATTCTGATTAAGCAAGGAAAAAATGGGAAAGGCGTAGTAGGTATCCGGTCTCTATATGAAGCTGCTCGCAAGGTTAAGCCATTCGAGGCTCAGGCTGGAGTAATGACGAAGATTAAAGATCACCTGCTGCCAATGCTTGATGAGAAAAACTATACATGCCTGATTGGTGATAAAGTTTACATTAATCCACGACTGTTGGGGTGATAAGTGTTCCTGCTTGATATATTTAAGTTTTGCGAATCTTATAGCTTTTTCACGCGCCAGCATTTGGCGCGATTCATCTACCAACACAAGGACTCTAAGAGACTCAGTAAGGCGGCAGGATTATCGCATAGGGAGTTTTGCAGTGCGGCTTCAAAGGAGTTCTGCGCGAAGATGCTTAGTGCTGGTTACATTGATGGTAAGTGCGGTGAGTTTGTTAGCAGGGGTAGTTTGAAAAGGCCATTTGAGTTTAACTTTGAGGCGCTTAGCGGGTATGAGAGCAAGTACATAAAAGAGATGATGAACATAGGAACAATGACTGACGACGAGTTATTTTCTTAAATAGCACTTTTTGTTAAAAGCCCCTCAAGGGCTTTTGCTATTATTAATCCATCGAAGCGCGGGTGCTTAAAAGCCAACCCGAAAATAATATTAAGACAGGAGTATACAAAATGAGCACAGCAGAAAGACTGATGGCAGTACTTGCAAAAGCAAAAGCCAACCTCCTGACCGTGGATATTAAAGAGCAGGGTGACGGTGACATTATCGCTACCATCTCTGATGGTGGATACTCATCAGAGTCATTCATTACCACAAGCCTGGAAGGACTTGTGCGCGGGATTGAAATTAGAGTGGAATCAATGCAGTTAATCCCACTTTAAAGTTAGTGGCAGATAAAAAGATACAGCCTCCATTAGGAGGCTTTTTTACGTCTTAAGATTAATGTCATGAGAATTAAAACCAGCAACCCCATAGCTCCTGTCCCAACCCACGGAAGTGCGGATGATTCGTTATTGGTAATTTCAATCTTTTCGGCGGTAATTGTTGAGGCCTTAATAGAGTTGTCAGCAGTCTTTTTCCCGCTTGAGCTATCCAGCGATCCAACCTTTGAGTCTTTAACCGTGGCTTCACTGGAGTTGCTTGAGTCAACCTTATTTGTTAACCCAACTCCAATCTTATTGTTCTCTGCTCCAGCCTGTGCGCTAATCTCTGGCTTACTGCCAATCAAACCAGTCAGAGCGGATTTTGCTGAACATCCAGATAAGGCTACGCACATTACTAATGCTGCAATCCACTTAAGCATAGCTTAATCTCCTCATTTCTGCGATTCACCAAACCCTTAACAATAACCTTTTTGCCGTTAACGGTAGCTTTATTCCACATCCCAAGAGCCTTACAACCCTGCTCCACTTTACCCTGATTGATAAGTCTAATTGCCGTTGAGTTCTTCATGGCATGACCACCAACGTTGTAGCTAAAGCTGATTAGCGCCGCCCTTGTCTGCGGTGCGATTGGGTAGGTTACAGCATCCTGAACATGCTTGGCATGAATCTGGATGTGCTTTTCCAGCAGATTTCGGCACTCCCTGTTGCTGTATGTTTTACCCCAGACCACATCTGGACCTGTAATACCGGAACACACCGTAGGGATTCCGGCAATGTCCATGTAAGGCTTGTTCTCCACACCCTCAACGAGCTCAATAAGCGGAGCTGCGATGTATATTGCCGCAGCCGTAGCCGCGCTAATTAGCAGCTTCTGCTTCATTTATTTGCTCCTTATCTTGATTGCTGTTTTCAAGTCTCCAGATTCAAGCGCCCGCCTGATAGCTTGACTATCCTTATACTTCCAGTAAGCACCCCAGGCTCCAAAAATGATTAGAGCGATAAGGCTGATTATTGCTATAGTCATTTGACCAGTTGCTGCACCAGTTACCGCAGCTCCGCCAGTTGATGCCGTAGCGGCGTTAATTACTTCCCTCATGTGATCCACCTTTATGTATTTGTCAATGCTTAAGTTAATAAAAGAATGATACATTAGCACCGCTCGGAAAAGAAGCATAAAAAAAGGGAGCCAAAGGCTCCCCGCTTGTAACACTATGTTTTAGATACGCTAGTCAGCGATAATAAATTCAACTAACGAGCCATCAATCGGCGCTAAAATGTGAGTCATGTCATCGCCGTAAATCTTGTAATATCCATCGCCCTGGTACTCTGCATTGTACGGCTGGTTAACTGTAAATGGCAGAGTCTTGGAGTTGTTTTTGGTGCAATAAATCATTTTAGTCATTTTGTGTTTCCTCGTTTAGTTCATCTCGTTTCGATGTGTTAACTATAACCCAGTTTTTACTATTATCTTTAGCAATTCGTGCTATTTATTGCGTGCCTTACCAATGCTGATGTTCCATCAATATCACCATCAACAACATGAACATCAATCTCTCTTGCACACACCCCGTGAATGTATGAGCGACTATCGCCATAAAATGTGTACCCTGCCCTATGCAACCTGATTAACGTGACCTCAACACCAGTGTCGATCAGTGCCTTAATCTCGCTAGCAAACCCACCGTCAGCGCAAATGTAGCAACCATCAACAAGTGACTGGGCGAGCCTTTTACCGAAAACATAATCACCAAAGACTGGCTTCATTACAGACTCGCTAATCCAAATCATAAATTCTCGAATGCTTTTACCGCCAAGTATCTCTTGATTCTTTTCTTTCTCGTCTCGGTTGTTGTAGTTCTCAATAAACCAATCAAATTCATGCTTTGATAGCATCCCCCCCCCTGGCTACATCGAACATTGGTGACTTGAATGAAACTTTCCCATCAACAACACCCAACCCGACCATAATATCTGCGATAGTGTCCTTGCCAACTCCAGCCGGTCCGTTAAGGATAAATAATTTAGTCATTTTCATTCTCCGTGAGATTCGCAATCTTTAGGTAGTTCTTCATATTCACATACAGCCATAACTGTGTATCCGCGACTTCTTAGGTGCTTAATTACTTTTGGGTTATCTTCAAAAATAACCACATTGCCTTTATAGCCACCACTGATTTCATTAAGCCATTCCTCTTTTATTTTGTAATCTTTTCGGTTGTCATTTCGACTTCTCATGTATATCGAATCATACTCAACATCATTATCCTGAAGCCACTCAAGGGCTCTCCATTCAACTTGATCACTTCTTGAGGTCATTATGTAAACTTGAGATGGCTCAGCTAAAGCATTCATCATTTTTATCATTGGAATTATTGGTGAGTCTCCAGAACAGGCTTTATTGTAATCCTTCCAACTTGAAGTCAAGTTAAGGTTGCTGGATGGCAAGAGGTGACTTCTATGCTCATTATTAGCTATAGTTCCATCGATATCAAATACGTAAATCATTACAATTACTCATCTCTTTATCGTTTATTCATTTTGCCTCAATCCTTGAGGCTTTATTAACAAAAAGTTCTATTTACATACCAGGGCGATAAATGTGTCTACCAACCTCGCCAAAATTCTTGTGGTAAACAATTGCAGCCGCCTGTCGGTATGATCGCCACCCTCCCCGTGCTGCATATGCGTCCTTGCTGGCAAGTGCAGGGTGCACCTCATCAATCCCAAGAGTGCATTCTGTAACGGTTGCATGATGGAAATGGCCGGAATGGCAGTAAACGAATTCACATTCACCAAAGTCTTTGCGGTAGTCTGTCGCCATTGCCGCGAGTCGACCCTCAGCTTTCTTCATTGTGTGGCCGTGCGTGTAACCAAGTAATGTTGAGCCAAATCGCGTCTTGTGCATGATTGCCGGACTGGTATCAACAAACACGCGATTCTCGCTTTCATAAAATGCAGCCATTGCCGCACGGAGCCAAATCATACCACTCTGGTCGTGATTTCCCTCTATGATTTGAATCTCTACTTCCTTGTGTTTCTTAAGCATCTTCTCTACCGCGCCACGAATTGAGCGAATTGCCACATAAACTAACTTGGCATATCGGCTATCTTGATCAAGGCAGTGTCCGCTTGTTGGGGTTACAGCCTCAAGTCCGTCTGAGTGAAGGAAGTCGCCGCCAACTAAAACCACGGCTTTCTCTGACGCAGGTGATACAGAAATTGCATAGTTAAAATATGATTCCATTAATTTCTCTGCCGTGTTAGTGTCATAATTCTCACCAGATTCATGGCGATGTGCCATCATTCCGATATGGGCATCGAAAATCGGATAAAGAGTCATTAATTCAGAATTGACCTCATTACCTGAGTGGGTGACCGAGCCTGCCTTTGGCAAATCAGAGCAAAATGCCTCGCGAGCCTGCTCCATTAAAACCTCAAGTCGCTCACTATCTACGGATGTTTTAACCCAGCGAATCTTTTCGTTACCTTCGGCATCAATCATCGTTGATGTGCCTTTAACCATATAACCGTCAGGAACTAGCTTCTTGATACCTGGATTTCCGTGCAATTCTCCGCTCTTGGCCAGTTTACTACGACGCAATTCAACGTTTCGAATGTTCATTCCGTACTTCTCTGCGATTGCCTTGTTGGTCATGCCATTTGCCAGCTCTTCGCGTAGTTGTTCGTTGCTAATCTTTGCAGTTGCCATTATATAAGTTCCTTAATTCATTGCGATAAAGTATAAGATAGTAAATCTAAACAGTGGGACTAATGCTACTAGTGTTAGGGCTCTCATTCAACTTCTTTTAACCAGTAGTCAATCAAATCAGCACTAATTGTTAACTTCTGGTCAAGGTCAGTCATGCAAAGGTTGCCGCAAGCTGGCGAATAGTAAATCTGCACCCACTTCCCGTCTTTAGTTTTTGCGTTAACATCCACATAATCAGGTGGAAACCAGTCAGTAATAGGTATCGCCCTAAACTTCGAACCACTTTGCCCATGCACTAAATCGTAATGCTCTGGCTGAAAATCTAAACCAAACATAATTAATCCTTAGGCTTCTTTATCTTAAACTTGAATCCCTCAGCTTTGAGGAACTCATTAACATCAATTCTGACACCTGGCTTAACTCTCACGTATTTTCTTGGTCGCTCATCCATGTAAGAGA
>OERM01000353.1_pt1 | contig 13974 bp, 12 predicted proteins | sample 1540021 | NCBI WGS metagenome assembly OERM01 (sample SAMEA3891245, study PRJEB23780) | metagenome | biome: terrestrial biome; feature: animal house; material: water of meat washing | place: Italy | collected 2015-05-12 | reverse complement strand
GCCTAAAATTAAAAAGCTAGGAATGAAAAACTTCCATTCCTAGCTTATAAAATACAAATTAATAATTATATTGTCCTACATTTTCACAAATTCTTATATCTAAAAGATCATCTGAAAGAGTTTTTTTGTATGAACATAAGAACTCATTTAATTCACTATCCTGAAGATCTATATTTTTAGGACTAGTTATAAGAACTTTATTATTTTCTAAAATTAACTCAATATCATTTTTTTCGTTTTTAATAAAATATGTAGTAACAGTAGATGTTTTTACTTTTCCCTTATACTTCTCTTGAAAACTCAAAGTTTTTCTTAAATTTTCATAATCTCCACCTTGAATTCCTAAGTTACTCATATCTATACCTAAGTTTTTCATTTGCCCTTCAATATCACCCATATCAAAGCCATATCTCTTAAGCATTTCTGTTTGAATATTTAAAAACTTTTCTTGAGAAATATTATTTTCATTCATATATTTAGTTATCTCTCTAGAAAGCTCCATCATACTCATTTTTCCTTGAGCTACTGAATAATATAAATCATAAATATATGACTCAAATTTATCTATATCTTTATCTCTTGCTTTATTTTTTAACTCATTAAAATCTACAATTCTATCACTCATAAAACAATACCTCCGTAAAGTTCAAACTTATATTATTACTATAATAACATAAAAATATCTTTATAACATATTTTAAGGATTAAAATTAGTTATATTTTAATTAAATTTAAGTTTTAAATAATTTTATGTCTTCTTAACTAAATTGTAGATATTAAAATTAACTAAAAAGTCCTATATCATACACCTAAAGTATATGATATAGGACTTTTTTTACATAAGTTTATAAACTTATAGATATTCTTTAAATTCCTTCTTACCACTAATAGAATTTAATAGATGCTTAATCTCTTGGTCTCTACCTTTGTCCATGACCAAAATAACATCTCCTGCATCAACTAATACTAGATCTTTTATTCCAAATCCTATTATTAATTTTTCCTTTCCAAAAACGGAACAATTCTCACATTCCTCTAAAAAAACATTATCTGAAGTTCTATTATTTCCATTAGGTCCTAAAAATCTACTTAGAGCTGAGAAAGTACCTATATCATCCCAAGAAAAATCACATTTTATAACAAAGGATCTTCTTGTTTTTTGCATTACTCCAAAATCTATAGATATTCCATCAATTAAAGAATACTGCTCTTTTATTATTTCTTCCTCATCATCTTCTCCAATGTGTTGATATATCTCCATTAAACATTTATACATCTTAGGAATATATTTTTCAATTTCTCTCAATATAACATCAGCTCTAAATATGAACATTCCACTATTCCATAAATAAGTCCCCTTTAATAAGAAGTCCTTTGCTACTTCTAAATTAGGTTTCTCTGTAAACCTTGCTATCTTGAAGGTAGGAATGTGTCCATTGACTCTATCGCCCATTTCTATATAGCCATAACCTGTCTCTGGTCTAGTTGGCTCTATTCCTATGGTAACAATAGCTCTCTTCTTATCCGCAATCTCTACGGCTTGTTCCAGAGTTTGAAGATAACTTTTATCTCCTTCTATATAATGGTCTGAAGGCAATACAATCATAACTGCATCCTTATCTTTCTTTAAAAGCTTAGCTGCTGAAAGACCTATACATGTTGCAGTTTCTTTATTAGCAGGTTCAGTAAAGATATTTTCCTCTCTTATGTCTTTAAGTTCATCTCTTATTTTGTCTTCATATTCCTGGTTTGTCACTACATAAATATTATCTTTATGGATTATAGGTCTAATTCTATCCACAGTATTACTTAAAAAACTCTTCCCATTATTGTGTATGCTAAGAAATTGTTTAGGGTTTGAACTTCTTGAAAGTGGATAAAGTCTAGTACCCTTTCCTCCTGCTAAAATTAATGAGTAAAGCATGTTGCCTTCAACTCCGTTAATTGTTATAGTGTATTTTATGTGAAAATATTCCATTATGTGAGTATTAAAAAAATTTAAGGCTTTAGTTTAAGTAAAAACACCATAACTAAAGCCTTTCCTCATTTATTCATATTAATTTATTTTATTTATAATTTTATAATAAAAAACTTTTTGCGTAGCCATATTAACTTAGAAAATTTATTTTAGAACTCATCTAAGCTAAGTAACTTCAAAGTTTTAAAAACCATTATTCTTAGAAACTTCTTTTATCCATCTTCCTGATTTTTTAATAGTTTTCTTTTGAGTTTCTAAATCTAATGATATAAATCCATATCTATTCTTATATGAATTTAACCATGACCAACAATCTATTGGAGTCCATAAATGATATCCCACACAATTTGAACCCTCTTCAATAGCCTTATGAAGCCATTCTAAATGCTCTATTATAAATTCAATCCTATAATCATCTTCAATTATACCTTCAGCATTTTTGAACTTTTCTTCGCCTTCAACACCCATTCCATTTTCTGAAATGAACCATTTTATGTTGCCATAGTTATCTTGCACATTTTTAGCTATATCATAAATTGCCTTAGGATATATTTCCCATCCTCTATGAGGATTCATTCTCTTTCCTGGCATATCATAATTATCAAAATATTTTTCTGGAGCCCATGTTTCTCCACCATATTCCTCTTCTCTAGCTTTAACCCTTCTTGGTTGATAGTAGTTTACCCCTAAGAAATCCACAGTATTATTTTTTATAACCTCTAATTCTTCCTTAGTAGAATTCCACATTACTCCATCTTTTTCTAAAACCTCAACTAAGTTCTTAGGAAATTCTCCCTTAGTTGCTGGATCTAAGAATAACTCATTGAAGAAAGCATTGGCAATTTCAGCAGCTCTTAAATCTTCTTTTGACTCACTTCTTGGATATGCTGGCGTTAAGTTAACTATTATTCCTATTTCTCCATCTTGTCCTAATTTTCTATACTCTTCTATGGCTCTAGCAGAAGCTAATGCTATATTATAGGCAGCTTGAAGCCCTCTTTTTCCATCAACTATACAAGGATAATGCCATTTATATAAAAACTGTCCTTCAATAATAACTATAGGTTCATTAAACGTAGACCACTTCTTAACCCTATCACCAAATAAACTAAAGGCAGTCTTAGCAAATTTCGCAAATAATTCTACAACATGCTTTGATTCCCATCCACCATATTTATCATATAATTCAACAGGAAGATCAAAGTGATGTAAATTCATTATTATATCTATTCCATTTGCTAAACATTCATCTATTACACCATTATAAAATCTTACTCCATCTTCATCTGGCTCACCAGTTTCAAAATCTTTAATTAACCTTGTCCATTGAATTGAAGTTCTAAATGAATTTAATCCAATTTCTTTTAGCATTGCTAAATCTTCTTTGTAACTATTATAAAAATTTGATGCTATATTTGGTCCTATACCATTGTGAAATAACTCTGGATTTATATCGAACCAGTGATCAAATACATTATCATGTTTTTTATTAAACCTACCTTCTGACTGAGGTCCTGAAGTTGCAGCTCCCCACCAAAAGTTTTCTGGGAAAGTATATTTCATGTGAAAACCCCCTATACCTTTGTAAACTTTTTCTCTACTTAATTGTATATTTTAAAAAAACTTTTTTCTAGGGTTCTTATGTGGCTTAATTCCAAAAAAGGTGGTTAATTTCAAGAAAAAAAGATCTAAGTATAACTTAGACCTTTTTTCGCAAACCAATATTATAAATATAACTGTATAAATTTTAATTTAAACTCATAACGTCCCCTTTAAATGACCATACTTAATAAATTCTCTCAAAATTCAATAATAAAAATAATTTCTCAATATAAATACCCTAATATCTATTCATAAGTCGAAAGATATTCTAGCTTCTTCCCCGTCGAAGCTTATAAAATTCATGTAAGAACAATTTCTTATTCTTAAGTTTAAAATAAAATTTACTCATATTTTCAATAGTAATTGTACTAGAAGGCTCCCCCAAACCTTAAAGCTTAAAAACTTAATCTTAAATATGCTTATCATACCCTTATTGGCTTGTCAGAAGTTCATCTATAAATAACAGGCATTAGTACATAGACGTAACTTTCAAAGATTGTATTCCTAATTTAGTTATATGTTTTTAGTATAAATTGAACACTTTATTTTAAATACTTTTTATCCGCTCATTGAAAACATATACAATCTTTAAGTATATTATACATAACTTTTTTAATCATTTCCATACAAATCCACTCATATTCATTCATTTTTTATTTATTTCATGATTTTTTTAACAATTGTTAACTTATTTTGGAAAGGAGCATACCTAATTTTTAAATCTAAGAATGTTTTTCTATTCATAACGCCCTTTTTATTGGAAAATAAGTCAAAACTATACTTACCATGATATTCCCCCATACCACTATTTCCAACTCCACCAAAAGGTAAATATGAGGATGATACATGAACTAATGTATCATTTATTGTTACTCCTCCTGATGATGTACTATTAAGAACTTTTTCAATTTTATTTTTATCCTCTGAAAAATAATATATTGCTAAAGGTTTATCCTTGCTATTTACTAATCTTATTACTTCATCTAAATTTTCAAAAGGTAAAATTGGGAATATAGGCCCAAAAATTTCTCTTTCCATAACAGGATCATTCCAAGTCACATTTTTTAATATGGTTGGTTCTATTTGAAAAGTCTTTATATTATAATTCCCTCCAAAAACTAATTTTTCTTTATCTATATATGAAAGTACTCTATTAAATTCTCTTTCATTTACCATTTTAGAATAATCTTCAGATTCTAAAGGATTATCTCCAAATTGATTTTTTATTTCTTCCTCTAATTTTTTTATAAATTCTTCTTCAATATCCTTATGAACATATAAATAATCTGGTGCAACACAGGTTTGTCCTGAATTCAATAATTTTCCCCAAACTATTCTTCTAGCTGCTAATTCTAACTTACAATCTTTATCGATAATACAAGGACTTTTTCCTCCAAGTTCTAAAGTTACAGGGGTTAAATATTGAGAAGCTGCCTTCATTACTATTTTTCCTACAGTAGCACTTCCAGTAAAGAAAATATAATCAAATTTTTCTTTTAAAAGTTCTTCTACAACTTCTTTTCCTCTTTCTGGATTAACATGAAGAACATACTTTTCATCAAATACTTTTTCTAATATTTCTTTAAGAATTTTAGATGTCTCTGGTGCCGATTCAGAGGGCTTTATAACTGCTGTGTTCCCAGCTGCTATTGCTCCAATTAAAGGATCCATTGTAAGCATAAAAGGATAATTAAAAGGACCTATTATTAAAACAACTCCATAAGGTTCTAACTGTATAAAACTTTTTGCTGGGAATTGTACTAATGGAGTTTTTACTCTTCTTTTTTTGCTCCATTTTTTTATATTTTTAATGTGCATATTTATTTCATCATATACCATTGCCACTTCTGTAACATAGGATTCAAAGCTAGATTTCATTAAGTCTTTTTTTAAGGCTTCAAAGACTTTCTCTTCCTCACTTTTTAAAACATCTCTTAACTTCTTTAGTTTTTCTATTCTAAAATTTATATCCTTAGTTTCACCTGTACTAAAATATTCTCTCTGTTTATTTATTTTTTCTCTTAAGGTTTCCATAGAATTTCCCCTCCCTCATTATTCCAATTCCTTTTTTAATTTATTATATCTCTATTTTATTTAATAATAAAATATATCCTTTTAAATTTAATCACAAAAAGCGTGTATCAAAATTTAATAATAAATATACTTTGATACACGCTCTTAATATTAATTTCCTAATTTATAAATTAATCCTTCCTTTAATTCTCCATAAGGAATTTTAAATTCTCTAATACCTGAAGAGTATGGAGCTATTTCATACTGCTGAAAATACACTATAATTCCATCTCTATTTAAATAATAGGCTTGATTTTCATTAACTCCCTTAAACAAAGCTCCATTATCAAAATAAAGCTCCTTCTCTTTTTCAATATCCTCTCGTACCTTTTTATCAATTATACTTTTATAGTCAAATCCTTCTTTAAATAAATCTTTTAGTCTAAGCTCTTTTCCTGTTTTAAGGTTATAATTATAACTTACTTTAGTCGTTAATCCATGAGCTCCACCAGTATATTGATAATATGAAACAGGTAAACTAATTACTTCATCTGTATTAAATGCTTCAAAAAGACTATATGCCTCCATTTTAGGCATTTCTTTTCCTGCCTTTTCATATTCTTTGCTGTACTCTTCTCCTAATAACTTAATGTCATTTATCCAATTTAAAGTATAATCCTCTATAGTTTTATTTATTTTATCTGTAACCTCTTTTTCTCCACCTTGAATTGATGGATATTTAACTTTAATTTCATACTTGTCAGTATTTTCTTCTATAGATTTTTCTATAACTTCTATTTTATTTATTTCTTCTCCTAAAACTACAGTAGAAAAAATAAGAAGTAATGACATAAGGCATAAAAAAATTTTTTTAAATTTCATAAAATAAACCTCCACTTTATATTTGGCTAATTTTATTTTTCTCTTAAGTGTTATAATTATGTATAATGTATAAATAAAATCTATTAAAAGCTGATTGGAGTGATATAAGTGACCTATCTTATTATATTGATAATTATTGCTATTTTAGTTATTGTCTTTTTTTTAGCAACAGGTCTATATATATTTAAATCTACTGTAACTAGAGAACTTCACGATATAGAGAAAAGTTATACTAGATATGTAGAAAATAATCTTTTTGACGAAGCCTTATATAATTCTGCTTCTAAGGAAGATATTACTTTAAAATCCTTTGATGGTCTTAATTTAACCTCAACACTTATAATGAATGAAAATCCTACAAACAAATTTATAGTATTAGTCCATGGAGTTTCTATTTGTTATGTTGGTTCTTTAAAATATTTTGATATATTCTATAAAAATGGCTTTAATGTTCTTATAGTAAATCAAAGAAGACATGGAAAAAGTGAAGGAAAATATTCAACATATGGTTTTTACGAAAAATATGATGTAAACATGTGGATAGAATACTTAAAATCTAGATTTGGCAATGATATAATTTTAGGTCTTCATGGTGAATCAATGGGAGCTGGAACAGTTATGGAGACTATTCCTCTAAATGATTCCATAAAATTTGTAATTGAAGATTGTGGTTACTCTAACTTTCACGAACTTATAGGATTTCAAATAACACATGCATATAAAAATAGACTTGTTAGAAAAATTCTTCGTCCAAGCCTTATATTTGCAAACTTCTTTATGAAAACTAAAGCTAAATTTTCTATGAAAAAAATAGTTCCTATAGATATAGTAGCTTCAACATCACTACCAATGATGTTTATACATGGAAAAGAGGATTATTTTGTACCATGGTATATGGCAGTAGATTTATACAAAGCTAAAACTAAAGGCTATAAAGAACTTTACCTAGTAGAAGGTGCCAAACATGCTGAAGCCTTAGAAGTTAATAAAATTCTATACGAAAAAAAGATAATGACCTTTATCGAAAAAGCATTATCTTTGTATAAGTAAATTATAAAAACAAATTCTATTTAAATTATTTTGAACTGTATTAATTACTAGATATAGATGAAAGGCCATCTTAATGAGCTATTAGAGTTTCATTGTTTATGTAAGAATAATAGCGTTAAGAGGCTTTTACTGTTTGAGCATAGCGAGTTTAAAAGCCTTAGCTATTATTCTGGAATAAACAATAGAAACTCTTTGCGAAATTAAGTTAGGCCTGAATATATATCTAGTAATTAACATTCAATTAAATTGAGGCCTCTTCAGTCTTTGAAGAGTTTTCTGTTAACCTGTTTATTTCAGCTAATTCTTTCTTAGTTAAGTATCTCCAAGATCCTATCTTTAGGTTTCCTAGGCTAACATTCATTATTCTTATTCTCTCTAATTTTTTGACCTCATATCCAAAATACTCACACATTCTTCTTATCTGTCTATTTAACCCTTGAGTTAATATTATTCTAAATGAGTTTTTGCTTTCTTTCTTAACTAAGCATTTCTTAGTAACTGTTCCTAGTATAGGTACTCCATTGCTCATTCCTTTTATAAACTCATCAGTTATAGACTTATTTACAGTGACAATATATTCTTTTTCATGATTATTCCCAGCTCTTAATATCTTATTAACTATATCACCATCATTAGTCATAAATATTAATCCTTGAGAATCCTTATCTAGTCTTCCTATTGGAAAAATTCTTTTTTCATGATTTATAAAGTCAACTATATTACCTTTTATCTTGCTCTCAGTAGTACAAGTTATTCCAACAGGCTTATTTAAAGCTATATAAACAAATTCATTTTCAACCTTTAGAGATTTTCCATCAATAGATACACTTTGCCCCTTAGAAACCTTCATACCAGTTGTAGCCTTTACCCCATCTATCTTAACTCTTCCTTGTTCTATAAGCTTATCAGCCTCTCTCCTTGAGCAAAATCCTGTTTCACTTATATATTTATTTAATCTAACTTCATCTCTTATTTCATTTTTATTTGATACTATAATAGTATTTTTTGCTGAAGCTTTTTTAGCTACTTTTTGTTTATTATTTTTATTTAAATTTTTATCTTCACTCTTAAACTTTTTATTAGATAAACTCTTATTTCTTCTATTGTTATTTTTTGATGCTTTTCTCACTATAAATAATCCTTTCCTTAATTAATTTTTCTTCTCATAGCCTGAATTATTTATTTTTATTCTAAAATTATTCTTTGCATTATCATCCTTATTTACACTCTCAACATATTCTGTAACCTTATTTAAATCTACAGTATCCACCATTTTTCCAGTTATATAAACATCCACAATTCTATTAGGAGGAAGCATATCCTCTTCTTCAAAACCTTTTAAAATTGAGATCATACCATCTTCAAATTTCTTGTTTTCTAATTTTAGTTCTGTTATTAATATAGTTCCCTTTTCTGTTGGAGAATAACTATAAACTATTCTATCAAACCTATTCAATCCAATTTTAACCTTTGATGTTCCTTGAATTAATATGGTAGTTTCCTGTTGTTTATAAAGAAAAGTAACACTTCCTATAAGAACAAATGCAATTAAAGCCACGCTAACTATTAAGGTCTTATAATGTCTTAAAGTTTTCTTCTCTTTTCCTGATAATTCTTCTCCAACTTTATTTTCACATCTTGTTTTTATTCTTATAAATTGTCCTTCTTTAGTTAATATTATGGTACTCTTTTTACCTTCTAACATAACTAAACCTTTATGAACAACCTCTTCCCCTTTTGTACCCTTTATAACAGCTAAGTTTTCTAAGTCCTTAAAATTTATATTTAAATACATAGCTAAATTTGTATAATCTGCATTGTATAATAAAATTAAATAAGCTATTAAATAATTTGACCAACTTATAATCTTTTCATTACTAAATCCTGTTTTCTTAGCTATGACCTTTGTTTTTAACTCTCTTCTATTTATTATCTTTCTTAATAATACTTCTTCATCCACTAGAAAATAGGCTATATTAAGAATTAAATTTCTTTCCTCAAGATTAAATTCTTCACTTGAAAGACTTTTTAAATCAACTTTAAATTTTCTAAGCTCTTTTATGAAAGTACTTATTTCTTTTTTCAATATGTTTTTATCTAGATTTTTCTTTATATTTCTAGTAGAAAACATATATTTATCTTTTCTAAAAGTTACTTCACTCACTCAAGCGACACTCCTTTATGTATATTTTATAAAAAATAAGACTAAGGCAAAAACCCAGTCTTATTCCACTAACTTTCCTTTTACTATAACTCTATTTTTAGCGTCAGTTGTACATGTAACTATAGTTATAGTAGCATCTTTTGTTGGATTTAAAGCCTCAGTTTCATTTGGAGTAACCTCATACATATCAGTTACTTCATAAGTATATTCTTTTCCATTGTAAGTAACTTTGACTTTATCCCCTTTTTCAAGCTTATCAATATCCTTAAAAGCTTGTCCAAAATATGATATTCTATGTCCTGCTATGGAGAAATTACCTTTTTCTCCTGGCATTGGTGACCCTGGAAAATGACCTACTACATACTTTATATCTTCATAGCTAACGCCTTCTATTATACCTATTTCTAAGTTTATCTTTGGAATATTTAAAATACCAATTCCTTTTCCCTCTTCAAGTTGTGCTTTTTCTGGCTTTTTGTCTTTTTCAACTTCAACCTTATCAGCTTTATTCTTTTCATCGCTATTTTCTTTAGTATTTTCCTTAGTATTTTCTTCTTCTAACACATCAGTATCTTTCTTTTCACCCTCTGGAACATCAAACTGTAAATTTCTAAAACTATCTAAAACAGCTTGCTGCTGTCTATAAGTATCATATTTCATCCAAATAGTTACTCCAATAAGTGATACTCCTGCCACTATTAAAAGAATACCTAATACATTTCTAATTTTTCCCCACACTTCTCAATTCACCCTTTCTATTTAAATCCCTTTTACATAAAGCTTCTAATAATATTACTACATACTAAAATTATTTCTAATCAATTATTATAAGCTATTCTCTTTAATTAAATCTCAATTTATTATACCATAGCCCCCATGATATCTATATAAAATTTTATATTATAAATACATCTTTTACATAATTAAAACATATAAAGATTTTAATCTTATAAAGCTATATTTTTGTTACAATTAAGTTTAATTTTCTTTAATAGCTATTGATGCTTTGATAACATAACAGAATTATATATAATTAAACCATAAAAATAAATTTTCATTGAAAAAATAAATCTAAGAGGTGATAAAAATGAGAATAGGAATGGGATATGATGTTCATAAATTAGTTGAAAATAGAGATTTAATATTAGGTGGAGTAAAAATTCCTTATGAAAAAGGACTTTTAGGCCATTCAGATGCTGATGTATTATTACACGCAATAATGGATTCACTTTTAGGAGCAGCGGCTTTAGGAGATATAGGAAAGCATTTTCCAGATACAGATCCTAAATATAAAGGTGCTGATAGCATAAAACTTCTAGAATTTGTAGGTGAGCTTTTAAGTAAAAATAACTATAAAATATCAAATATAGATGCAACTATAATAGCTCAAAGACCAAAAATGGCTCCTCATATACCTACTATGAGAGAAAATATAGCTAAAGCATTAAATATAGACTTAGATCAAATAAATGTTAAAGCAACTACTGAGGAAGGACTTGGTTTTACTGGTTCTGGAGAAGGAATCTCATCTCAAAGTATTTGTCTTTTAATAAAATAAAAAAATAGGCCCAATTAATAAAACTTACAAACATATTTTGAGAATTATTAAATATCCTCTTCATATTGTTTGTAAGTTTTATTTTATATAGCCTATCTTTTTTTTACTTTATACTAAAATTTATTAAACCCCTTTTATATAAATCCCCTTTTTAATGCTTATTGCTTTTTAATATTTTATTCAACTGCTATAGCATTTAACTCCCCACTTTTTTCAGCACTTTCTTTCTTTTGGAAAAATGCTATGAATGCTATTGCACTTATACCCATTAAATATGGATAGAATAAAAATTTCATTATTTCAAATGAACTTAATCCAGTTAAAGCCGCCGCTGACATTAATTGTGCTCCATATGGAATTATTCCCTGAACTGCACAAGAGAACATATCTAATATTCCTGCAATTCTTTTTGAATCTAAGTTATATTCATCTGAAATATCCTTTGCTAAAGGTCCAACTGTAACTATAGCAATAGTATTATTTGCAGTACATGCATCAACTAAGCTTACTAATAATCCAATACCAAATTCAGCCCCTTTTTTGCCATTGATTCTCTTAGTAACTAAATTTAATACATAGTCTATACCACCATTTTCTTTTATTATTTCAACAATTCCCCCAATTATTATTGAAATTAATATAAGTTCACTCATTCCCCCTATACCAGTTGATATTGAAGTAAAGAAAGTCTTTAAATCTAAAGATCCTGTAAAGAATCCAATTGCTCCAGCTAATACTATCCCACCTGATAATATAGCAATTACATTAGCCCCCATTAATGCAGCTATTAAAATACCTAAGTAAGGAATAATCTTAATAAAATTGTAATCGTATTGGCCTACTGATGTATTAGCCCCACTTCCTAAGAATGTATATATTACAATTACTAAGATAGCAGCTGGTAATATAACCTTAAAGTTTATTTTAAACTTATCCTTCATTTCACATCCTTGAGTTTTTGTTGCTGCTATTGTTGTATCAGAAATCATTGATAGATTGTCCCCAAACATAGCTCCACCTACTACTGCCCCAACTATAAGTGGTAATGCTATATTAGTCTTATCTGAAATTCCCATTGCTATTGGAACTATAGCAGCTATTGTTCCCATTGATGTTCCTAAAGATATAGCTATAAATGATGATATTATAAATATTCCTGCTACTAATATATTTTTAGGTAATATTGTTAGCCCTAAATTTACTGTAGATTCTACAGCTCCCATATTCTTAGCAACCTCTGCGAAGGCACCCGCTAATATAAAGATTAAACACATTAAAATTATATTGCTATTACCAGCCCCCTTACAAAATATCTCTATGTTCTTTTCAAGTCCTCTTTTTCTATTTGTAAATATTCCAAATAAAACTGCAATTATTCCTGGAACTAAAACAGATACAGAGTAGAAATCTTTCATTACTAATGAAGTTCCCAAATAAATCGATACAAAAATTATTAATGGTAATAATGCTGAAAACTTTCCTTTTTTCATTTTCTCTCCTCCTAATCCATTTAATAAATCTATCCTTTATCCTACAAAATAAAAAAACTCCTATCCTAGGATAGAAGTTATTATTCTTACAGACTCTCTTTCTTATCTCTCAGTTTCTACCGCAGGATTTAGCACCGCTATAAATCTTTGCATAGGAAATTACTACTGATTTTTTTATTTTAAAATCAGCATTGTTTTAACCGCAAAGAATTACCGGTTGCTGGGTTTCACAGGGCCAGTCCCTCCACCTCTCTTGATAAGATTTATTAAATTTTGTTTTTTTAATAGTATCATTCTAAAATTACTTTGTCAATTTATTTTTTTGACTTTAATAATTTATTTACTTATTAATTTATATAACAAACTTTCAAGTAATATTCCTTCATTTGGAGGATAATCAAACTTTTCGCTATATTCTATAGCTTCTGCAATAAAATTACATGACTTCTCCAATGCTTTTTCAATACTTTCCCCTCTTAATATCCATCCTATTAGCAATGAGGCAAAAGCATCACCTGTTCCACAATAAAAAGCATTTATTCTTTTATGAGAATAGGTATAAAACATTTTTTCTTCTCTATCATAGAGTACAGTATCAATATATTCATTTCCTTTTGAACTTGTTACACTTGTTATTATACTTATTTTAGGTCCTAAATCTCCTAGACCTACTAAATACTCTTTTATCTCATCTTCATTTAGAGATTCTTTATATTCTTTTCCTAAAAGAAAAGAAGCTTCTGTAATATTTGGAGTGATTATATCTGCACTTTTTATTAAAGTTCTCATTTCTTCAATCATTTTTTCACTCATGCCATCATAAAGCTTACCATTATCAGCCATAACAGGATCTATAACTACTAAAGTATTCTCTTCCTTAAAATCTTCTATAAATCTTTCAACAAATTTAACTTGATTAGGATCAGCTAAATATCCACTATATATGCATTGAAAATTTAAGTTAAGTCTTTTCCAATGATCTTTGGTTTCATATATAAAATCACTTAAATCTCTAATTGCTGGTTTTCCAAATCCATCTGTATGTGTTGACAATACTGCTGTTGGAAGTGGACATACTTGATTTCCCATTGAAGATAATATAGGTATTATTGTTGCTAATGCTGCCCTCCCATAGCATGAAATATCATGAATAGCAGCAATCTTATTCATAGGTTTCATTTCTATCTCCCCTTAAAAATCTGCTTTTAAATAAAATTCTTATTACCTAGTATTATAT
>OERM01000344.1_pt1 | contig 14185 bp, 15 predicted proteins | sample 1540021 | NCBI WGS metagenome assembly OERM01 (sample SAMEA3891245, study PRJEB23780) | metagenome | biome: terrestrial biome; feature: animal house; material: water of meat washing | place: Italy | collected 2015-05-12 | reverse complement strand
AGCGAGTTTCGGCGGCAATACCCGAATACCGATGGGGTGATGCCCGCGAATGAGGACACCCCAGACACCCGCGCATACCGGGCCATGGCCGAGACCGCAGCTGCCCTTGGCACCGTCTCGCCGTACTCTGGTGGCTCGGTGGGGGGGCTACTAGGTGGAGAAAACCATGTCAGCAAGTAAGACCAAAACCGTGTTGCGTTGGGCCGGCATTGCGCTGGTTTCGCTGGGCTATTACCTCTGGCTGGGGGTGGCCTCTACCAGCTTCGGACACATTGCGGAGAAGGAGAGCGTGATCGGGACCGGCCCCATCTCGTTGGAGTATCACCGCGCCATGATGAACGCGGTGATGCAAGCCACCGGCGTGGTGTTTGACGCGGCCTCCCTGGGCTTCCTGGTCTGCGTTCCCCTGATCCTCATCATCTTCCACAAGGTCAGGTGACCGCCCTTCCCCGATCCAACCGTGATCACCGGCCTTGCCGTCACACATTGCCCCGCATTGCGGGGCTTATCCTTATTGGTGAGCGGCTAAAGTCTGGCCCAAATCTGGTAGCAGTACAGCCGATGGTTATGCCTTCACTACCGGTAGCTCGTCAATTGCCGTGGTATAGCGGGGGCTGAGTTGTTCGCGTTTCATCATCCATTCGCTGGTATCTCGGCCTCGGGATGCAAAGTAGACCTTTCCCAACCGCCCCTGGTTAATCCTATCGATCACCTGCATGAGTGCATCGCTACGGGGATCCTGCTGTTCGCTGCCGAATAGACCCCCTTGCTGCATGCCTTTCGGGGAGAAGTCCGCCAGCATGACGCCGCCCTTCATATAGCGAACATCATCCAACCAGATCCTGCTCAGCAGCGGCTCGATCTGGGCTAGCAACTCACGGGTGTCGGCTGTGGGTATCGGCAACAGCATGGAGATCTGGTTGGCATAATGTGTTTCCCGCTCCGCAAACGGGCTCGAACGAATGAATACTGTGACATGGCGGCAGCACATGCCCTCTGTCCTGAGTTTCTCAGCTGCCCGCTCCATGTAGCCAGCGAGAGCCTCCCGCATGGGGCCGAAGGCGGTGATGCGCTCCCCAAAGGATCGGCTGCAAATTATCTGTTGCTTGGCCTGTGCCAGTTGCTCCAGCTCGGCGCAGGGGATCCCGCACAGCTCCTGCACCGTGCGCTCGACAACGACCCCGTAACGGTGCCGAAGACTCTTAGCATCAGCCGCTACCAGATCAGCCACGGTGTTGATGCCCTGAGCTGACAGCTTGGTGGTGAGTTTGCGACCAATTCCCCAGACCTCGTCTACCGGGGTGATCGCCATCAGTTTGGCGCGGCGTGTTTCATCGCGCAGATCGACCACCCCTCCGGTGGCGGGCCATTTTTTTGCGGCATAGTTGGCGAGTTTGGCTAGGGTTTTAGTGGGGCCGATACCAACACCGACCGTCAGCCCTGTCCACTGCTGTACCCGCTCCCGGATCTGGCGTCCATATGCCACTAGGTCACCCGCCCAACTCTCACTCAGCTCAGCAAAAGCTTCGTCTGTTTACCGGGACGGGTGCGAACAGCTTTGCGAGAAGGTCACTCAGCAACTCGGTGCGTGGTTCTCTCTTTTGAGCTGGTAAGGCTCATGTGGTGAGGGTTCTGGTGAGGACAACCAAAAAGTGTAAGAATAAACAGGTATGAACACGCATTTTCATACCTTTTCTTACATATCTTTAAAAAGTGTCATTTTAAGGTGAGCAACCAGAAGTGTAAGAAAAGGTGTTATGCATTGAAATATATAGTAAAAAATTCATTGCCACTCACTCAGTCACTCACTCAGCAGCGATTTTTTACATGTATTACCCTTTTAAGAACAGAATATTGAAAAGGCCCTGATAACTCAGGGTCTTTTTTTATGCACTCAGGCTGAACCTCTCAGCCCGAAAGGGATATAACGCTTTTTGGTTGCCTCCCCTACAGTGATGGATATTCTCCACAGGAGCGCTTTGTGAAAAGTGCAATGAAACTGCTCACCCCTTTATTGCTAATGCTGACCAGCATGCTCTCCGGCCAGTTGCAGGCAACGCCACTCAAGGTCGGGGTCAGCTTTGCCATCCCCCCTTATGTCATCGAAGGCGAGAATCGCGGCATTGAGCTGGATCTGCTGAAAGAGGCGTTCGCTGGCAGCGGCTATGAGCCCAGCTTTGAATTTCTGCCACTGGAGCGCACCTTCCGCCTGTTCGAGTCAGGAAAGCTGGATGCCATCATCAACGTCAGACCCGGTATGGTTGATCCTCACGTTCTGACCCAGCCCGTTATCACCTTCCATAACCGGATCTTCACCCTGCGCAGCACCCACATCAGTACTCTGGACGACCTGCATTCAAAACGGGTCACCGCCTTTCAACGGGCAAGGATCATTCTGGGGGGCGCGTTCGCCACCATGGCCAACCAGAATCCCCACTATGAGGAGGTGGCCAAGCAGCAGGGACAGGTGCACCAGCTGATGCGCGGCAGGGTGGATGCAGTCGTACTGGAGGAGCGGGTGTTCTACTACTACCTCGACCAGCTGATTGCCACCGCCCAGGCAGGCGAGCACTACGAGCGCAATCAGGTCAGGCAAGCAGACCTCTTCCCGCCCACCGTCTATCACTTTGCCTTCCGAACGGCCGATGCCCGCAATCTGTTTGATAAGCGCCTTGAGGCGATGCGTCAGGATGGTCGTTATCACCAGATTTTCGCGGCTTACGGCGCCACGCCGTGAGCCACAAACATAAAAGCCAGCCGGTAAGGGCTGGCTTTGTACTGGCTCCGAAGGAACAGCAGTAGGGGAGCGTTACTTCATTGCGCTGCCGTTTTTCAGATCTGCTTTCTGACGTTTGGCTTCGCGTTTCTCTTTCAGTGACATCTGCGGTTTTTTCTTGGCATCTTTGCCGTTGTGATGTTCTTTGTTACTCATCATCAAACTCCAAAAATGTTACCCAGACAGTTGGTTCCTCATGGGAGCCAGCATGCCATCCGAATCATCAACTTCAGTACGCTTGGTGGGATGGTGCAAGACCATCACCAGACCCAGCATACCCTCCAGCGGCATCCGGATCCAGCCTCATTCTCGCCCAAAAAATGCAGTGCTCAGCCCCCGGAACACTGACGCCACACAACCTCGACAGGAAAGACCAAAAAAGAGTAATTCGCATTATTAAATGTTGTCACGCTTATATTAAGCCATCGTTACCTAGATATTTTCACGGATAAATATAAATCCCTCTCATTATTTATTGCCGCGCAAGAGGTCACCATTTTAATAAGCATTCGCAATATCATCGGAAACATCAGGTTACAACACCGAATAGGTTATTTCCGGTCAGCCGGATATAATGCGCGCCGCACCGAAATATCCGTTTTTATTCAGGAAGCTGTGACATGAACAGAAAAACCAGAGCCGCCATGGTGTCGGTCTGCTCCAATATCAGTCTGATCATCATGAAAATGGTGGCCGGTTTCGCCAGCGGCTCGGTCAGTATCATCTCGGAGGCGATCCACTCCGCCATGGATCTGGTGGCGGCCCTGATCGCCCTGTTCGCGGTGAAAAAGTCCGATCTCCCGCCCGATGAGCGTCACCCCTATGGCCACGACAAGATTGAAAATGTCTCCGGCGTCATCGAAGCACTGCTTATCTTGCTGGCCGCGGGCTGGATCATCTTCGAAGCCGTCGACAAGCTGATCACCCCCAGCCCGATTGAAAGCATTGGCTGGGGCGTGCTGGTGATGGTGATCTCGGCGCTGGTCAACAGCGGCGTCTCAGCCTACCTCTACAAGGTGGCCCGGGAAGAAGAGTCAGTTGCATTGGCGGCCGATGCGCTCCATCTCAAGGCGGATGTGCTCACTTCAGCCGGTGTCGCCGTCGGTCTTGGCGGGATCTGGCTGGCCGGTCTGTTCGGCCATTCACTCGCCATCCTCGACCCGCTGGTCGCCATTGCGGTCGCCATCTTTATTGTCAGAGAGGCCATCAGCATGCTCAACGAGGCCTTCCAGCCGCTGATCGACCAGAGCATGAGCCCGGAAGAGCTGGCGATGACCAGCCGCATCATCACCGAATGCTGCCCTGCCGCCAGCGGTTTTCACGATCTGCGCAGCCGTCGTGCCGGTCGTCGTCGCCATATCGACTTCCACCTCACCCTGCCCCCGGAGATGAGCATCGGCGAAGCCCACGATATCTGTGATCGCATCGAACACGCCATCATGGCGCAGTTGCCCCACGCCATCGTGCTGATCCACGTCGAGCCGGAGGAGCAAGAGCTGCCCTCACCGCTCGCCATAAATTGAAATGTGGCAAACAGGCGGGAAAGTGGCAGCGAAATAACGGAAAGTTGGCACAAACCCGCATTTTTACTGCCGGAAAGCCGATTGCATAAGAAGTGATCGGCACAACTGTGTTAGGGTGTCTAACCACCCTGCCGCAGGAGCGCGCCGTGAAAAAGCTGGAAATGAAAGATCTGACCGAGGCCGAAAAAGCCGAGATAGCCTTGTTATTGCAAAAGGCACAAGCCAATGCAGACCACCAGCTGACCAACGGAGAGCGGAACAAGATCCGCGAAGAGGGTCGCCTGAAAATTGTGGCCGACCGCGCCGAAGCGGCCAAGGCAGCCTCCAAGCTGGCTCGCGAGAAAGCCAAAGAGCGCGCCAAGAACCAGGTACTGCCGGAAACCTTCAGCTGGATTGATTCGGTCAGCAACAAGTTTCGCAGCAAGCGCTGATCCCTTCTTGCAAAACGCCCGCTGGCACTTGGTGCCAGCGGGCGTTTGCATGTCTGGACGATGCTCGATGCGCCAGATTTGGCGCCGCCATTGATTTGCAGCCCAGAAGCTAATCGCAGCAGCAAAGAAGTGATTTACATTGTGAGTTAGAGAGAACGCCAACTGACAATCCCCATCTATCGCCAGCTTTTCATTTTTTCTCATATTTTTTGCCAGAACTGGCTACATAGTCAGGACAAAAAAGCCGAATCTGACTTGCCACAGGGTGATATGAGTCTGCACTGATTTTTCTATGCCGTTGAAATGCATCATGTTTACTATAAAAAATGATATTTTTGGCTGTTACAAAACATTAATATCGAGATAAAGTTTGCTTTAAAAATGAGAGCGTGTTTTAATCTTTCTCGATGGTTCGGCAGTTCAGACCTGATTATGTTAGGCAGTCATTTTAGTAAAGCAGTGATTAGCATAAGCGTTATCCTCGGATAATTCTTATCAAATAATTCTCCTTCTTTAGTGCTCCCCATACGTATTGCTGACGAAAAATCAAAAATTGCCATTTAGGTGGCATTCAACACTATTTAAGGAAATTATTATGTCTAACAAAATGACTGGTACCGTTAAGTTCTTCAACGCTGAGAAAGGTTTTGGTTTCATCTCCCCGGCTGACGGCAGCAAAGACGTGTTCGTACACTTCTCCGCTATCCAGTCCACCAGCTTCAAAACCCTGGACGAAGGTCAGCGCGTTGAGTTCACCATCGAGCAAGGCCAGAAAGGCCCGGCTGCTGCCAACGTAGTTGGTCTGTAATTCAAGCCTGAGCATGCCGCTGATGGCTCATGCCAACCGCTGACAGCTCTGCAAGAATTTAAAAAAACCCGCTTCGGCGGGTTTTTTGTTTTTCCCCGCTTTTTCCTCACAGATCTCCCCTCCCCCGACCGCTTGATCCCTCCCTTACACGCTCTCACCGCTTGAGTCTTAGAATGAGCTCCGAATGGACTCAAAATGTAAAATAGTGACGAAAAAGTCAGGTTATCCGCTGTATTTGCCGCGAATTCTTGCTATTTTGCGCGCCACCAACGCAAACGATTTCCTTCACACTTTCAGGATTAGTTATGGCAAAGCAAGATATGGCCGCCCAAACAGGGACTGGCGGCTTTCTGGACTCTTATTTTTCCATTTCTGCGCGCGGCAGCAGCGTGCGTCAGGAGCTGGTCGCGGGGCTGACCACCTTCCTGGCGATGGTCTACAGCATCATAGTGGTGCCGAACATGCTGGGTGCTGCCGGCTTTGAGCAGGGCCCGGTGTTTGTGGCCACCTGTTTGATCGCCGCCTTCGGCTCCCTGCTGATGGGCCTGTGGGCCAAGCTGCCGATGGCTATCGGTTGCGCCATCTCCCTCACCGCCTTTACCGCCTTCAGTCTGGTGCTGGGTCAGGGGCTGAGCATTCCGGTCGCGCTGGGCGCCATCTTCCTGATGGGTGTGCTGTTTACCCTGATCAGCGTCACCGGCGTGCGCCAGTGGATCCTGGACAACCTCCCCTCCGGCATCGCTCACGGCACCGGCATCGGTATCGGTCTGTTTCTGCTGCTGATCGCCACCAACGGCGTTGGCATGGTGATCAAGAACGAAGGGGCCGGTCTGCCGGTTCAGCTGGGTGAAGTGACCTCCTTCCCGGTCATCATGACGGTGCTGGGTCTGGCCGCCATCTTCGGTCTGGAGCGTCGCAAGGTGCCGGGCGGCATCCTGATGGTGATCATCGCCATCTCCATCCTCGGCCTTATCTTCGACCCGAAAGTGACCTGGCAGGGCTTCTTCGCCATGCCGAGCCTGACTGGCGAGAAAGGCTCTCTGGTAGGCAGCATGGATCTGCTGGGCGCCCTCAATCCGGTAGTCATTCCGACCGTACTGGCGCTGGTGATGACCGCCGTGTTTGACGCCACCGGCACCATCCGTGCCGTGGCCGGTCAGGCGGGCCTCATCAACGAGCGTGGCCACATCATCAGCGGCGGCAAGGCCCTGACTGCCGACTCCGTCAGCAGCATGGTGGCAGGCGCCGTTGGTGGTGCTCCGGCTGCCGTCTACATCGAATCCGCCGCAGGCACCGCGGCCGGTGGCAAGACCGGTCTGACCGCCGCGCTGGTCGGCGTGCTGTTCCTGCTGATGATCTTCCTCTCCCCGCTCAGCTATCTGGTACCGGCTTACGCCACCGCACCGGCCCTGATGTACGTCGGTCTGCTGATGCTGGGCAACGTCACCAAGCTGGACTTCAGCGACTCGGTCGATGCCCTCGCCGGCATGCTGTGCGCCGTCTTCATCGTACTGACCTGCAACATCGTGACCGGCATCATGCTGGGCTTCGTGGCGCTGGTCGTTGGCCGCATCTTCGCTGCCGAGTGGAAGAAGCTGAACGTCGGCACCGTCATCATCGCCCTGGCGCTGGTGGTCTTCTACGCCGGTGGCTGGGCCATCTAACCCGTCCGCATATTCCGGTTATAGCGAAGGGCCCTGCGGGGCCCTTTTTCATGGCTGTGAGTCAGCTAACAGTTTCCCGCCCGTTTGCCCCGCGTCGTTTCAAATTGAAACACCAACCTCCCTTCAGCTGTTTCAAATCAGAACCAAACCGACCGTCATTTTTATCCTTTTTTCTGTCGTTAGACTGGCTCCATCAACCATTTGCCCACCCGTGCGGTGGCAAGCCAAGGAGTGAGCCATGAAGAAACTGATCAATGCCGTCGATGCCGTGGTCCGTGAACAACTGATGGGGATGGCAGCCGCCCACCCCGAGCTCAAGGTACGTATCGAACCCCACTACATCACCCGCGCCGACTCCCCCGTGATGGGCAAGGTGGCGCTGGTCTCCGGCGGTGGCAGCGGCCACGAGCCGATGCACGGCGGTCTGGTGGGCAAAGGGATGCTGGATGGCGCCTGCCCCGGCGAGATTTTTACCTCCCCGACCCCGGATCAGATGTACGAGTGCGGTCAGGCCGTTGATGGCGGCGCGGGCGTGCTGTTTCTGGTGAAGAACTACACCGGCGACGTGCTCAACTTCGAGACCGCGGTCGAGCTGCTGCACGGCGACGGGGTCAAGGTGGGCTTCGCCCTGATCGATGACGACGTGGCGGTCAAAGACAGCCTCTATACCGCCGGTCGCCGTGGCGTTGCCACGACCGTGCTGTGCGAGAAGCTGGTCGGTGCCGCCGCCGAGGCGGGCTACGATCTGGCGCGTTGCGAGGCGCTGGCCCGTCGCATCAACAACCAGAGCCGCACCATAGGCGTGGCCATGCATGCCTGCACCGTGCCTGCCGCTGGCAAGCCCTCCTTCACTCTGGCGGACAACGAGCTGGAGTTCGGCGTCGGTATCCACGGCGAGCCGGGCATCGAGCGCCGCCCCTTCACCGACCTCAATACCCTGGTGGACGACATGTTCAGCGAGCTGGCGGACAACACCCCCTATGGCCGCACCCTGCGCCACTGGGACAGAGCCTCCGGCAGCTGGCAGGAAGAGCACACCTTTATCGAACCGCTCAACAAGGGCGATCGGGTCATCGCGCTGGTCAACAGCCTCGGCGGCACCCCCATCTCCGAGCTCTATGGCGTCTATGGTCGCCTCGCCACCCTGTGCGAAGAGGCGGGCATCCATCTGGTGCGCAACCTGATTGGCCCCTACTGCACCTCCCTCGACATGACCGGCATCTCCATCACCCTGCTCAAGGTGGATGATGAGCTGATGACCCTGTGGGATGCCCCCGTTCACACCCCCGCCCTGCGTCGCGGCTGCTAAGGAGAACCCATGTTAAGCAAGCATCACATCGTCAACTGGCTGCTCGACTGCGAACACATCTTTACCGAGCAGCGTGACTACCTCACCGCGCTGGATACCGACATCGGCGACGGCGACCACGGCCTCAACATGCAGCGCGGCTTCGCCAAGGTGGCCGAGAAGCTGCCAGCAGTGGCGGACAAGGATATCGGTCAGGTGCTGAAAACCACCGGCATGACCTTGCTCTCCTCGGTCGGCGGCGCCAGCGGCCCGCTCTACGGCACCTTCTTTATCCGGGCGGCGGCCAGCACCGATGCCTGCCAGAGCCTGAGCCTCAGCCAGCTGTGCAAAATGCTGAGCGACGGGGTCGAGGGGATCGTCTCCCGCGGCCGCGCCGAGCCGGGCGACAAGACCATGTGCGATGCCTGGTGGCCGGCACTGGCGGCCCTGCAACAGGCGCAGCAGCAAGAGCTGCCGCTCAATGAAGCACTGGACAAGGCGGTGGCAGCCGCCGCAGCCGGTACCGAGGCCACCATCCAGATGCAGGCCCGCAAGGGGCGCGCCAGCTATCTTGGCGAGCGCAGCATCGGCCATCAGGATGCCGGGGCCACCTCGACCCTGCTGCTGCTGACCGCCCTGCGTGACAGAGCGAGGTTGTGACATGATCGGAATCGTAGTTGTCTCTCACAGCGCCATGCTGGCGGCCGGATTGAAAGCGCTGGCCGACCAGCTCGGCAGCCCGGCCAGATTGCTGCTGGCGGCCGGGGTCGATGACCCCGACCACCCCATCGGCACCGATGCCATCGCGGTGATGAGTGCGATTGAAGAAGCGGACGACGGCAGCGGCGTGCTGGTGCTGATGGATTTGGGCAGCGCCCTCTTGAGCGCCGAGACCGCCCTAGAACTGCTGCCCCCAGAGCTGAGCGCCCGGGTACGGCTCTGCCCCGCCCCGCTGGTCGAGGGTACCCTGGCCGCCGTGGTGGCGGCCGGTTCCGGCCTGACGCTGGATGAGGTGGCCGCCGAGGCGCTCGGCGCGCTGGGCCCGAAACAGGCGATGCTGCCTGCCAGCGCGGCGCAAGCCGCCACCGAGACAGCCCCCGTTGCCGACGACGGCTGGCTGCGCTGCGAGGTGGTGGTGGATAACCCCCACGGCCTGCATGTGCGCCCCGCCGCCCGACTGGTGGCCGCCCTCAAGCCCTTTGCCGCTGAACTCAAGCTGCAAAAGGGGGACAAAGAGGCCAACCCCCGCAGCCTGACCCGGCTCGCCATGCTCAACGTGCGTCAGGGCGACCAGCTCACCCTGCTGGCACGCGGCGAGGATGCCACCGCAGCACTGACCTGCTTCCAGCAGCTGGCCGCCGAGCGTTTCGGCGACTGACGCCGCACGCCACTGTTTCAAGGGGCTGCACTCGCTCGCTGAGCCTGTGCAGCTTCATTCAAGACGAAGGAGTCCCCGGCACTGCCGCCCCTTCGCCCCGATTCTTAATTCATAAAGAGAGAGGGATAAAATATGGACCGCATTATCATCAGCCCCAGCAAATACGTGCAAGGCAACGGGGCCCTCGCCAATATCGGCAACTACGTCAAAGCGCTCGGCAGCAAGCCGCTTATTCTGGCCGACGCCTTCGTCACCAAGCTGGTGGGCGATACCGTGGCCACCAGCTTCCACGGCGCAGGCATCAAGCCCGAGTTCGACTGCTTCAACGGCGAGTGCTCCCGCCCCGAGATCGACCGCCTGCTGGCCCGCTGCCAGCAGACCCCGTTTGACGTCATCATCGGCATCGGCGGCGGCAAGACGCTGGATACCGCCAAGTCGGTCGCCTTCTACCAGAAGGTGCCGGTGGTCATAGTGCCCACCATCGCCTCCACCGATGCCCCCACCAGCGCGCTGGCGGTCATCTACACCCCGGAAGGGCAGTTCAGCGAATACCTGATGATCCCGACCAACCCCAACATGGTCATCATGGATACCGGCGTGGTCTCCCGCGCTCCGGTGCGGCTGTTGGTCTCCGGCATGGGGGATGCGCTCTCCACCTACTTCGAGGCGCGCGCCAACAAGGTCTCCGGTTGCCAGACCATGGCCGGTGGTGCCTCCACGCTGGCGGCGCAGGCCATCGCCGAGCTCTGCTACAAGACCCTGCTGGCCGATGGCTACAAGGCCAAGCTGGCGGTGGAGCAGGGGCTCTGCACCAAGGCGGTGGAGAACATCATCGAGGCCAACACCTACCTGAGCGGTATCGGCTTCGAGAGCAGCGGGCTGGCCGCCGCCCACGCCATCCACAACGGCCTGACCCAGCTCGCCGAGTGTCACCACCTCTACCACGGTGAGAAAGTGGCGTTCGGTACCCTGGTGCAGCTGGTGCTGGAGAACGCGCCGATGGCGGAGATCGAGACAGTGCTGGGCTTCTGCCGCTCGATCGGCCTGCCGACCAACCTGCATATGATGGGGGTCAAGGAGCTGGATATGGCGCGCCTGATGGAGGTGGCCAAAGCCTCCACCGCCGAGGGCGAGACCATCCACAATATGCCGTTCAAGGTCACCGCCGAGGATGTGCTGGCGGCCATCGTCACCGCCCACCAGCTGGGGCTGTAACCGCGCCACCGCTGACCTTGCCATATAACACGGCCCCGCAACTGCGGGGCCGTTTCATTTTCTACGGGCTGCTTGGCGACGGCCTCAATAACCGTCAGCCGTGATAGTCGGCGGGATCGATCTCGAGCAGTTTGAGCCGCCGCCAGAGGGTGGTGCGACTGATGCCCAGATGCTGGGCCATCTGGCTCACCTGCCCCTTGCAGGCGTGAGCGCAGCGCAGGATGGCTTGGCGCTCCAGCTCCGCCAGCGTGAGCAGCGGTTGCCCCACCACCTCGTCCGCCACCCGCTGATAGCCGTGCCGAATGGCAGCGGGCAGCGCCTCGGGCGGGATCGGCCCCTGACCGGCATGAAGCAGCGCATGCTCGACGGCGCTGCGCAGCTCCCCCAGATTGCCGGGCCAGGGATAGGCGAGCAGGCAGTCGAGGGCCGCCGGACTGAACTGGCGCACCGGCTCGCGCCCCTGCGCCGCCAGCTGCTGGCTGATCAGGCCCGGCAGATCGGCCGCGCGCTCCCGCAATCCCGGCAGCCACAGCTCGCACGCCTGCAAGGCATAGAGCAGCTGGCGGCCAAACAGCCCCTCCTGCACCAGCTGCTCCAGCGGGGCGCTGCTGGTGGCGATGATCCGCACCTTGAGCGGCAGGATGCGGGCCGAATCGAAGCGCTGGATGCGGCCGGTCTTGAGCAGTTGCAGCAGCGCCGCCTGCATGGGGGCAGAGAGGCACTCCACCTGCTCCAGCACTAACGTGCCACCGTGGGCCAGCTCGAACTTGCCCGCCCGCTCCTGCCCCGCCTCGTCGGAGCCCATCAGCTCCAGCGCCATCCGCTCGCTCGGCAGCGCCTTGCAGTTGAGGGTAATGAGCGGCCCGGCGGCCCGCTCACTGCCAAAGTGGATCGCCTCCGCCAGCTGGGCCTTGCCCACCTCCTCCTCGCCGCGCAGCAGGATCGGCCCCTGACTCTGGGCCGCCTGCCGGGCGTAGCGCAGCAGCTTGCGCATGGCGCTCGATTCGCCCACCAGCGCCGACAGCTCGGGCACCGTCTGGCGCAGCTGGTGAATGGCCCGCAGCCGATCGACCGGGTGCAGCAGGGCGATAAAGCTGACCCCCTCCGGCCCCGGTAGCGGCTTGAGGCTCACCAGCGCATTGATAAACTCCCCCTCCTGCGCGCCGAGCCGCTCCAGCGTCACCTCCACATGGCTGAGCGGCGTCTGCCCCTTGATGGCCAGCTGCAACCGCTGGGGCAACAGCAGGTGCTGCTCCAGCGGCTGGCCGAGACAGAGCGCCGGATCGAGCCGCAGCCGGTGGGCCGCCAGCGCGTTGAGGTAGCGCAGCCGACCCTGCGGATCCCAGGCCAGCACGCCGTCATCCATGCCATCGAGCAGGGCGTAAAGCTCGCTCAGGTGGTGCTGGGACTCCTGCATCAGGGTCTCCATCTGCAGCAGATGGGCCAGCTCGCGCCCGGCGCTGACGGTGAGCGCCAGATCGCCGGCGCTCGCCTCCTCCACCTTGCAGATCAAAGCGATGATGGCGACCTGACGGCCATTGCTGTTGTAGACCGGGCTGGCGCAGCTGTGCCACGGGTGGAGGGTCTGGTTGAAGTGCTGGGGGCCGCTGACGCAGAGCGGCACTCCCTCCAGCGCCGCCAGATTGATGGCATTGGTGCCGATGCGCCCCTCGCTGAAAAAGGCGCCGGGGCCAAACCCCAGCTCTGCCAGCTCGCGCAGGGTGTCGGGGTGGCCGGTCTGGGCCAGCAGGCAGCCGCTCTCGTCGGTGAGCAGCAGGGCGCAGGGGCGCCCCTCCATAAATTCGTAGAGATCTTCGAGGGCCATCTCGCCGGTGGTGAGCAGGTCGCGCTTGCGCTGGCGCAGGCTCTGCAAGGTCTGCCCCTTGGCGCTGTGGGGCGGATGCCAGAGGGTGGCACTGGTCTGGTGGGCGCAGCGCAGCCAGGATGCCTGCAGATAGTCAGGCCAAGCGAGCAGCGGCTGAAGGTCAGATGGCATGGTCACAGCAATATCCGGCAAGATGTGAGCCGACCATTTAACCACGCCAGCGCCCCCGATTCAGTGACCTGCCTCAGAGGGTGGCAAGCCCGCCCCCATCCTGGTCGGGTTCACCGTCGGCAAATTGCTGGCCGAGCCAGTGGCAGAAGGCGCGGCACTCCGGCATCCCCTCGCTCTCCTGATGCACCAGCAGATCCCACTGCGGCCCCTTGACCCGACGGGTGGAGAGCGGCAACAGCTGCCCCTGCTGACGGGCTGGGCGGGAGAGTAGTTCGCTCACCAGCGCCACACCGAGTCCGGCGCTGGCGGCCTCCAGCAGCAGGCCGGGATCGGAGAAGTTGAGCCCACGGGTCTGCAGGTGCAGATCCTCTCCCCCTCTCAGCGTCCAGTGATGCCAATCCAGCTCCCGCTCGCCGTGCAGGGTGGTGCGCTCCTCCGCGGGCCGGGACAACACGGTTGCGGTGGCCACCGGCAGCAAGCGATCCGCCAGCAGGTGCTGATGGCGACACTCGGCCTGCGGCGCGAGATCCCAGCGCAGGGCGAGATCGACGGTCTGCTCGGCCATGTCGGGCTCTTCGTCACTGGTGAACAGCCAGAGATCGATGTCGGGATGCAGGCGATGAAACTCCCCCAGCCGCGGCAGCAACCAGTGGCGGGCGATGGCGGTGCTGGTGTTGAGCACCAGCTGGTTCGGTTTGCGGTACTGCTCCAGCCGCTGGATCCCCATCGCCAGCTGCAACAGCACGCTCTGGGTGGTCTCCAGCAGATCCTGCCCCGCATCGGTCAGCGCGACCGAGCGCCCCTGCCGGTGAAACAGCGGCTGGCCGAGCAGCTCCTCCAGCGAGCGGATCTGCTGGCTGATGGCGGACTGGGTCAGGTGCAGCTCCTGCGCCGCCTGATGAAAACTGCCGAGTCTGGCCGCCGCCTCAAAGCCCCGCAGCACGTTGAGCGGGGGCCACTGCTTGAACACCATTGATTAGCTCCACTTATCACTTTTACCGAAAATTGATCGTTTGTTCGCCGCTACGGCCACGGATAGTCTATTACTCAACGCAATTCGATTAACAACGCTTGTCACTTCCGGTCAATCAGCGACAGCAAAGAGC
>OERM01000337.1_pt1 | contig 14400 bp, 22 predicted proteins | sample 1540021 | NCBI WGS metagenome assembly OERM01 (sample SAMEA3891245, study PRJEB23780) | metagenome | biome: terrestrial biome; feature: animal house; material: water of meat washing | place: Italy | collected 2015-05-12 | reverse complement strand
TCGGGACATTGCCGAGGATTTAGGGATCGGTTCGGCAAGTGTTAGCCGCTACCTCACCAAGATCTCGCCAGAGTGATCCAAACAAGCCTTATCAGATAATAGCCCCCAGAGGGGGGTCCTTTTGGTCTTAAAAGAGTCTTTATAGAGAGCGGCTTGGCGAGGGGGTTAACCGCAGTCCCGTAGGGCTGTCCATCAGGCCGTGTGTTTGGCCTGTGGGCAGTAGCGGTTATCCCCGGAGCTGTTTTATCTCTGCTGTTCGTAGTGTCCGTAATATCTCCCCCGCTTGCTCCGGAGTAAGTACCACCGCCGTCCCCCCATCCCTGATCGCTTGGAGCTGTGCCGCCAGTTCATCCAGGTGAGCCCGTTTAATCGTCACTGTAACGTTAATACCCTGTTGTTTGGCACGGTAGGCGGCCTGACGTTCTGCCCCGCTCTTAGCCCCTCCAGTTTTTGGTCTACCCCTGCCACGCTTCACGCCGAACATATCCCCAGTACCCTGATCTGCTGTGTCCTTCATGGCCTATTTCCTGTCACGGTAACGAAAATTAAATATGTGTCACGGTGACGATAATAGCAAGCGTACTGGACACTCAACAGGGAGAAGTTCAGAGTATTTAGATACTAAGCCAGCCGACCCCGTATTACGTTTTCGCCCGCTTCGCGGCTCAACGTAAACGGGGGCTGGTGAGGGGCTCCGCCCCTTCAAACCCTGCGCCGCTTGGAGAGCCAATGACAAAGCCAGAGCTAAAGACAACAACGGCCAGCCTTCGCCTCGATCCTGCCACCCTAGCCAAGTGGCGCAAGGGTGCCTGTGACGAGGGCCTGACCCTCTCCGACTGGCTGAGAGCGAAGGTGGATGCCGACCAGCAAACCCACATTGCCCCCGCCCGGTCGCGGCGGGAACGAGACCCCCGCCACCTGGCAGACCCGGCGCTAATGCGCCAGCTCGCGGCGTTGGGATCGAACCTCAACCAGATCGCCAGGGCGGTGAACGAATGCCGCTTGGTAGGAAGCCCGGTTCACCTGGTGGAGCTGCTGACGTTGCTACGTAGCATCGAGGAGAGCGCCGGGAGACTACTGCCGCAGCTTCCGCCTCCGCCGAACCGGGAGGATGACGGGCATGATGATTAAGTTCCTGGCTCATGGCACCGGTAAGGCCAGCAGTGCGGCGACCTATTTGCTGGACAGTCACGACCACAAGGGCGAGGAACGTGCCGGGGTGGCGGTGTTGCGGGGTGATCCGCAGCAGTTCGCCGCCGTGGCGGACTCGCTCGATTTTCAGCATCGATACCGGAGTGCGGTGATCTCCTGGTCGGAGGAAGAGGCCCCCAGTGACGCCGAGATCGGCGCGGTGCTGGACGACTTCGAGGCGCTGTCCTTTGCCGGACTGGATAGGCAGGACGTGCATCTGACCGCCGTGCAGCACCGGGAGGCCGGGGGCGGTGTCCACGTCCACATCCTGGTGCCCCGTGTTCACCTGGGCACGGGTAAATCTCTGAACATTGCCCCGCCCGGACATAGAAAAGACTTTGACGCCCTGCGGGATAAATGGAACTACGGCAAGGGCTGGGCCAGACCAGACGACCCGCTCCGGGCACGGCTGATACAGCCCTCCTTTGACGCCTACAAGGGCCAGCAGGACAGGACTGCCATCAAGCGGCAGATAGGGGATCACCTGCTTGGGGCGGTGGCTCAGGGGCTGATCCGCGACCGGGGCGAATTACTCGAGTACCTGGGCGAGGTGCTCGAATTCGAGATCACCCGCCAGGGCAAGGACTACATCACGATCAGGCCGGAGGGATACCCGCAGGGCATCCGGCTCAAAGGAGAGCTGTATGGAGAAGGGTGGCGAGCTGAAAACACGCTTGAGCGAGAGACTAGCGCAGCGGCAAGCCGAGGAGCTGGCCGAGGTGGCCACGTTGACCGAGGCCAATCTGACACAGCTCAGCGAGCGTTTGACAAAGCATGTGAGCGCCGAGCTGAGTACAACCAGGGACGCTATTCGGCAGCAGAGCGAGCAGATCACCACGTTGTTAGGTTCACAGCAGAGCGCCTTGGAACAACAACAGGCGACCGTGGACGCGCTCAAATGCTTGAGCTTGACGGACTTGGAGCAGATCCAAAAGGGGTTAAACGACGCGATCACTCTCGCCCAGGGGAAGGCAATCGAGCAGGCGATCGATCCGCTCAGGACGGCCCTAGAGCAACTCAAGACGGACGGGGAGGCCCTGAGTCGGGTGACGTTCCGGGGATGGCTCAAACCGCTGCTGATATCGATGGCGGTGATCCTAGGGGCCGGGGGCAGTACCTGGGGGGTGGCAGCGTACCTGGCGAACGAGATCACCGGGCAACTGACCGAGCTTCAGAGCCTAAACCAGCAGATCAGCACAGCCCAACGGACCCTAGACAGCTTGCCCAAAGGGGTGACGTTCGTGCGCGACCGAGATGGGCGGTACATCGTGGCGAGGCAGATCGATACACCGTTCAAGATGGACGAAGGGACGTACAAGGGCCTGATGGCCGTGGGGGTGAAGTAGATGACCGAATTAGAGCGGCTGCTGACAGCTCAATTCGAGCGGATGGAACAACGGCACCAGGACGAGACGATGGACTTGCGGGCGCAGCTCGACGCGCAACAGCGCGCTTTGGAGAGCTTGCAGGCGCAGTTGCAGAGCACATTGGGCGAGTACGAGAAGCATTGCGCCAGCTTACACACCGCCTTCGTGGCCTTGGAGAAGAGTACCAGGAGCGAGCTAGCCAGCATGGGCCGGAGTTTGGACCAGACCAACCGGGCTACCGGAGCAGCACTTGGGTCATTGAACAGCAGTGTGAGCATAGTCAAAAGCTCGCTGGAGAGCTTGAACAAGGCGCAGAGTTGATCGTCGATAGGGCCGCGGTGCTGCGAAAAGAGCAGAGCCAGAGTAGCGGGTTGAGTATGTAATATAACGTCACAGTGACAATAATTAAGGAGATCGGGTATGAAATCAGGTCGGTTGGGTACTCCTGACGCGGTGGCGCATATTCGCCAGTCCCCCCCGGTTGAGTACGAACTGGCGAGCTATCAAGGCTCCCCGTGGCTATGGGCCGATGGAAAGCCGCTGATCGACCTCCTCGATGCGACCATCGACTGGCTGATCGATGACGACGGCAGCCGCTGGATCGTCATTGATACCGAATACCTGCGCCAGCATGTGGCCCACTATGCCCTGTTGTCCGCCGATACATGGCGGCAACGGTTGCTCGATGCAGGCGTGGAGGTGGATTGAGGTGCGATTGAGTGATCGGTTTCCGGGGCTGATGCTGTGGCATACGGTGGCGGTACTGGCCGCCGTGTTCGCGGCGAAAGCCCTGCTGTACTGGGCTGCGGACTGGTTGGTGCTGGGGCCACTTTACAGCGTCTTAGCCGGGCCTTCGTGGGATGTGGCGGCATGGATTGCGGCGCTGGCCCTGCTGCTGCGCTGGATGCGGGTCTAACTGCCTGCCGCGCTGCGCTTGGCGACTCCCGAAGGGGGCGCGACAGACTGCGCTAGTCGTCCCCGTTCGGGAGTGTGGCCAGATCCAGAAACACCCTGCAGGATCCGGCCCTAAAACCGCCTCAGAAGCGTTGCAAACTTTCAGGCAGCAAATGCCCCGCCTTGGGCGTTGCAATGCGCCAAAACGCGATACAGGAAGCTGCTTTATTAAGCGCTCTTTTTCCACTGATTTCTGATCTCGCTCAAGATTTTTTGGATGTTATCGGTTTTAGTGTTGGGGTTTGTGGTTAACGGTTGAGAAATATTAAGGTTAAGAATGATCTAGTAAATGCTGCATGGTAACTGAATAATAGGGGTATAAATGAAAAGGTTTTTTGTATGTCTAAGCGTTGTGGCAATTCATGGGTGCGCACTTCCTCCGGAATCAATAGTTACCACCACAGGTAACGCTCAAGGCGAAGGTGTAGTTGTTGTGCAAGAGAAAAAGGTAGCGCCAATTTCTCGAAGTGATATTAATGGTGTTACGGCACAGTCATTAGAAGGGAAAAAATATAAAGTGTTCCTCGGGGCCGCTTATGTTGGTGTTCGGGATCAGCTCGCTGATGGTGAAATATTGACGCTGAAAGATGTGGTTCTTGAGCCAACCAGTTCTGGTCGTGGTTATTTTAAAGCGCATTTTTTAGATTCCAAAGGAACCCAGATTTTCTCTGATTATTATGCCCTCTCTGATGTTGGCCTGCTAGATAGTAGGCTAATGACAATAGATACATCTATTTCAAAAGAAAACCTTAATCAAGGGCGAGGAGAAATTCTTCACGGTAAAACGTCGGAGCAGGCTGGTGAAGTAATGACTAGTCTGTATGTATCTAAGTCAAACGGTGATACGGTCAACGCTTCTCCTGTCAGCCAGTATCAAGTAAATAGCAAGCCAAAGCCTCTTAACTATGGATTGTCTTTCTCTTGTTACAAGGGGAAAATGTACAGTGTTGCGTCATTTTCAAGACCATTCATAGCGATGAATGAAGGTGCAGAGCTGAAGTTTAGTTTTCCTGGCCCGGTAAAAATCTCTGTGAGAGGTAGGGCTATTGACTCGGGGGCCGTTTCCTTCTCCATTCCTCAACGACTGGAAAAAGCACTAGTTAGCTCAGAGGCTGGGGAGTTGTGGGTTCATCCTGACGCCAACGGACCTAGTCGCCTTTCTTGGCTCAATAACGGTTTATCCGAAGCGTATATGAGAGTAAAACATCACTGTAAATAACGGATGTCACTGCTTCTAAAATCCAGTAGCCTATCTATACATAGATAGGCTTTTTTGCCAAAGTGAGTAGTTGTCTTTTTTTGGGGGTGGCGAAATAAAAAGGAATTGCAAAAATAAGCGTGGGCCGATTCCAGGTAAGCCAAAGCCGCAAGATGCTGAAATTGTTCGCATGGTCAACGCAGGCGTGAGTCAACAGCAGATCGTTGATTTATTGAAGATGCCTGATGCGGATCCGAAGCGAAAAATTCGCCGCATAATTCGAAGGATTGAGTCTGCTGCGCATAGCCGAAATAAACGGCGCATCTATGAGGAAAGCATAAATAAAGGACGCGAGTTGAAAGGACACTTGTTGATATTCAGCGCGGACTATCAGGCTTTTTTAGCATTTCCTGAATTAGCTGGATATAGCCCCCCGCGCTTAGTGACGAGTGAAGAGTTGTTTAGGATTTTCGATGAAACTTACTCTGCTGCCATAGAGAGTCTCACAAAAAAAACAACTTGATACAATTGGCAAGAAAACTTTGTCCTCCCTGTATGAGATTGATTTCCTGCATCCTGTTATCTTCCAAACAAGGAGATGATCATGATTGTTGAATTAATTCATACCCTCGCCATGAATTCACCCACAGCAAACCTAAGCTTCTCTTTGGCTGTACTGGCTATAGCCGTGCTGGCAAGAACCATTGGATAAATGGGGCATGGCCCCACTCTAAATAACTGATCCCAATAGTGCTACACCTTCGCTGTGCCATAGCCATTCCCCGGGAAAGGAGACACGGTATCCATGAAGTGTTTCACTCGGGCCAGCAGGTTTGCCATCCCTCTGCATTGATGATTGCGCGTGATGGTTTCATGTAACTTGTGCCATAGCCGTTCTATGTGATTAACCCAAGGGCTGTAAACTGGCTGGAACACCAGGCAGAACTTGGGATTCTTCTTCAACCATCGCTCGGTCTGTTTGCTTTTGTGAATGATGTAGTTATCGAGGATCAACGTGATGGTTTTGGCTCGTCGGTAGTGGTGGCGCCAGGGCGGGAGCATACTTCGTTTGTTTTTCGTCCATCAGGCGTACGACGTTAAAAATCTCGGAGAAAAATGATTTTTTCTGCTGAGTTATGAAATATAGCGCGCCATTTTTGAGTAAAAAACATTCAAAATCAAAGTATGCTCCCGCCCTGCCCTCTACCGGGCGCTGCGGGAAGAGGAATAGGGGGTGTTGCGGTATCGCTTGCTTGTGTAGACTGGGACTCTGCGATGATTTTTCTTTATTTTTCCATGGCATGGAGTGCTCAGTGGTGAAAGGAATGATGACATCGGGAACCCGTTTCCCCAGGAGCTGGCGTCCGCCTATTGTGGTGCAATGCCGACAGGATTCAGCCCGGCAGATGGCAAGCGACGCCCTGTGCGCTGACTGAGCCGACCAATGCCCGGCGCCCGAGGGGGCGCGTGTAATAACCTTGGATCTGGATCAGCACGGTGCGGAATCACAAGGTGTAGAGTAAAGGCTCTTTTCCAGGTGTGATCATGATGACCCCATCCTATTCCCGCATGACCAATCTGTTGTTCTGGAGCCTGCTGCTCGGCAGCCTGCTGGCCATCCTGGCGTTCGAGTTCGGACCCGAACGGCGGCTGGATATCCTGAGCCAGGCCGGCATAGCCGCTAGGGCCCAGGATGATCGCTCCCATGGGGGCCATTCGGTTACGACGCTGCTCGCCGCCGGCGACAAACCGGCCATCGACTGCAGGCTGCGTGCGGGCTACGCCTCACCCTTCTGTGAGCTGATCCTGACCCTGTCTGCCCCCGAGCGGGGCATGGATCTCTCCCATTTCGATGGCGTGCGGGTCAAGTTGCGGGTGGAAGGGGAGGCGCCGCAGAGCTGGCGCCTCTATCTGCGCAATTATGATCCCGCCTACTCGACAGTCGGGGACGAGACTTCCCACAAGTTCAACGAGGTGCTCTTTCGCCCCGATGATTACGGCCGCATCCAGGACGTCCCCCTCAAGGTGTTCGCCCCCAGCTCCTGGTGGGTGCAGCAGTACCGGATCCCGCTGGCGCAGCAGGGACCGGACCTGCACCATGTCTATGCCATCGAGCTTGCCACCGACGACAAGATGCAACCCGGGGACTACCGATTGACCCTGGATAAGCTGGAGTTCTATGGCCGCTGGGGCAAGCCGGGGGACTTCTACCGCCAGCTGCTGCTGGGCTGGCTGATATACGGGATATTCCAGTACCTGTGGATGGGGGACCGACTGCGCAAGGCCCGTGAGGCGCGGCTGGCGGCGGAGGCACTCAGCCAAAGCCTGTGCGAGCAGAACCGCCGTACCGAGGAAGAGGCCCGTTACGATCCCCTGACCGGAGCCCTCAACCGGCTCGGGGGCGAAAAGCTCTTGAGCGAACTGGGGGAGATGCCGCTCTCCTTCATCTATATCGACATCGATCACTTCAAGGGGGTCAACGACACCCACGGCCATCCCATGGGGGACGAGGTGCTCAAGCACATGGTGAGCGAGTTGCTGCGCCATTGTGACAGCCTGTGCCGCCTGGTGCGCTGGGGGGGAGAGGAGTTCGTGCTGGTCTGCCTCCATTACGACGAGGGACGGGCCACCGCCCTGGCCGAGCGGCTTAGGGGAGCGCTCGAGGTGCACCGGGGCTGGCCCCTCGGGCTCAGGATCACCGCCTCCTTCGGGGTGGCGGAGCGGAGCGGGGACGCCCTGGAGCTGGCCCTCAAGCGGGCCGACGAGGCGCTTTATCAGGCCAAGAAGCGGGGTCGCAACCGGGTCGAGGTGGGCTAGGGCGCAGGCCTGCCAACCGACCGAGAGCCTTGCCTTCGCGAAGGTGATTGCGGCTGGAGCACAGGCCCGCCAGCCGTTATGATGCGCCCCAGCCGGGGCTTGGCCCCTTTATTCATCTATCGAGGAGTATCTCCATGTCACAACACCTGGGCGCCTTGGCCCTGGTGGTGGCGCAGCTTTTCCAGCATGGCAATAAACAGCGATGAGTTTTTCTTGATCCCGCTGACGTAAAGTACCCTTCCGTTGCCTGCGTGGAGAACGCCTGCCAGATAATGCTTGGCATTCTGCCCCGGTGTGACAACCCGCTTTTGCTGCGCTCTGAACATCCAGTCGGCTCCTAATTTGGGATTGAGGTCTATATCGACTTCATCCTCATAAAACACCGGATTATCGGCATCACAGCGGGCCAGCGCGGCGTCGATATTCGCCATTTTTTCCTGATAGGCTGGGTCTTTTATCCGCAAGGTCGGCACGGGCCTGCGCCAGACAATGCCCATACGAGGTAACCATCGGCGGAGCGTGGAGGCTGCCACATTGAGCCCTGTTAACCGATTGATTTTTATAGCCAATAGTTCAGTACACCAACGGCTGCGCTGATAACCAAAATCTTGCGGAGAAAACTGCATGAGCAGCACCAGTAAGGTGACAATCTTGGCGATAGGTAAGACTGGGGCACGGCCAGCCGGTAAGGCTTCTAGCGCATCTATGCCTTCATCTCGATACCACCGAAGCCAACGACCGATGGTCGAGCGCGCAGCGCCGGTAAGGTGATGAACATCGGTGATCGTGCGTCCTTCATGTAACAGCAAGATGGCCATCAAGCGACGAGCATGTCCTTTATCACGGGTGGCATGGATGATTTTGTGAATGCGGCGCCGTTGTGGTCGTGGCAGAGGTGGTAGGATAGGCATCAACTCAGTCCTTTGGGTGTGGCTTGTTTTGTTTAGCGACTAATCAGATCGCACAAACTGGACTGAGTTCCCTTCCTCCGGTGATCTACTATTCGGAACAGCTATTTAGCAGTGCCGGTAGATCTGTCAGTCTGTCGTACAAGGGGCGTTACGTTAAATCGGACGCCCCTTTTGCTGCCAGTCATTCAGTAAAGGTGTAGTATTATGTAAACATTGTGTCTTGATGGAGTGTGTATGAGTGTTATGTCCGTTCGCTTACCGGATGAGGTAGAGCAACAGTTGGGGCAACTGGCCCAATCAACAGGAAGAACCAAATCGTGGTTGGCGAATCAGGCTATCCAGGATTATTTGGCGCGTGAAGCTTGGCAGATCGCGGAAGTTGAAGCCGCATTGCGTGAAGCGGATGCGGGTGACTTCGTGCCCGAAAAGGAGATGATGGCGAAGTTCAATCGGTGGGGTATCAATGCAGGTTAAATGGCTGCGTAAGGCTGCACTGAACCTTGAGGATGCTCACGATCACTTAGCAAAAGAGAACTCCAGGGTGGCCCAGGAGTTTGTATTAGAGGTGTATCGCTTGGTTCACTTGTTGGTAGATCAGCCAGCAATGGGACGGCCAGGGCGCGTTCCTGGTACACGAGAGCTTGTGCTGCAACCCTATCCGTTCCTCATTCCATACCGAGTGAAGGGCGAGGAGATCCAAATTCTGAGGGTGTTTCATACCCGCTTGCGGCTACCAAGCCACTGGTGAAGGGTGCTTGTAGGTAGGGCAGTATGCGTTTGCGTATGGAGGGGGGCGTGCGGTAACGTACTGCCTAGAAAAGACAAACCCCGAACTTCTGTTGATCAACTTGGCGGGAGATTACAGAGAGTTCGGGGCCGTACTTATGCAATAGGTGAAATATATCACATGGATCACACCAGACAACCCTTTAGCGCCGCCAATATGCGCGGTGGTCATTGAATCGAGCACAGCTTGACCTGTTCCGGGAGCGCCTGCCCCGGAAGCCCTACCACACCGACGAATTTACCACGGGTCTGTCCATTGCGGATGTCAGCCGTGCCCTTGGGGCTCGTTACATCCAGCCGAACGGGCCAACGCATCGGCATTGGCTCGTGTTTGACGTAGACCATGCTGCCGCTACGTTATCCTGGGATGACGTAGGCGCCCCGGCACCGAACATCACGGTGACGAACAGGGCCAACGGCCACGCCCACCTGATCTATGGATTGGAGACCCCGATCCGCACTGCCCCGGACGGCAAGGTGGCCCCACTGCGGTATGCCGCCGCCATCGAGGCCGCCCTCCGGGAGAAACTGGGGGCGGATCTGGGCTACTCCGGGCTGATCTGCAAGAACCCCCTGCATACCCACTGGCTTGTCCAGGTATGGGAGCCCGCCTCCTACGATCTGAGCTGGCTGGCCGACTACCTCGATTTAAGCCCCTACAATGGCCGCAAACAGCTTCCAGCTTACGGGTTGGGGCGTAACTGCACCTTGTTCGAGAAAACGCGCCAGTGGGCTTACAAGGCGATTAGGCAGGGGTGGCCGGGGTATGAGGCTTGGCTCTCTGCCGTTATAGATCGGGCGATCGGGTACAACGTCCAGTTCGAGCCGCCGCTCCCGGCCAACGAGGTCAGGCACATCGCTAAGTCCATTGCGAAGTGGACGCACCGTAACCTAACCCCCGCAGGGTTCAGCGCCGTACAGGCCGCCAGAGGGGCCAAGGGTGGGAAAGTATCCAAGGGTGGGGGCAGGCCCAGTAATAGCGGTAAGGCTCGTGCAGACCTCTTACCGGAGGTGCTCAGGCTTAAGGGTATGGGGTACAGCAACCGCGACATAGGTGAGGATCTTGGGATCTCGTCCAGTACGGTCAGCCTGTACCTGAAACGCGAATCTGAGTGATCGAAACAAGCCTTATCAGATAGTAGCCCCCGCAGGGGGTTCTTTGAGCCCTTAAAATCATTCAAGAGAGAGGATTGGTGCGAGGGGGGTAAGGCCGATCCCGAAGGGCTGTCCATCAGGCCATGTGTTTGGCCTGTGGGCAGTAGGTCTTATCCCCGGAGCTGTTTGTTCTCTGCCGTTCGCAGTGCCCGCAGGATCTCCCCGGCCTGCTCCGGGGTCAGTACCACCGCCGACCCTCCATCCCGGATAGCCTGCATCTGGGCATCCAGCCCCTCTACCAATGCCCGATTTATCGTCACAGTAACGTTATTGTCCTGCTGCTTTGCACGGTAGGCTGCTTGTCGTTCTGCCCCTGTCTTGGCGTTTCCGGTCTTGGGTCTCCCCCGGCCACGCTTCTCGCCAAACATGTCTCCGGTTCCCTTATCTGCGTTGTCTTTCATCGCCCTAATTCCCGTCACAGTGACCATAAATATTATTTGTCACTGTGACACAAAAATCATTAATCCGCACCTTCAAAATCCACCCATGTTAAACTACTAAGCAAGGACACACAGGGGGCCCGCTTCGCGGTCTATCCCCTGTGGCCTTGTTCAGGGGGTAAGCCCCCCGAAACCCCCGAAAAAAACGGAGGCAATCGATGCCGACAGCGCAGCCAAAGCGGCTCAAAACGATCAAGGTCAGAGTCACCGAAACCGAGTGGGCCAGCTTGCGGGCGGCCTGCCCCAAAGCCCAGTTGGCGGAGTGGATGCGCGAGCACTGCTTGGGGGTTGTTCCCCAGCAGCGGCGCACCCCACCGCCAACCATCGATCCGGCATTGCTCCGGCAGGTGGCCGGGATCGGTAACAACCTCAACCAGATCGCCCGGCGCATCAATGCCAGCCCGCTGACCACGTTGGACAAGGTGGAATACCTTGCGGCGTTAGCCGCCGTGGCCCGAGAACTGGAGGGGCTACGCCGTGATCGTCAAAATCCATAGCCGGGGAGTCGGTCGCGGATCTGGTCCGGTGGAATACCTGCTTGGCAAAGACGGGAACCGGGACGGGGCCACGCTGGATCGCGGCGACCCCGAGATGGTCAAGGAGTTGATAGACGGCAGCCGTTACGCCCAGCGGTACACCAGCGGCGTGCTGTCGTTCCACGAACCGGACTTGCCGAGGGAGACCAAGGAACGGTTGATGGACGAGTTCGAGCAAGCCCTGTTGCCCGGACTGGACGCCGATCAGTATGCGGTGCTGTGGGTCGAGCACCGGGACAAAGACCGCCTAGAGCTGAATTTCGTGGTGCCGAACGTCGAACTGTTGTCCGGCAAACGCCTTCAGCCGTATTTCCACGGGGCGGACGGCCACCGGATCAACGCATGGCGAACGGCCATAAATGGCGAGTTGGGATTGCACGACCCGGACGACCCAATCAATCGGCAGGCCGTGACCACGGCCAAAGACCTCCCCCGGAACAAGCTGGAAGCCGAACAAGCCATTACAGGCGGCCTGCTCGGCATGGCGGCGGCGGGGCTCTTAAAAAACCGGGAGGACGTACTCAAGACCCTGACCGGGGCGGGGTTTGATGTTACCAGGACAACCAAGAACAGCATCAGCATTGCCGACCCCGAAGGGGGCCGGAACATCCGCCTAAAGGGGGCGATCTATGAGCAAGATTTTAGACATGGCAAAGACCTTCGAGCAGACATCGAAGCAGCAAGCCGACGATATAGAGAGCAGTCTGAAGCCCGAGTTCGAGAAGCACGAGAAAGCTATCAAAAAGGCGTTGGACTCAAGCAGGCAGAGCATCAGCGACGCCATCCAAGACCAGCAGAAGCGGATCGGCTGGCTCCTGCTCAAGAGCTGGGGAGTGATGCTGATCTCGGCCTTACTGTTGCTGGTCGCGACGAGCGGGACGCTGTGGTATCAGGGGAACCTGATCGCCGAGCGGCAGGCCACCCTAGAGGAGTTAGCCAAGAAGGGGGGGAAATTGATCCTCAGCGACAGGTGCAAGGACGAGAACGGGAAGCACCGGTTTTGCATCAGGATGAACGTGGACGAAGGGAAGTTCGGGGACGACTACATGATACCAAAGGGCTACTAAACGATGACCGAGCTAGAACGGCACTTATTGAACGCGCTAGAGACCTTGCAGAGCGAGCAAGAGCAGCAATGGCGCAGCTTGCAAACAGCGTGCGACAGCTTGCTGGGGCTGTACGAGACGACGAAAAAAGAAAACGCGAGTTTGCAGGGAGAAGTGAGAGCCTTGCGCCAGCAGTGCGAGCACTTGAGCAAGCAGGTCAGCAGCTTGGCAACGCAGGTCGCCAGCTTGAAGGCGTGATCGCGCAGCAGACGGCGCAGACGCAGGAAGGTTTGTTGGACGAATACCAGCAGGCCCACGCAGAGCGGAACCTGTATTTCAATCGGAAGCATGAGCAGAAAGAGATCTCCGGCTTGCCGATAGACAAGGCCAGAGAGTACCTACAGGACGCCCTAGAGGGCCGGATAGAGCGGCAGCAGGCCAGCGAACTGGGGCGGGGGGTTGAGATGTAGCTGCCGCGCTGCGCTTGGCGGCCCCTGCCCCGAGCGCGACAGACTTCGCTAGTCGCACCCGTTGCAAGGGCGTGATATCATCGAGCACGTGTAACTGCACGTGTCACATTATTGCAGGTCATCATGGTCGCAGCAGCAATGCGCAGCAAGAGAACGGTCAGCGTCACGCTGGAGCCCAGCTTGCTGGAACGAGCCAGAGCGGCGGGGATCAACCTGTCTGCTACCCTAGCCACCGCGCTACAGCATGAAATCAGCGGCTCAGAGGCCGAGCGTTGGAAGCGAGATAACAGGGAGGCAATCCAAACCCTTAATCGGATGGTCGAAGAGCGCGGCCTGTTTTCTGACGATCACAGGACGTTCTGATGCAGTTCACGATCTATCGCAACAAGGGCAATGCCCGCGATTATCCCTACTTGCTGAATGTGCAAAGCGACATCATCGACGAACTGAACACTAGGATGGTGATCCCGTTGGTACCGCTGGCGGCCTTCATTGGGCGGCCAGCGCAACGACTAAACCCCGTTATTTCCGTCGAAGGAAAAAAGCATCTGGTGTTGACCCAAGAAATGGCGTCGGTTCGGTTGGGGCAGCTTGGAGAGGAAGTCACTGACGTGCAGGAGTCTCGTCAGCTCATCAAGGACTCAATAGATTTCCTACTGGATGGAGTGTAAGGCATGAACAACCCCGAGAAATACCGGCGGATCGGTGTAATGGTTGCCGGTGTGGATTATCAGAGCCTCGATCATTGGGTCAAAGCGTGCAACATAGCGGCGAATGTCGGCCAGATACAGGCATTTCGGGTGCTGCTCAAGGAGGCTACCGACCAGGGCAAGCCCTTGGCATGGCCCCACGGCGGCAATCATGTGATCATCGGCCGCCGTCTTAACTGAGGTAACTGCCGCGCAGCGCTCGCCTCGTCGGCTCCAGTGGAGTAACCTGCTGACCAGAAAAAACAAAACCCCGTTGCTGTGCATCTATCTTGGCGGAGAGAACACTGGCGAACGGGGCCGACTTAACTCCCCATACGGGGAGTAAAACCATAGGTGAATACTACCACATGGATCACATCAAACAACCCAGCCCCGCCAATAAGCGTCGGGCGCGATGACAAAAAAAGCCTTTATCGGGAATCTTCCCCAGCGTCCCTATTGCACTGACGATACATCGTCAGGTCTGCTCATTCGTCCGCAGGCTACCGCGCTGGCCTATCGCCATATCCAGTACAACCCACCGCCGCATGTGGCGTCTTTGGTATTCGACTTGGATAAGCCGGACAGTTACCACGCTTGGCAGGATGCGGGCTTGCCTGCCCCGCACTGGATCAGCGTTAACCGCACGAACGGACATGCCCATATCGGGTACATGTTGGCGACCCCAGTAGCCCGTACCAGCGCCGCACGGCAAAAGCCGTTGCGCTATCTGGCCGCCATAGAACACGTTCTAGCGAAGCGGCTAGGGGCCGACATGGGGTATTCAGGGCTGATCACCAAAAACCCTACCCATAGCGATTGGCTCACCGTCTGGCACCA
>OERM01000335.1_pt1 | contig 14446 bp, 10 predicted proteins | sample 1540021 | NCBI WGS metagenome assembly OERM01 (sample SAMEA3891245, study PRJEB23780) | metagenome | biome: terrestrial biome; feature: animal house; material: water of meat washing | place: Italy | collected 2015-05-12 | reverse complement strand
AGAAGTCCAGGCATTTGCAGATGTTTTTAAGAACACCTCGCCAGTGGAGATATTAAAGGCATAATCACCTTGTTTACCATCACTAGAGATTGGATCTGTTGTTTTAACAATCCAAGTTGCACCGTCTGTACCGTTAGTACCAGCGTCACCTTTTTCACCCTTATCACCTTTCAAACTACCCATATCTACATATTCAGCAGTTTGAGTTTGTTCATCATAGGTGTAAATGTAAAGATGACCTGTATCTTCCGTCAAATAAGCATCACCGTAATTGGATGTAGGAGGAAGTGCACTTGCAGACGCAACGTGTCCTTTTGCAGTGATTGGAGTACCAGCTAAACGACCAACATTTGTCCACTGTGTGGCTCCTTGCAACCAAACCCAAAGTTCATTATTGATCAGATAACCATCACCATCTTCTCCAGTTCCTGGTAGTTCAGAAGTGTCAGTCAGAATATCAATAATGGTCAACCCTGCGCCAGTTGGCCCCGTCAAGCCTTGTATACCCTGCTCACCTTGATCACCCTTGTCTCCCTTATCACCTTTTTCTCCTTTCAGAGAGGCAATATATTCGTCAATAGTACCAACGTTACCAGCATTTAACCAGACTTGATAAGCAGAATCACCAGTGTTACCCTTATCTCCTTTGTCGCCTTTATCTCCTTTTGGCCCCACTATAGCACCCATATTGATCCATTCTACACCGTTTGACACGTATAGATATGTACCAATACTCCATGCTTGAGATGTGTTTCCAGGAGATGCAGAAGGAAGATCTGAAACGGAATTAGCTGCACCTTGGTAATCAAAACCATTAGCATTGTTACCTGGTACACCTTGTGGCCCCTCTGGGCCAGGCTCCCCTTTATCACCTTTAATCGCAGCAAGATAGTCTAGTTCTGTACCTTGGTTTCCTGCTGCAAGCCATACTTCATAAGCAGATTTACCTTCTGGCCCCTGTGAGTTTACTTTTCTCCAAGCAGTACCATCCCAAGCATACATATTCTCGCCTACAATCCATGCATCTCCTGCATTGTTTCCAGTTGTAGGTAATTGGTTGGTATTAGATAGCGTCCCTAGCAGCTTTAATGGAGCACCTGGATCACCTTTTAAAGAAGCTAACCACTCTGTCTCAGTACCTTGGAAACCATTGTCTACGGCAATCTGGTAAGCTGATTTACCAGCTTCTGGAATGGATTCTCTAAGATCTTCAATTTCAGCTTCAATAGCATCTAATTCTGATTCTATTTGAGCAATGTCATCTGCATTACCCACATTTTTCCAAGCTGTATCTGAAATCCCTCCAGTAGATGTAGGAGTAGAATTAGCAGGTACAACTTTAGGTAGAGAACCTTTCCACTGATAGTAGTTACCGTCAGTTTCAAAGAGCAATGCTTCACGAGCATCTCTTAAGGTAAAACCACTTGCAAAACTTCTACGCTTTCTATAGCGAGACTCTACCATGTCTGCAATGGCACTATTTGGACGTGTTAAAATCACTTTACTACTCCTTTTATAAAGGGGCTTTCGCCCCTTTTTAATTAAGCATTGTTGACAGTAACAAAAGTAACAGGATTCAGAGCTTTAATTTGTGTATTCTCTGCTGTAGGTGTTACAATTGGATCTGCAATATCTATTGTGTACAAACTATTTGTCACGTATGTAGCACGTGCTATAGTTGTCACAAGATCGCCGCCATTTGCACCTGCACCTGGAATAACAATCTTAGTACCTGCTGCTTTAGCGTAGCCATTACTAGCCCAGTTTAAAGCATTAGACTGTAGATAGGTTTGACCTGTAACAGTTGCTTTTATTTTCTCGTTGGCACTAAAGAAAGCACCACCTACTGTAACAACATGTTTTTTACCGCTTGCACAATGAATAACTGTTCCAGTAGGGAATTCACGCCCACCTGGGAATTCATCATAAGCTGTAAAATATTGTTCAGAAATAGTAGTTAAAACTGGCCCACGATGACCTGTACCATCAACAGCAGTTGGAACACCAAAGTTATTTCCAACCTGATCGCAACGATCAGTGTAGATTTTAGCAAAAGAAACTGTTGTTTCATCTCCGCTAAGTGCTGTACATCCTACCCACTTCATATACGTGAATTGGCTGCGAGTATAGAAACCGCCACCACTTCCTTCTCCGCTTCCGTGTTGACCAATAAAGTCAATACTACGGCAACGAATATTATTAAAGGTAGAGCTAGATGGTAGCCCACGCCATTTAAAAACATTACAATTGATATTACTAACAATTGTAGAGTTTTCCCAGGCATCTGATCCAGATGTTGCAATCTCAATTGAAGATTCTGGAATATCCAAATTCTTAATTGTAAAGTTAATTGGTGGCCCCGCATATCTTCCACTGTTAACACCCCAGTCAATAAAGACCATACGTGTTGAAACAGACGGATCATTGAGCAGATAACCAGTTAAACCATCAACTTCAAAATCTTGGCATCCGTATAATGCAACACCACAAGTAGTTAAACCTGTACCTGTTGAAACTGCTGTGTTAGGATAAACTTCATTATCACGTATTGTGAAGTTTTTACCCATTTCAACGTGTAAACATTGACGGCAATTGTAAACCCTATTCCCAACGATACTGAAATTACGTACATATTGTGAATCAGGAACATCAACACCATATGGGCCACTACCTGCTACACCAATACCAATACCCCAGTTTGCCCCTTGTCCAGAAGCATCTACGTTAGCAATGTGGTTATTCTCGATAATCAAACCTTCAGTGTAGTGTTTTTGAACTACGTTAAGTTCAATAGCATCACCTTTGATATCGTGAATATAGTTGTTAGAGTAACGCCCATAGGTCATTACTTCTCCAGTACCTTGTTGCAGGATCGCATATTTACAACCATACATTTCGTTGTAACTGAAGTCCAACGTACCTTCACTTGTCATTGCTTGCATTAAGAATGCTGCTGTAGATGTTGCGTTGGAGAAGATATTACGATAGAATCGGCAATCCCCACCTAACATCTTAACATAACATTTTTCAAAGCGAACGTTTTCAATCCAACAGGACACAGTAGAAATCATTGTTCCACCGTTACCAGTGAATGTACCACCATACCAACGAATACCAGACATAGCAATTGAGCTTGTGAATCTATAATTCTTATCTGCACGTACTTGAATGTTATTCGTGTTAGCGAAAGTAATGGTTTTTAAAATTGCTTGAGTATCATCGGTAACTCCATCCCCAATTGCACCAAACTGCTCAGGCGTTACAAAGTATTGAGCTTGTAACAGGTTGCCTCCAGATGGAAGACCAACCATTGCTGCACCAGTAGTAGATGACAAAAGGTTTTTCTCTACGTAAGAAGTAGAGGCTGTTGTTTTACCAATAAAAGCAAACAATTTGTTAGGTAGACCAGTAGACGGATCTAAACCTAATGGTTCTGCCAGAATAATTTTACTATCTTTGATAGTAAATGCTTCACCTTGAATCTGAATTACACCGTTAATGGTGACAATAGCATTATCAAAGATATAAGGAGGACTGATTTCTGTTTCATATCCTGTAGCACCTTTAAAATACCAAGGATACACATCTGAAGCTAACTGTTCAGTTTTAAGAGCGTACAGAGTCCAGTTACTGTCCCCTACAGGTGTGCCCTGCATAGGTACAGGGTTCGCAGTAGTGGCAGATGGGGCATAATAGTACCCACTCAAGATACCGTTTTCAAAATAACGTAACTGGTTAAATACAGTTTCAGTTGATCCTGCTGACCAAGCAACAGGACTCTTAAAGAAGAAGTTATCAACAAGTGCTTTACGCAGTGTAGGTATTAAACCTGTTTCGGTTTCTACAGTTGCTGTAGCATCCCCATTAATAACATCATGCATCTGGTTAGACGAGAATATAACCAGATCAACACCTTGTTCTAGTGTCGTAGCAGGATATGTTGGAAAATTCGCCATTAATTTTTGTCCTTACTTTGTGTGCGCTTTGTAATCTCCTCTAGCATTAATTGAACAGGAGCATTTTTTAAATCCATTATTTTTTCAATCTTCTGTTCTAAGGCAGTATTATTTGCCATTAATGTAGAGTTGATCTGGTTAAGCATTTGAGCAAGTTCTGCTTTGGTAGCATAAGTGGATTCAACAAACACCAACTTCTTTTCTAGTTCGCGGTATTTGTCTTCCATTTTATCCAAATCACTTGCCATATCATCTATCTTCTGTTTGAAGACCACCCAGATTACGCCAATAAGAGGGATAATCGCCTCTTTAGCGATATCCCATACTTCTGTTAGCTCCATACATTACCCCTATTTCTTAGGTCTTGTAGGCCAAGTTATATTAGGTGCATCTTCAACGTTAATTTGAATTAATGTTGCACGATAGAGTTTAACTTTTCCTAACCAATCTTTTTGTTCTTCAGATAAACCTTGTAATTCCTCTAAATCTTGAATTGCAGATATTTGATTTGTGGCCCAAGTTAATTCTTTTTCCATTTTAAGGTTGGCATCTTCTATTGCAAACCCATTATGAGAAATAAACTTACCATTGTCATATCTCCACGACCCTAGGTTGCTTTCTTCTTCTATTTTATCTGGAACATTGTATGTTACAAGAACAGTAAGACCAGCGGGAAAGTATGTAGAAACATCTTTCGTAGCTGCAACAACTACATTGTTGTGATCTAGAGTTAAGAAATAGGCATCAGGGTAATTTTTGGATAAATATTTCTGAATTTCGTACCAATCATTACCATCTTTATCTTTAAGAAAACCAGCACCTATTGAAAGATAGATGACATTTTCTTCTGTCAATTCTGGTTGATATAGTTCAAAGCCAGTGTAAATAACATCTTTTTTCATGTGTTCTCCTTACTAAACGTTGGTTACTGTTATCCACCTACCATTAATGTAATATTGTAGCGGAGCAGACCAATACCAAGCACCACGAAGTTCTTTCTTATCACCAAAACCCCAGCCTGTGATCACGTGACCAGCATAGAAAGGAGATTCAGATACACCAGCTTTAATACGTGTACCTAGACGGATAGAAGACACAACAGAAGAAACTCTATTGTTAATGTTATGAATTTGGCCTTGCAAGTTGCTATTAACGTTGTTAATATTATTTTGCAGTGTACTTTGCAATGAGTTTAGTCTTGAGTTAAGATAATCTAATCTTACAAGAGCATTACCATTGCCAGTATCTTGACCAGAATTAGAACGAGGATTGTCTATTAAAACATAACCTGCATCATACAAACGAACTCCACAAGATGTTCCTCCAGTAGATGGATTTATTCTATAAATATAGAGTTGACCACCTGCACCTGGTTCAGAAGACATATTGCCTACTGTTTGTCCATTATAGTTTCTAAAAAATAATGTTGCAGGATCTGTAGCACCTGTACCACAAGTGTAAATATCACCTGCATAGATAGCACCACCATTATCACGCTTAACAAGGACATTCCCTACAACTTGGTTTGATGTTGCGTCTGTAATGTTAGCTGATAAGTGATTATGACTGTTATCTACGACTTGAATAGACAATGTTACAGCAGCATTACCATTCCATGTAACTTCACCTGTAGCATCACCTGCCATTGTAATTTTAGTACCGACTATAGGAAGATATGTAGTAGGTAATGTTGGGAAGAATTCATCTTGCATATAGCGAATCCAAGACCCAATATTGTTTAAGATCCAGTTCATTTCTTCACAAGTCATAATCTGACCAAAGTCCATACCGACATTACGGATGGTTTCTTTTGGTCTAATCTTGTTTGTGTTTCCCGTTCCTGGGAGGGTTACTGTTTGTGTCGCCCAGTCAGGGTAGTATTGTGGCTTTGCCATTAAGAGTAACTCCTTATTCTATTTGAGCTATCAGCATAGTCATTCGCCCTGTATCATCTCCTTCAGCCTCTGTGTAAAGAGAACCTAAACCACCTATACCATGAGGTGGCTTTGTGGCATAATAGGAAGTGAAACCAAAGGCTGCACCCGCTTTCGCACCTAAGCGATAACTACTTAGGATCGGGAAAACGTTAAGTAACTGTGCTACTGCCTGATCGGATTGTAGACACAAATTATAAAAGAATACGTCGAATGTTTTATTTAATCCAACGTATGTATTGATCGTTTCTTTTTCTGTTCCTGTAAAACGAGCGAACATATCAATGATATCATCTCGCGTACCAGAAGACGCAACACGATAAGCCCTGATTTTTAATATTGTACGATACTCTTCATCCGTAGCACCATTTCTCTCCATCCCCATCTCTTCACCAATAAGATCTAAATACTTACCAGTTGCAGTAGAGATTAAGCGGTGTTTGGCAAGATAGATCATTGCCTGATCTATCTTTTGTTTTTCGCTAGAAATGATATAGAGTAGTTTGACAATGTTCGGAGAAGATTTAAAATCTTCAATCAGTAGGTCTTTAACATCTTCATTGATACTATCCCACGTTGTCACATGGTCAACACTCACTGCCATTTTTAGACTCCGTACTCGTAGGAAATATTATCAAGGTCAAAGGATGGTACAACATTGTACGCTGGAGTGATATCTCCCTCATTATATTTACTGTCATCCTCAGTATTAAGTTTAACATAAACACGGAGAGAAGTCAAGCGTCCGAATGCAAGTGCAGAATAAATTACACCTTTTATCTGATCGTTAGTTACTGTTGAGCCTAATTCAAAATAAGCCTGTAAGTTTGCAAGAGCAGAAACAATATTTTCCCTTTCTGTTGTACTTAACACACTACCATTACCAGTTTGATACACCAGTTTAAGTGAGTATTCCGCATTATCACCAGGGGAAAAACGAATTACTTCTTGACCACCATCTTCTGTTATGATAGTAATTGCTGTCGTACCATAAGTTAAGGTGTTAATAGGCTTAGTATTATAAATAACCTGTGCAACTTCTTCTGCTGTACCACCATACACAATAGTCTGGAATGTCATAGCTGGAGCATGTTCCTGATCGTGTAGTGTAGGGTTATCATAAATCTTAACCTTTGTCACACCATCTGTCAGTAATAGAGCTTTAACAATAGCAGCACGAGTAGCAGCATTAGCTTCATCCATATTATCATTGAAACGAGAACGGAATTCTGCATCTGTTTCAACATCTGTACCTGGAGAGAACGGATAGAAGTTACCTGTATCTAAAAAGCCTGTAAACGTTGAAGAAATACCTGTAATACTTTCTGTACCTACTGGATTATAACCAACGTCTGAACACGTAACTGGAATTTCACTCCATTTTGTACCAATTGCAATAGATGCGTAAAATTTCACTGGTGTTACTAGACCTATTGGGTTAACATTATCTTCTGGATTATAACCCATGTAAACATTACTAGCATCATTCCATACTAAAGCACGATCTGTTGTTGATACGTTAGCTTTAATGAAATTCGTGAGATCTACAATAAAGTTTGTATTGCTAGGACTTAATGTTTTACTGTTAAGACCACCATCAATAGCACTTTGAATGTAGAAAGTAATAGAAGTTTCACCAGAAGCTGTTGCGTTTGCTTTAGAAATGGTATATGCTCCAATCTTAGCATTCAACATTGTTGGTGCACTGACATAATACGTTAAATCGTTATCGGCATTAAAATAAACATCTGTGCTTAGTTCATAAGTCCAAGCTGCCTTATTGTTAGATTTAACATAAGCATAACCACTACCAGCAGAAGCAGCTTTACGATAAAAACCTCTTTTAGAGAAGATTTCATCAAGGTAAATACCTTCTGCACCATCTAAGGTTTGGGTATTGTAAACACCTTGCATACCTTCCCAAAGGGTGTAATCTGTATATGCAATAATACGAAACAGTTGACCAAAGACAGTATCTTCAGATGTAGCTGTATCTGCACCGAAAGTGTTTTTCAATGCTGTCATATAATTATTTAAAATATCATCAAACGTTGGAATGACAAAACCAGCATCTGTTAAACCATAATCTGCCATTAGTTATCCTCCTTATCAGGGGCAGGTGATCTGCCCCAACGTAAATCTATTAAATTCTTCATTAGTCTGGATGGTGTGATCATAAAAACAAAAGCCCAGCCCATCCATTCAGGAATTTCTTTATCAATTCCCAAATAAATAAACATACTGGACATAACAATCATACCAATAGCATTCCAAACTTTAGTAGAACTGACTTTATTATCAGGATATGTACAAAACATACCTATTAAAAACTTTCTCATGGTGCGTTCTCATTACTTTTCAATACCATTCTGATGGTGAAATAACCCCGCCGAAGCGGGGCTTTGTTTACTTGCCTTCCAGAGCAGCCATGCGATCTTCCAGTCGTTTTGTGGTACGGCGCATCAGTGCCGCTTCTAAAGCAAGACACTCTTCCATTCGCACCATCCAAATCTCACCTGCTTCACGTCCTTCAACAGCTTGAACTTCTTCAGAGATTAATTCGTTAGTATCTGGGTCGTATACAGCAGGTTTATATTCAACAGCCTCAATGGCCTCCCAACTGTCATAGATAAGAATGCCATACTTGGTTGCATCCAAACCAGCAGATTCAAACTTCTCTTTGATATCCTGAGCAATGACGCCTACGTGAAGGCGAGATTCCTCTTCCCCCTTCTCAGCAACAGCAGCCTTCATCTTCCACTGCCTGTAGTTAACCTTACTCCACGCATCCAAAACCTCGTCAGGAATATCATTTATAAATAGTTTGTGATTTGCATCAGAAACCACTGTAGGTGCGTTTTGGAAGTATGCGTTATTGTAGGTTAGTGAGGCGTACCCTATGTTGTGGGTTGCTGTTTTTTCAGGTTGGAGCGTCCTTGTAGTTAATGTCCCAGAAACAGTTCCCCCGGCGAAACTTATAGTAGACGAACTATTCATAGGAGAGCCACTAACAAACTCCTGTTTCCATTCCCCAACAGTTCCATTGTTAGAAATTTGTCTACGCCACCCGGTCTGAGCAACCCCGTTGGTACGCAAAGTCTGTATTGTGTCAGCCAGATGGTGAATATAGGTCACTTCACACAGTGATGCTCCTGAACCTGTTGTGGGCACGTCTGTGAATTGTGACATTATGCTACCAGCTATGTAATAGATGCCTGGCGTTTTTAGGTTTGACAGCTTGTTTTCAAGATTAGTCACAGAGCTTGTGGTTAGATCCTCTTGCAAACCATGAACTTCAATCTTATGCCATCCCGTATCGGTATAATTTGTGGCAGCACCTTTGTTCAGGTGGCGTGTCCACAAACCTGTTTCTTGCTGAAAGTATGCAGTCAATTTGTTACTTGACTCGGACGAACCATAGACAATCAACCGTCCAGATAATCTCGCACCGTTGATTAGTGTCGGCATGTCGAAATTGGTGTGAACACCACGGTAAACTTCAGTCATAAAGATGGTGTTATTAGGCATACGAGCGAACACATTCGCCATTGTAGCTTCGGTGTCAGCAAGGCCTAAATCAGCAAACTTAGTAAGCAGTATAACCTGCCCTCGTTGATACAGGCGGTTGATGTCTGACAGCATCTTGTTGATGCGGAGATCCAAAGGCAGCCCCTGCATGTCAAGTATGTTTGCGTCAATTGTATGTAAATTCATTTTCCTTTCCCCTTAAATTACCAGATCTACATAGAGAGCCTTGTGGTCGCCAAGTGACACAGGAGTATCAAAGACCCCGCGATCATCTTCAGCCGAGAAACCTTTGTAGAAAATTCGGTCGAGATACCAGGTATTACCAACGTTGTTGGTGTTAAATTCACCGAACCTGTTCACCATAGTGAATCCATGATCGGTGAACGGCGCGAAGTCAGTATCAGTGCTAGTGTTCCAGTCCCCCATGACAACGATGTGCGTCGCTGTGTCGTTCTGCATTGCCAGCCCCAACTCGGCAATCTCTTCATTTATGCGTGTCTGATTAAGAGACAAGTGTGTGACGTAGATTGCGATGGTCGTTCCTGCTACCGTCATTTCCGTTCGGATATATGAACGGAGTTCCTTATCGGTGTCACCAGGGATAGGCTGAGAGTCATAAATCTTAAACGTACTGTTGTTCAAAGCGCGTGTAGCTACTGCCAGGTTTCCGTAGCGGCGTCCTAGCGATGATTCCCAAAGAGAGATAGACTGGAAAGCAGAAATATACGGATACTGGGCGAAGAATATATCTGGTTGATCTGGTACAGACCAGACTTCTTGTGACCCTACAAAATCAGCCTTCATGCGAAGGAACCATTCTGTCAGGTCTGTTACGCGTTGTTGACTAGCGAAGTCTTTTCCATAATAAGTATACACACTGTTGTATCCTTGAGTGTTCCATGTCACAAAGCGAACCTTGTTTCCGGTCAATGCTTCCTCACGGTCGCGGATCAACTGACGGATATTAGGACGAGTGTAATCTTTAACTACCCCAGTGTCAGTAAGAAAGTTGGAAACTGTGCTTTTAACAGTCTTATCAGATTGGTCTAAAACCAGGTAATCAGAACCATTAACTTTTGATGTTTCTGGTAAATTAGTAATTGTAGTTGACATTTTTACTCCTATATATAAAATTTTTGTGTTGTTACTAAATCTTCTCCAGATTTAGTGGTTAATGTAATTCCACTTATGGTAGCAATCTCAACATTTGCCTGTTTAAGAGTAATATCTTGCAAGTAGCAATTCAAAGGCACATTACCCATATAAAACACTTGGGATTTTGAATTAAGAACAGTTATTGAATCATGCATTATTTGTGGGTAAGCCCATATGTATTGATATAAACCAACAAACTTCTGGTCATTCAATACAATATTGCCTATAATCATTTTCCACAAATATGTTCTATAGTTTGATTCAGGATCAAAGCCATATAATGGTGCTAGAGTTGCATCTGGAACAAACCCTGCAAGATAATGTATCTTATCGTAACTAAAACCTAGTTGCTCATTAGGTATTGTGATAGCGTCGAAAGATCTTTCCATCTTACCTTCCAACAACCAATCATAACATTCTGAACAATAAAAGTCAAAGTTTTCTGGGATATAATAATCTTTAGGGAAGTTAACAAACTCCATCATACCATTACCCAAAATGGATGGCACAAATGGTAACAATGTAACTTTAGCTCCAGGATATGCTAATCTGGTATCTGTTGCAAATTTAGCAACACGCAGTCCTAATGTTTTAGATAGGAATGCATAATATTCATCATATGGTGTACCAGTTTTATAGTTTTTAACTGTACCAACATCTTGTGCATACAATCCAGTTTCATTATTAAATGCAACTTTGGTTGTATAATCATAAATACACGGTAGATTGGTAGCTGTGTTATACCACCACCACGGTTCACCAACCTGAATAATAACCGGAAGATCATTAGCAGCAGATATAGAAGCTATCTTATTTATTACACCTTGTAAATAATTCATCCCTTCATCAATTGAAGGAGATAAAACATAACTTGGTGGCTCATAACCTGTAGCAGCAAGATCATCATTCCAAGTATGTTGTACCCATTCTACAGGACACACTGTACTCATAAGTTCAAAACTTAAGGAATTCATTACTGTGTAGCCCATAGCTTTTGCATTAGCGTGGAAATTATCAAACCATGCTTCTGTTGCTGGGTTTAAATATTCTGTTCTATTCAAAGCCCATTTATTAGAACCAGCATCCCAACTAAACTGATAATAGTGTGACATACCATTATAGTGGTTAATCATATCCCTATAACCTAATCTGTAGGTGTTAGAAATAACTCGTTCTGGGGTCAGGTTATACATATCATCGTAAGATGTACACATTCTTATGGTGTGTGCTGGAACATTTAAATTACCCATATTCATCATACTGTAACCAGTATCAGGCTCCAGTATGGTAAACTTAAAGGAAAGATCCACATTGTCTACAGGAATAATATCTTCAATTTCTTGATACCTTGTGGAGATCAAGGAGAAGAACATATTATCTATCTGTGTAGTGTCAACAACAATATCATTTTCTGGCCCAGATTTTAAATTTGAGAAATCTAGTTTGATTGTTGCTGTCTTACCATCTTCTGAAACTTCTTCTGCATAAAAGTTTAGAGATACATAATGAACTGTTTCATCCTTCAGTGTCACTGTTAAGGATGGTATTAATTTTTCTTCTTTTAATCCAGGAACACCTTGACTAAGTTCCATTTTAAACCAAAGTTTCTCTTTACTTAAGTCAGAATGTTCTTGGTAGCCTAATCCTTTGTGATCATATTTATCGTAAGTTGACCAAATAATCCCAGCAAGACCAGCCACTGTCCTATTAACCATTCTTGCTGTGAAAGAATCACCATTAGAGATAATAGAACAACTTTCTGTTGATTGAGAATCTATTGTCCAAAACTTAGGATCAAACATTCTAGACTTCACAACAGGCCAAGTTAGCGGGGTTGTATTCGATTGATTAGTCGTAATAACACAACGAATTTCTTCATTGATCATCATGTTATTTTGACTTATGCTAGTAATCTCAAGAGTAAAATAAAGATCTAAAGAGTTTGCCGGACGTTCATATACATCAACCACCACAGTAGCAGAATCTGCATCAGAAGGGAACGTTACTGTTCCCTGTTTAGCTACATAATCTCTACCAGCGACCGCCGTTCCATCGACGGTCTTATAGCTGAATGAACTGGCATTTACTCTCGTATTTCGAGTTACAGTAAAAATAGCCTGTTTCATTATTTTCCTTATTTGGTTACATCAACACTAATATCATTCATAGTTAGAACAGTTAGTGTTGGTATGTTACTATTATCCAAAATTGGGAAAGCGTTTTGAGTGTTTAGTTTACGATACAAGGCATATAAACCAAAACCACGTAATAGTTCTCCAGCATGGAAACCAAAGAACATTCCGTTATCTGAATCTGGGCGTGGTGCAACACTCCAGGAACCATTCATTGGATGGTTAGGGGAAAGCACAATATAGTTTTGCTGAATCAGATCAAAACATCTGTCTGCTACAATACCAATGTTTGGAATTTGTGAATCATAACCTGCCAAGCCCATGATTGAACAACCCGCCATAAACAGTGCAGACATATGACTAGTAAAGTCATCTATAGGCGCAAGAACTGTACCATCTGGGTTAAAGATAGTTGGTGTTCTTCCATCATTATTGTCTTGGAACCATTTAAGGTAGTTAATCCAATTTTTACAAACAGTTACCAGTTTTTCAGGAGGTGTTTCTCCTCTTTGTACAAGTTCGTACACAGCATGACAAGCACAGTAGAATGCACGAGCTTCATAACCATCCCACGCTTTTTCATTCCAGTGTTTCATTGTAAACGTATTAGGTTCACCGTATTTTCTTGCATCCCAACGATCCCACACATATGCTTGTGCCATAGGCCCAGGCATCACAGGATCAAACGTGTTATAAAACCACATTTGAGCATCATACAAGAAATCAATACTGTTGTTTAAACGTGTCCAATCAATATCCCTACCTGCGAAACAGTATAAGGAAGGATACTGGTATCCTGGGTATGGAATACCACGCCATCCATCGTATAATGCAGTGTTTGGGTCACTGATATTAGAGAATGGAATTATTCCTGGTGTGTAATTAAGACTATTTAACTTATAGTCAATAATAGTACAATCACCTAACTTAGCAGTATGAGGACTTGAAGCCTGTACAGTAATACGGAAGTACATGGTATAATCATCACCAGAAGATGACGAATATCTTTCAGGTACATCGTTAATACAATAGAAATCTATTGTTCCTGTTAAACCATTGACAGGAGCCGTATCAAGAACTAAATTTACCTGATCTACCGCAGTAAGATTTATTGCTGAAGGTTTAGGATCTGTATCTGGATGATTAGGCTGGTAAGCACTTAACTGAAAATCAGAAGCTGATAAAGTCTTCGTACTCCATGCTCCTTGCGTTTTAGGCAGCATAGCCCACCATCTCCAACCTTGAGCATCCGTGATAGTCATGTTAAAGTCATCTTCATATGTTCTGTATGTAATAGACTTAACATTAGCTTTTGATGTAGGAGTTAACCAAAAACCAACAGTGACACCACCATCCGTATCCATTGATGCAGTAACAATCTGGTCATCATTAGTTCCAGCAATACCTGTTACATACTTATATTGTACCACAGTATTGTCACCCCAGTCAACAATAATTCGCGGATCTGCGATAATATATGTTCCACCATTTGGAGGGGTACTTCTCATAAAGCTGGATAATGGAATATCCATGCTTGTCATATTAGCTGTACCTAGTGGTAAACCACAACGGTAAGTTACTGTGTTATTTTCATCTTTGGTCTTACTTAGCTCCAATTCTGGACGGAAAAGGATACCATGTCCTACGTCATCTACACCTTGGAACTGAACTCGTAACTTAGAGTTCTGATCAACTTTAAACCAAATGGCTTGCTGTTCTAATGTTGTTTGAGCAGCAACAT
>OERM01000328.1_pt1 | contig 14821 bp, 17 predicted proteins | sample 1540021 | NCBI WGS metagenome assembly OERM01 (sample SAMEA3891245, study PRJEB23780) | metagenome | biome: terrestrial biome; feature: animal house; material: water of meat washing | place: Italy | collected 2015-05-12 | reverse complement strand
TATAGTTATATTTTTCAAAAACTTAAATCTTAAAAGTGCATTTTTTTAGTATAAAAACTCTATTATGATTACTTTTTGAACTGATTAGTTATATCTAGAGTATTTACTCTTATTTTAATTGTGCTATTTTTGTGACACGGAGTAACAAATGATTTCGGTTAACCGACTTCTCCAAAAGCCAAAAAACATAAACACAAAATGAGCAACAAACATTTGCATTTGCACCTCAAGGAAAGACGTAGAATGAAATTAAAGACATTAACGACAGCAATGATTTTAGCAACTGTACCAATGACCGGGGCATTTGCCGCTGCTCTAGATCGTTCAGGTCAGTCAATCTCTGCATTTTTGCAACCTGGTAACTACTTTGAAGCAGGTATTTCTGTACTAGATCCAAGTGTCTCAGGTAAAGTACGTAATGGATATTCACCAAGCGCAGCACCTCCAAGTGCGATTGGCTTACAAAATACTAACCTAAGTGACATGGGCGATGATTATTACTTCCCAAGTGCTGCACTAAAACTACAAGTAACAGATCATTTTTCTTTTGGTTTGCTATATGACCAACCTTTTGGTGCTGATGCTGAGTTTACATCTTCTTCAGCATTTACAAGTTCATTAGGAAATACTGAAGTTGAAGTTGATACTCAAAGTTTATCAATGATTTTCGGTTATCAACCTACTGAAAACTGGAATATCTATGGTGGTGGTGTATACCAAACTATTAAAGGTGATGTAAAACTCCGTGGAACAGCTTATGGTGGCGCTGCAGCTTTTGGTGGCTATAATGCTGAAATTGGTGAGGATAGTGCAGTAGGTTGGTTAGCTGGTCTTGCATACCAAATCCCTGAGATTGCATTAAAAGCATCGGTTACTTATCGTTCTGAGATTGAACATACGGTAGCTGTAGACGAATCTTCAGTCGGCTCAGGTATGCTGACAGCAATTATGAACAATCCAGCTTTAGCAGGTGTAAGTGCTACTGGTAATACTGACATTACTACACCTCAATCTGTTAACCTTGATTTCCAAACAGGTATCATGGCGAACACAGTAGCATTTGCAAATGTACGTTGGGTAAATTGGAAAGACTTTTCAATTCGTCCTTATGCATTCGGTGTAGCATCTAAACTAGCAGGTCCTTCAGTTGGAAAACCTGATGGTTTTGATCTTGTAGCATATACAGATGATCAATGGTCTGCAAACCTAGGTGTAGGTCGCAAATTAAATGATCAATGGGCAGGTAATATCTCTGTAGGTTGGGACTCTGGTGCAGGTAACCCTGTGACAACGCTTGGTCCAACAGAAGGTTATTGGAATGTCGGTTTAGGCGTTCAATATAGCCCAACACCTGCAACCTTTATCGCTGGTGGTGTAAAATACTTCTGGTTAGGCGATGCTAAAGCTCAGTCTGGTGCTCAATTCGATACTGCAAACTATGTTGCAGAATTCGAAAGCAACGATGCTTTAGCTTATGGCTTAAAAATCGGTTACAAGTTCTAATTATTAATACTGAAAAAACCATCTGTAAAGATGGTTTTTTCATTTTCAACAATGACATCTACGCTCTTTTTTATACACTTTTGATTCATTTGAGCAACAAATAAACATTTAAACGTTTTGCATAATATTCAATCAGCCACTCAGCATCCAAAAATAAATCTATATAAATCATAAAATTAATATTTTTTTTTAGTGTTTTTACTCTACACAAGTACATTTTTTAACTTTTCAGTTCATTTTACAACCGTAGTTGAGCATTTACTCTTTTTGTATTTATGTTACTTTTCGTGCCAATCACTTACATAAAGCTACAACAAGGAATGTTCCCTATGAAGCTTACAGCTCTTCGCTCGGCTATTTTGCTCAGCTTAATCCCAACAACTTCAGTATTTGCTGCAGGTCTTGATCGCTCAGGCCAATCTATTCTGCCATTTCTACAATCTGGAAATTATGCAGAAGCATCGATTAGTGTGCTCGACCCAAGTGTAAGTGGCAAAAGCAACAACGGCGCAACTGTTACTGACATGGCGGATGACTATTATTTCCCATCTGCTGCACTTAAAGTTCAAGCAACCGACCATTTTTCTTTCGGTTTACTTTATGACCAACCTTATGGTGCTGACTCACAATATTCATCAGATCTAGGCGCTTTTGGTGATGGTACTGAAGGAACAAGTGTAAAAGTACGCACCAATAATCTTTCATTAATTGTAGGTTACCAACCAACCGAAAACTGGAATTTTTATGCAGGTCCTGTTTACCAAACAGTTAAAGGTAATGTATCTTTACGCGGTACCGCCTACTCTTCACTTTCTGGCTACAACATTGACCTAAAAGAAGACGATACATTTGGTTGGTTAGCTGGTGCAGCTTACCAAATCCCTGAAATTGCACTGAAAGCAGCGATTACGTATCGCTCTGAAATTAAACATGAATTAGATACAACTGAAACGTCAAATATCTATATTCCATCATACGGTATTGATCTACGTTCTGTGACAAGCCAAACAGAAGTGGTTACACCACAATCTGTGAACCTTGATTTCCAAACGGGTATTGCCAAAGATACTTTAGCTTTTGCCAATGTACGTTGGGCACATTGGGATCAGTTTGCCGTAAGCCCAGCAGCTTTAGCAAGTGCTAGTAAACTCGCTAAAGGTAAAGCTCAGAATTTAATTGACTACTCAGATGATCAAATTTCTGCAACCGTTGGTGTAGGTCATAAATTTACTAGCAAATGGTCTGGTTCTGCATCTGTAGGTTGGGATTCTGGTGCAGGTAACCCTGTAACCACTTTAGGCCCTGTTGAAGGCTTCTGGAGCGTAGGTTTAGGTGGACAATACAGCCCAGCTGAAAACTATTTCTTACAAGCGGGTGTAAAATACTTCTGGTTGGGTGATGCAAAAGCTCAAACTGGCGGTACAGTTGCTGGCGACTTCAGCGATAATGATGCTATCGCTTATGGTCTAAAATTTGGTTATAAATTCTAAAACGTAGCACTATATCCAACAAAAAAGCGCATCTATTGAGATGCGCCTTTTTGTTTTCGTAGATATAGCTGTTTGTTTTAAGCCGGAATATCACGAACTGAAGCATTACGAATAGCCTCTTTTAAAGCTTCATAACCATGAATTGCAGGGAATTGTGGGAATTCTTTAATCACATTTTCTGGTGCATCAAACAAAAAGCCTTTATCCGCCTCACCCAGCATAGTGGTGTCATTATAAGAATCACCTGCGGCAATCACACGGTAATTTAGTCCATGCAATGCTTTGACTGCTTCACGTTTTTGGTCAGGTTGGCGCAGCTTATAGGCTGTAATCATACCCTTTTCATCAGTTTCTAACTTATGACAAAAAATCGTTGGCCAGCCCAGTTGTTTCATTAAAGGATGCGCAAACTCATAGAAAGTGTCTGACAAAATAATCAGCTGAAAATGTGTACGTAACCATTCAACAAATTCTTTTGCCCCTGGAAATGGTCCCATTTCAGCAATCACTTCTTGAATATCATTTAAACCTAAACCATGTTCTTTTAATATATTCAAACGCTGCGTCATGAGCACATCATAATCAGGAATATCACGTGTGGTTGCTTCAAGCGCTTTAATGCCTGTTTTTTTAGCAAAGTTAATCCAAATCTCTGGAACTAACACCCCTTCTAGATCAAGGCAAACAACTTCCATGAATACTCCCTTTTATTTACGTGGAAAAATTTTGAACTATCATAGCTTAATATTTGTCTAATGCATTGCTGTTTTTTAAATCTATTTTTTTCATAAGCATTTATTTTTTAGTGATAAGTGGCTTATTTCAACTCTATTAAAATACGCAGCAAATAACGTAATATAGGTCTTGTTAGATTCCAAGCCTATTGCCAGGATACTCATGACAACCATTCCAACTATTGATCTTGTTGATGCTCTCGCAGCTGAATATGCTGATAAATCGCCAAGTGAAATTTTAGCACTCGCACTGAATCAAACGGGTGAAATTGCCATCTCGTTTTCAGGTGCAGAAGATGTCGTACTTATTGATATGGCTGCTAACTTAGGTAAACCTTTTCGTGTCTTTAGCTTAGATACGGGACGTTTACATGCAGAAACCTATCAATTTATCGAAACTGTGCGTAAACACTACAACATTAATATCGAAATTTGCTTCCCAGAAGCAGATGCCGTTCAACAACTGGTCAATGAAAAAGGTTTATTCAGCTTTTATCAAGATGATCATAAAGAGTGTTGTGGTATCCGAAAAGTTCAGCCTTTACGTAAAAAATTGGCGACTTTAGATGGTTGGATTACCGGTCAGCGTAAAGACCAAAGTCCGGGCACACGAACTGAAATTCCAGTTGTTCAAGCAGATGCAGGCTTTTCAGGCGAAGGCAAACAATTGATTAAATACAATCCTCTTGCCAACTGGTCCAGTGCCGATGTGTGGAGCTACATTCGCATGATGGAAGTGCCTTATAATCCATTGCATGAGCGCGGTTTTATTTCTATTGGCTGTGAACCATGTACGCGTCCAGTGTTACCAAACCAACATGAACGTGAAGGACGTTGGTGGTGGGAGGAAGCGACACACAAAGAATGTGGCCTGCATGCAGGTAATTTGAAAAAGTAAAGACTAAAACCACTGCAAAGCAGTGGTTTTTCGCAACCAATGGATACACACAAAGCGCTCCCATTGTTAAAAAAAATCGATATACTAGCTTTAAGTTCTATAATTCTAACAAGATTGCTCATATAGGAGCGGTCAGATATTGCAGTGAGGCAATCCAGACTATGCGTCCATTACATCCGATTGACTTTATTTTTTTATCACTTGAAAAACGCCAGCAACCCATGCATGTCGGTGGATTATTCTTATTCCAAATCCCTGAAAATGCACCTGCCAGCTTCATTCAAAATTTAGTTGCAGATATTCGTAACTCCAAATCTATTCCTATTCCTCCATTTAACAACAAACTCAATGGTTTGTTTTGGGATGAAGATGAAGAGTTTGATCTTGATCACCATTTTCGTCATATCGCACTCCCACAACCGGGGCGTATTCTTGAACTGCTCACCTATATTTCACAAGAACACAGTAGTTTAATTGATCGCGCTAAACCGTTATGGACCTGTCATATTATTGAAGGGATTGAAGGGAATCGTTTTGCGATGTACTTCAAAATTCACCATGCGATGGTGGATGGTATTGCGGGTATGCGTTTGGTGGAAAAATCATTATCACAAGATCTAAACGCAAAGAGTATTGTGCCACCTTGGTGTGTTGAAGGCCCTCGTGCGAAGCGTTTAAAAGAACCGAATGTTAGTCGCTTTAAGAAAATAATGAATGGCGTAATGGGCCAGCTTGGGTCAACACCACGTGTCATGTATGAGTTGTCACAAACAGTCATGAAAGATATGGGACGTAATCCTGATTATGTTTCAAGCTTCCAAGCACCCAGCTCTATTCTGAACCAGCGGGTTAGCTCCTCCCGCCGTTTTGCAGCACAGTCTTTTGAGTTTGACCGTTTACGTCATATTTCTAAAAGTTTGGGTGTCACGATTAATGACATCGTACTGGCGATTTGTTCAGGTGCCTTGCGTGAATATTTATTGTCCCAAGACGCACTTCCTAAAAAGCCTTTAATTGCCATGGTACCTGCCTCTGTTCGCGATGATGATTCGTCTATGTCGAATCGTATCACCATGATTCTGGCAAATTTAGGCACGCATAAAGAAGATCCACTAGAGCGCCTCGCAATTGTTCGTCGTAGTGTGCAAAATGCCAAAGAAAAGTTCAAACGCATGAACTCAAACCAAATTCTAAACTATAGTGCGTTTGTTTATAGCGCGGCTGGTCTCAACATTGCCTCAGGCTTACTGCCTAAGCGCCAAGCATTTAATCTGGTAATTTCGAATGTTCCTGGCCCACGTGAACCATTGTATTGGAACGGGGCACGACTCGATGCGCTATACCCTGCCTCAATCATTTTAGATGGTCAGGCACTCAACATCACCATGACCAGTTATTTAGATAAACTTGAAGTTGGTTTGACGGCTTGTCGAAATGCACTGCCGAAGATGCAGAATCTACTCACACACTTAGAAGAAGAGATTCAACGCTTTGAAGCGATTGTGGGCGTCGAAGGCCCAAAGTTGCAAGCGGTCAGTTGATGCCGCAAAAAAACGAATCAGAAATACAAGAATAATCAATAAAACTAAGGGGCTTCGATAAGCCCCTTAGTTTTTAATGCTACGACATTGTTTTAATAATTGATGACACGCAGTACGAATCATGGCAGTTGTAATTTGTACTTCTTTACCCTGATCATCCACAATATACGCATTATGCGTTACTTTCGTATCTAATAAATGTTTCAAACTAGGTTGAATAATTGCTTCTCTAACACCCATATCACACCTCATTTGCTAAACCTATTTGGGAGAATAAGCTTTGGCTATTTCCGTGTTTCTAGTATTAAAAATCTAAGATCGAAAGTAAAATTTCAGTTGTAACAACTATTTAACCATATATTGTTACAATTTCAGCTCAGAATGATATCGTATTGCTCTTGCGTATATAAATTTTCCACCTGAAATTTAATCACACGACCAATGAAATGCTCTAAATCAGCGACTGCTGGGGCTTCTGCAGTTAACAAACGGTCAATCACTGATGGATGCGCAACGACAGTAAAGCCAGTCTGAGATTGATACGCACGTGTATATCTCATGATTTCTCGAAAGATTTCGTAACATACAGACTCAGCTGTTTTCACATAACCCCGTCCCTGACAGGTCGGACAAGATTCACATAATAAGTGCTCTAATGATTCACGCGTACGTTTACGCGTCATTTCGACCAAACCTAGCTCAGAAACCTGCGTAATTTTGGTTTTTGCATGGTCCTGCTCAAGCATCCGTTCAAACTGAGTCATGACCTCAGTTCGATGCTCCTGCTCTTGCATGTCAATAAAGTCGATAATAATAATACCGCCTAAATTGCGTAGTCTCAGCTGGCGCGCAATGACCTGTGTCGCTTCCATATTGGTTTTAAACACGGTGTCTTCTAAAGAGCGACCACCCACATATGAGCCTGTATTGACATCAATAGTCGTCATAGCTTCAGTCTGGTCAATCATCAAATAACCACCGGACTTCAACGCAACACGCGTCTGCAATGCTCTTTGAATGTCTTCTTCGACATTATACAAATCAAAAATTGGGCGCTCACCCGGATAATGAATGAGGCGTTCTTTAATATTCGGGACAAATTCTTCTACGAACTCTTGGAGCTTGCCATGAATTTCACGTGAGTCGACTGAAATTTTAGCGGTCTTTTCACTCGCAAGATCGCGAATAATACGCTGAGGTAAAGGCAGTTCTTCAAAAATTAATGATGGCACCGCTATACTGATTTGCTTGCGCTGAATAAATTCCCAAAGTTTTGCCAAATAAGCCATATCTTGTGCAATAGCAGCTTCCGCAATCCCATCAGCGGCTGTACGAACAATCACTGAACCCGGAAGTTTATGTTCCGCTTGAATACGCTCAATCATCGAACGTAAACGATCACGTTCAGCTTCAGACTCAATGCGTTGAGACACACCCGTATGATTGCCATAAGGCATCATCACTAAATAGCGCGAAGGAATGGAAAGGTCGGTTGAAAGCCGAGCCCCTTTGGTTCCCAGCATATCTTTCATGACTTGAACGGTAAGAATTTGTCCCGGCTGTAAGAGCTCAAAAACATTGGGGGTGGGTTGATTACGTGACCAAACCATATCATTAATATGTAAAAAAGCAGTTCGTGACAGCCCAATATCGACAAAAGCAGCCTGCATTCCCGGAAGAACACGCACCACTTTACCTTTATAAATATTGCCCACTAAACCACGTTTCACCGTACGCTCAATAAATAATTCATTGACCGTGCCGTTTTCAATTAACGCGACGCGACATTCCATAGGCGTGACGTTAATTAATAACTCGTCAGACATAACAAACTCAAAACATTATAAAAAATCTTTTGAGACAGTTAATTTAGTGCCTTAACTGCCTGTAATAACTGTACCGTTTCATGCAACGGTAGCCCCACGACATTGCTATAGCTTCCCTCTATGCGTGGAATATAACGTGCTGCAATGCCTTGTATAGCATAGGCTCCCGCCTTGCCAATGGGTTCAGATGTAGCCCAATATGCTTCCATATCATTCGGGCTCAAATGCTGAAATTCGACTTCAGTACGAACTACTATACTTGAAATTTGCGTATTTGTACGAACACAAACCGCAGTATATACATCATGCTTGCGCCCAGAAATTTTTCCCCACATTTCAAATGCATGCTGCTTAGATTCAGGTTTGCCTAAAATCTCTTGATCGACCCCTAAACTGGTATCGGCAGCAATCACAATTGCATCAGGATATTGAAGCTGTACTGCCTCAGCTTTGGCACATGCCAGTCGTTCCACATAATGAGCTACCGACTCGCCTGCTTGTACAGATTCATCAATATCTGGACTATAGATATCAAAGACTAGACCGAGCTGCTCAAGCAGCTCACGGCGACGGGGCGAACTGGACGCTAAAATTAAACGCGCCATTTCTTCAACATGAAATAGACCATCGGGAAAGTCAGCACACTACTCAACAGCGGTTGCCAATGACGTGCAAGGGAAAACTGTGCCCCAATCATAATTTGTGCGATCCACGTAATAAACAAATGCGCGACCACAGCCAAGGTGGTGATGACCCAAATATTGGCAAAGGTCATAATCCGACGTTCACGCGTTAAAAAACGGGACACAAAAGTAATCAGAACAAAACTGAGCGCATTTAAACCCAAAGGTGCATCAAGTAGTAAATCGGTGAAAATCCCGACTGCAAAGGCAAACCAAATCCCGCTCCATGTCGGCTGGCACAGCACCCAAAACAGCATCACCATCATCATAAACAATGGACGCCAGCCAGAGAGCGCATAAGACAAGGGATAAACCATCAACACTGAAGCAATGATCACCGAAAAAATGATCGGAAATAACGGGTCACGCTGTTTGGCAGCACGAAGTTTAGCGATCGGCATGCGGTTGCTCCATCGCTAAAGAATCGGAAAATAACACAACGACATGATGCCCACCCGCTAACTGCGCAGCAGGAACAACATCAATTTGAGCAAACTCGCCTGAATTATGACGACTGATTTTTGAAATGGTGCCCACCAGATAACCTGCTGGAAAATGCTCACCTAAACCAGAGCTATACACTTTTTCACCCACTTTGATTTCGGCACTGGTCGGCACGTATTCCATTTTCAAATGACCCAAATCTCCAGTCCCTGAAACAATGGCACGCATTCCAGATCGCTCTAAGCGAACCGAAAGAGAATGTTCTTTATCTGAAAGCAACATGACGCGACTACTATGCGGATAGACATTAATAATCTGTCCCATAATACCTTTGTCATCGAGCACGGTTTGCCCGACTTTTAACTGACTGTTGGCACCACGGTTTACCACAATAATATGACGCAGTGGATCGGCATCTGTCCCAATGACTTCTGCAATCTCCATACGACCATCAATGATCAACGGGGTATCTAACAGACCGCGTAAACGCGTATTTTCCGCAGATAATTCAGATAATTTTTGTAAACGCACCTGCGCCTGCAATAACTCGGCTTGCATCGCGGTATTTTCACGGCGCAATTGAGCTTCAGACTTGGTTTGTTGATTCAGCCACTCTCGCGATAACACGGGATAACTTGCTACGGCATAAATTGGATTATAAGCGGCGTACAAGACATCTCTTGCAGGTTGAATCACATGCGGCATGCGCCAGTTAAAAAACAGCACGACCAAACATGTGATCACTGCAATGATAAATGAGCGAAAAGATGGCGGTTGTCTGGAAAACAGATTTGTTTGCACCCGCCGATTCCTTTATTAGCCTACAAATAACATGTCGTGATTTGGATTATCGAAGAATTCTAAAACTTTACCACCACCACGAGTGACGCAAGTTAGAGGATCTTCTGCAACCACCACAGGTAAGCCTGTTTCTTGCGCAAGAAGTTTATCGAGGTTACGCAGTAATGCACCACCACCGGTCAACACTATACCGCGCTCAGCGATGTCTGAAGACAGCTCAGGAGGCGTTTGCTCAAGTGCAGATTTCACAGCTGAAACAATACTTTGTAATGGATCAGAAATCGCTTGCGTGATTTCGTCCGAAGTCACAGTGATCGCACGTGGCACACCTTCAGCAAGGTTACGGCCGCGAACTTCAATTTCAAGTGCTTTGGCATCGGCTTCTGGTAAAGCCATACCCACTTCTTTCTTGATAATTTCAGCGGTAGTTTCACCAATCACGCAACCATGTGCTTTACGTACGTAGTTAATGATTTGTTCATCAAATACATCACCACCAATACGTAGTGAGTCAGCATAGACACAACCTTGAAGCGAAATAATCGCAATTTCAGTTGTACCACCACCAACATCGACCACCATAGAGCCGCATGCTTGTTCAACTGGCATACCTGCACCAATTGCAGCAGCCATTGGTTCTTCAATCAAACGAACATCACGCGCGCCTGCATTAAATACAGCTTCACGAATAGCACGACGCTCAACCAAAGTTGATTTGCAAGGCACACACACCACAACACGAGGTGCAGGTGGGAACAGACGTTTTTCATGTACTTTACCAATAAATTGGTTCAGCATGGTTTCGGTCACTTCAAAATCGGCAATCACACCATCCTTCATTGGACGAATGGCAGAGATATTTGCAGGTGTACGGCCCAGCATTTGCTTTGCATCAAGACCTACCGCGGCAACGATTTTTTGTGAACCACTGTGACGAATTGCCACAACTGTCGGTTCATTTAATATAATGCCTCGTCCTGGTGCATAAATAAGTGTATTTGCTGTACCTAAATCAATGGCTAGATCGGGCGAAAACAAGCCAATTAGTCTTTTTAGAATCACGGAGACGTTCTCGATTAAACTTTATGTGGACGCAAGGTGGCAACTTTAACTAAATGTGATGATTTGAACAAGTCAATCGCTTATTATAACGCACGATATTTTGAAATTTTTTAATACTGACTCAGGTGATGTTATGTCTACATCGGATGCACAGCATTCTGCAGATTTAAATGCACAAACAGTTTCAGCAATCGCCAATCTTGCTCGATTGTCGCTAGATGATACGCAATCTGCTGAATATGCTCAAAGTCTAAATAAAATTTTAGGCATGATGGAAACCTTAAAAGGCATCGACACCGATGGTGTTGAGCCGCTTAAAAGCCCATTTGATCACCCACAACCCTTACGTGAAGATGTGGTTTCAGAAACCAATCATCGTGATGAATATCAAGCCATTGCACCGCAAGTGCAAGACGGTTTGTACCTTGTTCCTCGCGTGATTGAATAATTTCTATTCAGTTAAACCATTATTTTGTAAAAATTAACGTAAAGACATTTCTCATGACAGATTTACATCGCTTATCGATTCGTGAACTCTCTGAGGGTTTAGCTGGGGCTAAATTTTCATCTCGCGAACTGACTGAACATTATTTAAAGCGCATTGCAAAACTGGATACACAAGTTAAATCTTATGTAACCGTGACTGCAGAACAAGCGCTTGCACAAGCCGATGCTGCCGATGCTGCAATTAAAGCAGGCACGGCAACTGCATTGACAGGTGTGCCAATTGCACACAAAGACATTTTTTGTACCCAAGGCATTAAAACCACTGCGGGCTCAAAAATGTTGGATAACTTTATCTCTCCTTACGACGCCACCGTTGTAGCGAAAGGCAAAGCCGCTGGTCTAGTCACTTTAGGTAAAGTGAACATGGACGAGTTTGCAATGGGTTCAACCTCTGAGAACCCTTTTTACGGTGCGACTAAAAACCCTTGGAATTTAGAACACGTACCGGGTGGTTCTTCAGGTGGTTCTGCGGCAGTGGTTGCAGCGGACCTTGCCCCGTTTTCAACAGGCACAGACACGGGTGGTTCAATTCGCCAACCCGCATCGTTCTGCGGCCTAACGGGTCTTAAGCCAAGTTATGGCCGTGTCTCGCGCTTCGGGATGATTGCTTATGCATCGTCTATGGATCAAGGCGGGCCAATGGCACGTTCGGCTGAAGACTGTGCCTACCTCATGAATGTGATGGCAGGTCATGACGCGAAAGACTCAACATCCGTTGAAAAAGACGTTGATGACTATGTGGCGAACCTAAACGGCACAGCGATTCAAGGTCTACGCATTGGTATTCCAAAGCAATACTTCAATGTCGCTGGTTTAGACGCAGACGTGAAAGCGCGTGTTGAAGAATCATTGAAAAAATTGGAAGAGATGGGTGCGACTTTGGTTGAGATTGACCTCAACATGACTGAAGCTTATGTTCCGACCTATTACTTGATTGCCCCTGCTGAAGCGTCATCAAACTTGTCTCGTTACGATGGCGTACGTTATGGCTACCGTGCAGAGAACCCTGTTGACCTGATGGACTTATACAAACGTTCACGTTCTGAAGGTTTTGGTGCAGAAGTGCAACGTCGTATCTTGATTGGTACATATGCGTTGTCTGCGGGTTACTACGATGCTTACTACGTGAAAGCACAAAAAGTCCGTCGTCTGATTCAACAAGACTTCTTAAAAGCGTTTGAATCGGTGGATGTGATTGCTGCACCTGCTGCACCAACCACGGCTTATAAAATTGGTGCGAACCTGTCTCCAGTCGAAATGTACTTGGGCGACATTTACACCATCGCGGTTAACCTTGCAGGTCTTCCTGCGATTAACGCACCTGTTGGTTTTGACAAAGACAACTTACCTGTGGGCTTACAGCTGATTGGTAACTATTGGTCAGAATCTCAACTGTTGTCTGTGGTACATCAGTACCAACAAGCAACGGATTGGCATACGAAACGTGCGGCAATTGCTGAGGAGAATGCATAATGACTAAAAATGCTGCTAAACCAAAATCGTTATTGATTGATGGTTGGGAAGTCGTGATCGGGATCGAGATTCATACTCAGCTTGCGACCCAATCTAAAATCTTCTCAGGTTCTTCGACTGAATTTGGTCAAGACCCAAACACCCAAGCCAGCCTCGTTGACTTGGCAATGCCGGGTGTACTGCCGGTATTGAATAAAGAAGTGGTCGATTTAGCTATTCGCTTTGGTTTGGGTATTGATGCTTATATTGACCAAGCGTCTGTGTTTGCACGTAAAAACTACTTCTACCCTGACTCTCCAAAAGGCTACCAAATTAGCCAGATGGACAACCCGATTGTGGGCTTGGGTCATATCGACATTCAACTTGAAGATGGTACGGTAAAGCGCATTGGCGTAACGCGTGCCCACCTTGAGGAAGATGCAGGTAAATCGATCCATGACCAGTTTGAAGGTATGTCAGGCATCGACTTAAACCGTGCAGGTACACCTTTACTTGAAATCGTGTCTGAACCCGATATGCGTTCGGTTGAAGAAGCTGTGGCTTATATCAAGTCGATTCACACTTTAGTGCGTTGGTTAGGTATTTCTGACGGCAACATGGCAGAAGGTTCATTCCGTGCTGACTGTAACGTGTCGTTACGTCGTCCGGGTCAACCGTTCGGTACACGTTGCGAGTTAAAAAACCTCAACTCATTCCGTTTCATTGAACAAGCGATCAATGTTGAAATTGAACGCCAAATGGAAATTTTGGAATGGGACGGCACGATTGACCAAGAAACGCGTCTATTCGACCCTGTGAAGATGGAAACACGTTCGATGCGTTCGAAAGAAGAAGCGAACGACTATCGCTACTTCCCAGACCCTGATTTGCTGCCTGTGATTATTTCAGATGCGCAAATTGAAACAGCTCGTGCTGCGTTGCCTGAGCTTCCTGCGGCACGTCGTGAGCGTTTCGTCGCGGACTTTGGTGTCACTGAATACGATGCGCATGTGTTGACGCTGACCCGTGAAATGTCAGACTTTTATGAAGTGGTTGTGGCTGCTGCTGGCGGTGCTGCACAAGGTAAAGTGTCTGCAAACTGGGTGATGGGCGAATTCTCTGGTGCTTTAAACAAAGCAGGCTTAGAACTCGCAGACTCTCCTGTTTCGGCTGAAAAACTGGGTGGCATGGTTGCGCGTATCGTGGATAACACCATTAGCGGCAAGATTGCGAAGCAAGTATTCGGCTTTATGTGGGATGAAGGCAAAACTGCGGACGAAATTATTGCGGAAAAAGGCTTGAAGCAGGAAACTGATACAGGTGCGATTGAAGCGATTATTAAAGACGTGCTTGCTGCCAATGAGAAGATGGTTGAAGAGTTTAAATCTGGTAAAGAGAAAGCTTTCAATGGTCTTGTTGGTCAAGTGATGAAAGCGTCTAAGGGTAAAGCCAACCCTGCGCAAGTAAATGAGTTGATGAAGAAATTGATTGGTTGATTTATTCGCTAATCAATTGATTTCGTGTTATAAAAACCTCGCTTAATGCGGGGTTTCTTATGAATCAGACTATTGCATATATATCTACAACTTCATCCTATCTAAAAGAAATAATCGATAAAAAGAGCTTAAGGATTTTTGCTGCTGACTTAATACTTTCTAATGCATCAACCGAACTTCAAATTTTTTATAAAATATTAGATAGTGAAAAACTATCTTGGTTAACTCATATCCCCTTTATAATTACAAATGAATTAGGCGACATCTATTTATGTAAATTGAAAAATGCCCTATATGAAAAAGAAAATTCAATGCAAAACTCAAGCGACTCCCAAAAATGTCGCCACAGCCCGCCAAGTGTGACACAAGCCGACATTTGACACA
>OERM01000327.1_pt1 | contig 14832 bp, 23 predicted proteins | sample 1540021 | NCBI WGS metagenome assembly OERM01 (sample SAMEA3891245, study PRJEB23780) | metagenome | biome: terrestrial biome; feature: animal house; material: water of meat washing | place: Italy | collected 2015-05-12 | reverse complement strand
TGTAGATCTTTAGTTAGTTTTAATTAGATTAGTTAATTGAGAATTGAATTGATTATTCTAATTGTAATTAAGTTATAGTGATAGTAGAGGTAGCTTAGGTATAGTTAAGGGATAAAGTTAAAGTGAATAGTAATTGATTAGAGCTAGATAGAAAATGGAAACAAGACGATAAATTAAACATACAACTTACTCTGGGTGAATAACCTGGGGTAAGGGAATATGTTTGTTTATTGATGTAAGTTAACTTAGAGAACAGTTTATGCTAAGTTCTTCAGGATTGATAATACTTACTAGTTCATTGATAAAAGCTGTAACTAGTAATATACTATTTCAGAATAAAGAAACTCACGAGACTATTAAACTAGATCAAAGAGTACCAGTTTCAATATACGGTAAATATTATTACGGAATTGTGAAACGTGATCTAATTATGGAGAATCATTTTAAACATGTAATTAAAGAACCAATAGACTATTATCTTTATTTTGGGTTTGATAGTGGTAAGGGTAGCGATATAGTTGATTTGTTTACAGCTGAAATTACCGTTGGGATTGTTACTAAATTAAAATCAGGATCTAGGGAGTTGACATTTACACCTGGAACACTTCAAGATTCAGATTTTTATGGTTTTGTTAAATCAATTGGTGAAAATCTAATTTATTAAACTCACATATTAAGTCTAGGAGAGAATAGATATGGATCGTACTGATATCGCTGTCAACAAGTTTAATGATCACATGGCTGTGAAGGTTAATGAACTTCCACCTACTTTACCTAAATCGTTCTTTAAAGAACACAAGTTTAGTTTTACAGATAGTTACGATGTTCGTTGCAGATACACTAGTCGTATTGGTTGGTTTATTCTCACAACTGAAGTTAAGGAAATTTTGGTTAACTTCCTTAAGGGTAAAAGTGTATTAGAGGTAGGTTCTGGTACAGGTTACTTTGCTGCGCACATGAAACATGGCGGGGTGGAAGACTACAACGCGGTGGACATCTGGGATCCTCATTATTGGGATAGTAGAACTACACGTTACTTTGGGATTGATGGGGATAGTTTAGATTACATTGATAATAGTTATGATGTAATTGTAATGAACTGGCCACCTTATGCTGATACTTTTGCACATCAAGTTGTTAAGAAGATGACTAAAGGTCAAATGTTGATATTCGAAGGTGAAGGATATGGTGGTTGTACAGGTGATGATGATTTCTTTAATTACTTGGCTAAACATTTTACACCAATGAAAGAACTTGATGATGAACTTAATGAACATCATATTTCCTTTCCACATATTTATGATCATTGGTGGGTTTACGTTAAAACTAGTTAAGGAGAGTTACTAGATGTTAAACGAAATTGGACACAGTAAGTTTCAGGAAGAACTTACCAAAGCAATTGTTGAAATCAAACAGAAAGCTGAAGAATCAAAACCTATGTACGGCCAGTATGTATATCGTTTTCTCGATACTCATTATCCGCACCGTTTTAAAATGTGCGTAGAATACGACGTGTGGGATCAAGACGGGAATGTGACCATAAGCTGTTCTTTACATACAAACGTCGTTACAGACGCTTTGGTGAAAGTTCCAGAAGACAAACTTAAAGATACTGACTGTGTTTCAGAGATTGTGTCTACTTTGAGCACTAAGTTGTTCCATTAATTAACAAACGTTAAGTTAACTCCTACCTAGGTAGGAGTTAACTTTATGGAGAATAGAAATGAGCAAACCCATTAGTAACTATATGGTAATCCAATCTATTTATGAAGATCCTTCTTTACTTTTTCGTTTTCTCTCAAATGAGAGCGTGGTGCGTGAACACGAAATTACACTTAATAATAATTTATGTTTACACTTGATAAGGGGTAAAGAACAAACAGTTGTTAATTTGGTAAGGGGTAATCAAGAACAGGTAGTTACTATTGGATCTTTTTGTAACTTTCAATCAGTTAATGATAAAATGGAATGGTTGATTAACTCCATGAGTTATTACGTCTTTAACTGTGTAATGAAAGATCTGAATCTTGGAAAGTATCTTGAACCTGGTTACGTGTTTACTGAAGAAGACTACAATAAACTCTGTAAACTAATAGGTAAAGAAACAATTATCCAGATAAAGACCAAAAACTGGGATAAATGGTGTTTAGGGTTGGTGAAGACATTAAAGGGAAAATTCATTAAACGTGAATTACTCCAAGATGTCAAGGTTAAACTTATCTAGGGATATTTAACATGAAAACCTACAAAGTTGAAGAACTTACTTTAAGCGAAGCTAGAACGCTCTCAGGAGTTTTGTTTCATTTTACCGATAAACATACCGGTGTGAGTGAGAACGGTCTTATAACGCTTCTCACGAACTCTAAGGAAGGATTTGAACACGTAATTAAAAGCGATAGTTTCTTTATCTATCGCGAAGAGGAATCTGAAGAACCTGACACCAATGAACTTGTTTGGGTTTGTGGGCTGATTAATCAAGAACAAAATGTCTTGATGTTGAAGTCTGGAAAGGAAGATGTTAGTGATGTCGACAGGATTATAGTAAGTTACCTTACCAGACTACTTAATAACGAAGAACAGTTTTATCGTTTCGTTATTGGTGAAGATACTTGGGAAGTACTTTGCTGTCTCAACATCACTTCAACCCAGTTCGTTCTCAGGAAGATGAATACGACATTAGACAATTTGGTACGTTATTCTGATGTTTGCGAAATAGACAAGTATTATCGTAAAACAGGTATCTGGCCAGTGGCTCAAAAGTTCAGAGAGCATTTAGATAATCATTACAAAGGTATTTTAGATGTTAGAACTTTTTAAAGCTCTTTGGTTTAGTTTCTGGTTTGATAAAAAGAAAGATGTTCCTATTAGTTTCTACAAAGAAGACATAACTGTGTTGAGAAGCTGGGTTGTAGGAACTGAATCAAAACCAAGAAAGATCCGATTCATTAACCAACTAGGAGAAACAAGGGTTGGATCTTTCTATTTTGAATGGAAGTATCCAGGATTGATTTTAACACCTGTTCCAAACCGGACTTCGAAATTAATCTTTCCAAAGAAGAAAAGTGTAGTTCGGTTTATCACTACTTTCAAAAGAGTACCTGAATATGGAACTTTCATGTTGTTTAAAAGAAATGCACTAAACAAATGGGTTTACTTGTTTAGTCCACATAAAACAATATAATTTAAGTTCTATAATTTTTCACATAGATATTATTTCTATGTAATGTTACAAGATGTATTTCAAAGGAGTCTAGGAAATGTCTGTTATTGAAAGCGTAGCTGAAATGAAAGCCCTTACCAAAGCGTGTTTGAAGACTGTAATGTTTCATAACGTCTTTATTCACCCTGGTGATTATCAATTCCGTAAGTTGAAAGGAAATCTTCTTATGGAATTGAAGGTGGAACTCCTTGATGGTAAACGTATGTTGAATATTTTCATCCATGGAAGTTCTGGCGAAAGTAAACAACTTCTTTCACTTTCCCTTGGGGATTGTAAGTCTTGGTATAACAAAGACTTTATCAAAGTTATTGAACAAGCTTTGGTAAAACAAATGTTCACAAGGTTGGGTGAAACTAAACAAATGGTGTTCGATGATCTTGATTACTATTATGTTTACACCAAGAAACTTGATAAAACTATCTGTGACGAAGTAGAACAAGCTATGAAGAATTTCCATGGTGGTTCGAACAAAGTCAAAGCTCCGTTCCGCAAATTGCTTACAGTACCGGTACAACTCGTTTAAATTCATATTCAAAGTCTAGGGGAATTAAAATGCAAGTTACAATTAAACAACTCATGCAAGCTTCGCCTTTGCTCGCCAAAGAAACTCTCAATCGTATTAACCAATACGTCGCTGTTAAAGCTGGCAATTCTGCATTCCCAGTACAAACATTTGAAATTTATGGTATCAAGTGTAAGTTGTTGTTTTTGAAAGTTCCAGCTGGGGTTAAGATCAGTCTGAATATTGCCGAGAAGTTTAATCTGGAAACTGAAGTGAGTTCAGATTCTTTTGGTAATAAAATTGATCCGTCACATATTGTTGAATTGATCAATGAAGGAATCTTCCGTATCATCCGTGCTGTTTTCTTTAAGATCTTGAGTTGTGATGTCGACAGTTTGTTGAAACAATACCACGAGGCTGAAGTGGGCGATGTTAGTTATCTCTTTAATCACCACTATCCTTCCATTGAGGTTAAGAAACGTAGTAACGGTTATTCTTACCATAGCTGGATTGGAGTTCCTAAATCAGAAGAAGGAACTTTGCGTTACGAGTCAATTATCCTTAATTCCGCTCAACACCCTCTCCCCGATATTGGGGGTATTTCAATTGTAGAAAACATTAGCACTTGGGATCTCACCAATTACGCAGATCATAATCCCAATTCCATTCCGACAGAACAAGATGTCTACGGTTGCAAGGTAATCGATAACTTTACCGATGATTTGACTTGGCTTTGCATGAAGGGTGATTACAACCCAGAGTGGTTAGAAAAGCTTGTCAACATCTGATAACAACTAAATAGGGATAAACCTAATGCAACAAGTAGATAGTAAGTTTGAAAAGAAAATGGTAGTTTTTCTTAACAGTTTGATTAACCAGACTAAGAAAAACAAGATTGAACTTAACAGCAAAGCTGAGTTCAATATCCAAGGTAAAACGGTTGTATTCAGTGCACTTCCCGAATATCGCAAGTTCGGGACTCATCAAGTGTGCAATTGGAACAGTCCGGTTTACAATAGCAACAAAGAAAGTGTAGTTGCTTCTTTCAAACTGAAATTGAACGGAAATATGTTTGGTAAGTTTAGTGTTTAGGGGAAACAGGTGGTAGGAGATGTTCCTGAACAAGAACTTATTAAATTCTCTCGCGAAATGAAACAAACCGCATTGAGTACTTTAAACTAGTCTAGGAGATAATGCAAATGGAAATGACTGTTAGCGCAACTGAATTACTGGATAATGTAACATTGTTCTGGAGTGGTGTCGAAACTGCTCGTAAGAACTTTAAACAAACTCAGATTGTTGGATTTAGTAACATTATCGAGCTTAACGAAACTGTTAAAGTGGAGTTCTGGAATCAGAGTAATGAAGAAGGTGATCTTTCTGTTGTTGCCAAGATCCCTGGTTTGGGAACATCCGGCACTCTTGGGTTCGGATACTCGGAAGTTCAAGAAGAAGAACTCACCGAGGAGTATTACGGAAATCATCTCCTGATCTTTATCAACAGTCTTGGTAAAATCCTTGCTCACAAAGCTTATGATCAGTGGTGCGAAGAAACTGGGTTTATTGGTTATGTTGATCAGTTTAATACTGACAAAATGACGGACCTTCTTCCCAAAGGTTTTGCATTAATTCTAGAGCCTGAAGTTCGCGGTTATGATCTCCAAGTGTTCGATAGTGAAGAACAACTTCTTTATCGTGCAGCCGGTGAGAATGTTCTAGAGTTTGAAGAAGATACTTCTTGGGATAAACTCAAGTTGGAAATCAAACTTGCTTGGATGACCGTCTATGTCAATGGTCTTGCATTCAAAGATCTGAAAGTTGTAATTTAAACCTATCTAGAGTAACCCAGGATCTCCTGGGTTACTCTTTTAAGTCTAGTATAATGAAACGATAGGAACTATTATAATGATACAGGAAGGTAGAATTAGCTATGCGATAGATGGAAATAAAGTTGTATTCCACGATAATCAACTAAAGGGTAGTTTAGTGCTTTATTTCAAACCCCTGAATCCTAAGCAAGGATCAGATTTGATGTATGGTACTTTAAACGATATCTTGTTGTCGTTGAAGAGAAAAGAGCTTATCTTGGAGTTATTTGGTATCACCAGAATAGATGTTCAAAAAGACGTTATACTTAAAGGTAAGATTTTTCTTAAGTCTAGCTTTCTGTTTGATCCTGAATTGAACAATTCTAAGTTACACTTTGTTTCTATTAAAAGCCGTTGTGTAATTACAGAATCAGAGATCTCTCATTTTGGTGATACTCGACATGGATTGATCAAATTTGATCATTGTTCTATTTCCAAAGAAGATTATGTAAAACTTCCAGCAGGAAGAGAAATTACTGTTATCAACAATCACATCCATTAATCTAGTGTGATTAAAGAGGTTATTATGAACGCTAAATTTATTATTGAACAAATCGTTATGTCCATGTCATTTTTGAAAGCTGACATGTTCAGGGAGCATAAATTCATTAAACAGGAAGATGTACATGGGGTGTACAAATGTCTGAAAGCTGTTATTAATCATCCCGAAACTGGATATTTACAAAGTAAAGTTGGCGTCGCAACAACCTTAGAAAGTATCAAAGAAAAACTAGGTTCCGCATTATTCAATTGGAGTTATCTCCTAGATGTTCTTTCCGAGATTAACAAATTAGAAAATCTAGAAGAAAACAAGGAAGTATTGGAGAATTTGTATTATAACTTGCTAGAAAAGACGCCCCTGCCCAAAGTGGAACTGTTTCTCGGTGTGGTAAACCAAGATGACCGTGCAGACCCACGTGATATACTTGTACGAAGTTTTCGAGGTCAGTACTTAAGCCTACATTTATTTAATGAAACTATAGAACGTGCTTTTGATCTTAATTTTGCCGAACAGATAGAGTTGCTTGTTGATGTGTTTAATATCCCAAAAACTATGTTTGAAGCTATTCTAGAGATACAAGATTCCTCAGAACGTCGAGTTTTTACTATCAATTCACTTCGTTCTTTCCTATTTGATAAAGAACCAACTCCCTTAGAACCAAAAGGCGACTCCGTTTCAGATGACACTCAAGCGGTTCAAGAAATTCTAAATAAACCAATTAAGGACAAAGATATGAAACAAGAACAATTTTACACCAAACTGTATTTCTATACTGACGCAAAACACATTATCTTCTCAGATGGTAAAGCTCAGGACATTGCTGAATGTTTCTCGAAACTATCTCCAGCTGATCAAGCTTCTGTTTGCCACGAGTTTGGTATTTTGGCTTCAGACATTCAGTATGTTCCGGGGATTGCCAATGTACTTGCAACCATGTTCATGAATATGGAGATGCAAAATCTTAAGCGCAAACTTTCAGATCTGGTTTCTTGCGGATTTATTGAAGAACTACACGATCGTCTCGACGGTTGTAAAACCTGGGAAGATGCCAATAAACTTCACAAATATGCAATGGTGACTTTCAATGGAATGAAAATTCCAGATCTGAAAGATATTATTGTTAAATACATGTCTTTGGATAACCATGATCAGTTTGATCATGACGGAAGCCAACTTGCTGGTTTCTTTGCTGGTGTAATTTATGCCGATGCGATGACCATGGTGAAACGTCATGAAGAACAACTACAGTATAAAGTAGGAACTTCTGAATGTGTAGAAGGATGTCAAGACTGTACTCAACGTGTTCACGGTTCAGTTGAACTTAGTGAAGAGGATGTACTAAGGGCAAGGGCTTACCAAGAAGAACTCTCAAAACTTTTTGGGTTTTACAATAGTCCAGCAAATAAAGCTCAACCACAAATCAACATTGAAGATATTGCTCACACAAAACTTCCTCGTGTATTTATTGTTCGCGGATAATTAAATTCCACCTACTCCTTTGCAGGAGTAGGTGGTTTACTATATTTATATTTTCTTTGTTCTATAAATTTTCAAACATATATTATTAATGTGTACCAGTAGGATATGTTTTAATTACAACTAAGGAGTTGATTATGTAACTATTATTGTATTACCTAACCAAACCAACACAGGGTCACTAGGATGAACAAAACTGAATTGATAAAGAAAATATTCCTAGGAGAACTCTTAGAAGAAAAACCCAAGAGTTACCCCAAAGTTTATTTTATCAAAGGGATGTTGCGAGATGACAATGTAAGGTTCTTTTCAACGTTTAGATATAGAATTAATAAACAAGACGTTATTATTGTGTCAATCAAAATAGCTCTTGACAATATTGATAATAACGTTTCTGTTTCACTGATTCATATTAAACCAATGAAGAAGTTTACTAAAACTGTATTTCGCAAATCCTACAAAGTTCTCTATAAAGGGATGGATGAGATTATTGAGTCTTCTTCCATTCTACTTGCAGAGAAACTTCAAAAACTAGAGGATAGTTTTAATGTCAAATAGTGTAGAACAGTTAATGGTTATGATCAAAGAGGATGTAACGAATTTCCTTGATACAATTAAAGGTAAACCGTTTCCTTCTGAAATCAAAACTGAAGAAGTAAAAATGTTCAGTTTCAGCACCAATTGTACCGGAACTGAATTCAGAGTTACAGTTACTGCTCAGAAAAATGAAGTACCTGGAACTTTCCTGGTTTACATCAACACAGCTTTCATGTGTGAACCTAAAGTGAAAGAGAGTATTACAATCCAAGGTGTTCCTCTTCACGGTATTTACGAGACTTCCCATGCTCTTGAAAATATCGAAGATGAAGATCAACTGGATAATAGCATTTACCAACTGATTGAAGATTCTATCGAAGAACACATCAGTCATGCTTTGTAAACGTTCTGTATGACGTTTAAATCAATTTCTTTATTAAATACGTACGATTCAATACTTTAGAGAAAAGGATCGTTTACAAGAGCTCTCAGCTCGTTTTAATCAATATGTTATCTAGGAGAAGAAAATGGATCGTTGCTTCAATATCTATGGTGCTGGTGGTGCTGGTATTAACATTCTGAACCAACTGCTCAAAGAGTCTAAGTCTCAGCAGTTTATCAAACAAGTAGTTGGACTGGATACTTCTGACGCCAACCCTGCTATTGATGGGTTGTTTGAAATTGAACGTCTGGGTGATACCCGTGGTTCTGGTTCTGATAAAAGTGCCAACATCTCCCGTTACCCTGATTTTGTAAAACAGGTTCTGGCTAAACATCAACCCAACAGTATCAACATTGTAGTGTTCTCAGCAGCAGGTGGTTCTGGTTCAGGTATTGGGCCATTCTTGGTTCGTGCTATGCTGGAACGTGATATTCCAGTTCTCTCAGTAGTGATCGGTGATACAACTTCCATTAAGGAGTTTGATAACACCATTTCTACTCTGCGCTCCCTGAATGCTCAAACCAAACTTGGTTGCCCGGTGTTGTTTGCATATCGCGAAAACCAACTTGGTCGCACCCAGGGAGAAGTTAACCGTAACGTTTTGGAAACCATCAATAACGCTATCATGATGTTCAATCTCCAAAACGAACGGATCGATTACGCTGATGTAAAGAACTTCTTCTTCTTTACTAACGTCGTCAAAGCTGATCCTATCCTGACCCAAGTTACCTTCTGCAACGATGAAAACGTTAAAGAGTATAAGCGCGTACCTGTGGCTTGTATCTCTTTGTTCAATGACATCGATCAGATCAAGGCTCCTTTTGACAACCTTCTGTATCGTAAAGCTGGTTTGTTTGGACCAGAAACTGCTGGGTTTATCAATGCAGCGCACGCCCTGCTTGATCACGGCTCTACTCTCAATGAGCTGGAATCTATGATGAAACAACAAGAAACCAAACAAGCTGAACTTTCCGGTAAATACAAAGTTCAAAAGGATCTGAGCCAAGGTTCTGATGATCACGGTATGTTCTGTTAATAAAAATGGAGTAGAGGAGGGGATTAACCCTCCTCTAACTTTTTATGCAAATTCTTTTTAATCTGTCTAGTATAGGCAACAACTTTACTTTATTGTCGGAAGCTAAAGAGAGTTTGGCATATTCCATTTTACAAGATGCTTGTCTTGATCATGGTATCCCGCTACCTCCTTCCCCATATAGTAGATCATTATCACATGAGCACCTTTACTTATTTGAATTAGTAAAGGGTTATGTGGATGAGAAATTATTAACTGTACCCACCCCGAGTTATGCGACCTTAACCAATTTAGGTCATCTCCACTTTCAACTCGATATTACTTAACAAGGCTTAGTTATGTTTCATATCGATTACAATCTATTAAAATCACAAGTTGCTCTCACCTGTGTAATGTCAGGTAGCCAAGCAACAGATAACCTTGATTATAATAATGCGATCTATTACAGTAAACTTGCTTTAGATTGCATTGTTCACGTTCTCAATGACAAAGTAAATAAACCTGAAGAATCATTCTACTATTACTGTGAAGAATATCACAAGGATGATTGTAAATTCACATTCCTTGCTGAAATTGTAATCGGTATGGTAATGGATATAAAACGACAGTTTTATACTGCCGGATTTGATCCACGTTTGAAGTATAAATTGTTGGAACGTAAGTTTAACAACATTCCTTGTTATCGCATTTGCATGGATCTTGAAGAAACTTTCCTTTTCTTTAAACCCAAAGAAGAAAAGGAGGATGTTTCACAAGTAGTTTCAGATGAACCTACCCAGGAGATGTTAAATGAGCTCTTTGGGGTTTACAGTCATTAATTTTACAGACTTCTTTCCGTTCATAGAAGATGCTCTTGATGAAAATGGAATGTATTCATCAAGAATGATAGTAAGAAAGGATTATCCATTTCTTATTCCAGCACTTCAAACATATCTAATTAGAAAATGTAAAATATTTTCATTAGTTGGGTATGTGGAAGAACCAGTCTTGACAGCTTGGTTTGACTATGAAACATTGATCGAAGCTTTTGATGACTTATTGTTACAGTTTAGAGAATACCTAAGTTCTGTTAAAGGTCTAGATTTGAATAATCGGTATACTCTGGTTCGTTATCTGGATAATTTTAACTTTATCATTGCACAAGGGGAACAGGATGATCCGGTACTCGACTACCAATATACATCCCTTGTGGATGATTGTGAACAAATGGTCACTGAATGCGACCCGTTTCTTTGAAATAGCTTTGGAGTACGTTAAAACTCGTAATCCAGAAATTTTGTCACTTAGATTACAGATGTTGGAACCTACCCAAGGTTTTATGTTAAACCAAGAGGTTAGACAACAGCTGGACCTATTGATACTTACTCTGGACTCCACCCAAGAGTGGCAAAATTGCTATTTCGAAGATCAACAGTTTATAATTATAGAGGGACAGTTAAATGTCTAAACCAGAAGTTTTTACCCAGCTTATTAATTTCCCTGGGATTCCTATCGAAACAGTTTCAAACGCTATCGGGATGTTGCTTAACGTTCATGGTGTTCAACACCAGCTACAAGTAGACCCCAATGGGTTTAGCAGTGAATCATTAGTTACTGGTAATGAAGGTGCTGATCTAAGAGCTACTAATCAATACGTAGAACTCAATGGTTTCCTAGGTGGACTTTCTCGCGATCACGAACTTGTGATCTGTGATACAAAATCCGATGGTAAATGTTTGCATTTGACATTTACCTGTAAATAAGGACAATTTATGTTTGTCTACCTTAATGCGTTTGATTACGATGAGCTCATTGGAGGAATCGTAGAACGTTTAGGAATTCAAGACGAACCTTTGACTTATGAGATGTTGTTAAAGGCGTTCAAGAGTGTCTCAGAACGTTTAAAGCGAAGAACTGAACTCATTTCTTCGATTAACGAAGATCCTGAAAAGATAGTAGAAAAGCTAGCAGATAGTTATCTAGAGCTGGTTAGGATCTCTCCACATTTTAACGATGAAACCAACCCAGTTAGTTTTCTTCTTGAAATAATTACCGGATCAAGACCTCAAAGTGTTTGGGAAGGATATGAGATTTATCTTATTCTCTCCGAAGATCATCAAGAAGTTGGTAATGATAAAGATGGCTATTATCTTGATATCGATCCAGAAGAAGCTTTAGCAGTAGCTGAGACTATTCTTGACTTTATCGAAAGTAATAAACTAATGGGAGAAGATCCCCTAGATTCTTTCTTAGAGGAACATATCAAAAACCAGCTCATTGGGGATGAACCAGGTTCTCTTCAATTAGAAGTTATTGATTCCCCAGGTAAAGTAGTTACATATGGAAATTCTTTGATTACCTTCCCCCTTTTACTTGCAAAGGTTGAACATTATGAAGTTGTCTGAAGTTCAAAAAGGTGACTTAGTTAATTTCGATATGATCAGTCCTGGTATCTTTGGTGATCAATATCGTGGCGTTTTAGTAGCAGGTGTTGTCGATTATACAGTAGCTTCAAACATTGATCCTGAGCTTAATGTTAAGCACCAGGCGTTCTACCCGTATTTTAAAGATACAGTAGATAATGTCAATGATCCAGCCCGTTACGACTACCTGCTAATTAGACCTGATCCTGCTAAGTCAGAACTGTTAGTTATTGGATATCCTTGGATTAACTCAAGTTCACTAGAAGTTACCAAGGGACGTTCAGCTCTTATTACCATTACCACATGGGAACAGAGATTTGAAAGTCCATTGAAAGATTTCCTAGCGAACCTGGGTGTTCCATACACCATTGATATCCGTGACAAATCTTAAATAATGTGATTACTCTCAACCTCCGGTTAGGGAGGTTGAGAGTAATATTCTTATGTTCATTTTTATCTTTTCACCACAAATGCAATTTAGTAGCTAACTCAATTTCCATCATTTGTTTTTCTTTTCTGTTGAGGAAACAGCATGACCGAATCTAATCCGTTTCTCTCAGAAACGTATGAATCTGATCGCAACATTATTAAACATTCTATTAATCAGTATAGTGAACTGATTAGCAAGATTCATGGTGAAGATAAAGAAGAAGTTAAAAAGAATCTTCTTACTTATTTTAAAGCTAATAAAGAACAATATAAATCTAGACGCGCTAAGATTATTATTAAGAATAAAGTCGGCGATAGGGAAGTTAAAGTAATACCTTTTTCATCTGTATTAAAGCATGTACAAGATAAGAACTATCACTTCTCACCAAGTATGATAGCTTACACTAATTCCGATGAAGAAGAATGCGTAAACTCAATTGGTACACGTCTTTTCATTGCTAACCGTAAGTACTATAAGAATTTGCGTCAAGACGCCAAAGCTGTTAACGATAAAGATCTTTATGGTAAATACCATGAACTTCAAAACGCATTTAAGATATTTAATAATGCTCAATCAGGAGCTATGTCCTCCGGCGGGACTCCAATATCCAACCACACGGGACACACTTCTCTTACATCAACAACACGTTGCTTGACATCTACAGCTAACTTAACCAACGAACAATTCATAGCAGGAAATCGTTTCTATCATAATCCTGACGCTACCTTACAGTCTATGATAGCTAGAATCCAGGTTACAGATTTCAAGTTACTTGAGCAAGTCATGGAGAAGTATAAACTTCACTATCCTTCATCTGAAGATTTAATGAAACGTGTTAAATATTGCTCTAGTAGATATTGGGATTCTGAACCTCAGATGAAACTAATAGAGTCATTTGTTGATAAACTGAACCCATTAGAACGTGCAACTATTTTGTACACTCTAGACCTTTTCTCCCTGTTTAATCATAACAGAGAAATGGTAACTACTTATTTTGACAAGTGGTGTGATGTACCAGAGTTTGATGGAGCTAAACTGCTCAAACCAGATAGTGGTGATAGATATGTTCTTTGTGTCTCTAAGTTACCAAGAGATCCATCTAACGAACAGGTTCAATCCCTTAACTATTACCACGTACAAATAGAAAAAGAATATGCTGATTTTATCAAAGTGTTCTTTAAGTCTCCAATACCACCAACCGGGTTATTTAATGTAATTAATGCGATAAGAGACTGTGTATTAACTTCAGACACTGACTCGAGTATCTATTCTGTGGATGAGATGATTGACTCGTATACTGATGATAATTCTCAAGGAGTGAAGTTAAATGGCGTGCTTACCTACTTTATACGTATGATCTCATTGGATCAACATAGACAGCTTTCATCTAATATGAACGTGTCTAAGAAGAACCTAACTCTTCTCGAGATGAAAAACGAATTCTACCTGTCTAGTTATGTTACTACAGATATGTCTAAACACTATTATGCATATCAGGACATGGTAGAAGGTGTAATGAATACAGAACTTGAGATTGAATGCAAGGGCGTGCATCTAAAATCTTCCAAGATAGCATCTGTTATCAAGGATAAGGCTCAGGAGCTTATGGTCATGACCTTGGACGCTATTAAATCTGGAGGAACAATAAACGCTGCTGAAGTGTTGCACGGCATCGGAGAACTGGAACGAAGTATCGTTAACGATATTCAGAACGGTGACTATGGTTGGTTGAGTAGGGAAAGTATCAAACCTGCTGCTGCCTATACTAATCCTGATTCTGAGAAGTATCTTTACCATTCTCTTTGGGAAGAGGTGTTCTCAGATAAATACGGCCCGGCTCCAGAACTTCCTTATATCGGTATCAAGATGTCAGTTGACCTATCATCTAAGTCAAAACTAAATGCTTATTTGGAAAAGATAGAAGACGTCACTATTCGTGAGAAGTTCAAAACTTTCCTAGAAAGTAAAGGTAAGGACAAACTAACTAACTTGTATCTTCCTATGGAACGCGCTCAGAACTTGAAGGATATTCCATTAGAGTTCAAGCAAGCAATTGACTATCGCACTTTGCTAAAACAAAACCTGAAGAGTGTTTACACTGTTTTACACTCTACTGGTATTTACTACGTTAACGACAGTATTACTCGTTTAGTTTCAGACGAACATTAATCTTAACTCTTCTACTCCAATTAAGGAGTAGAAGAGTTAATTCTCTATTTCTATTTATTTTTAAACCTATATTACTATAATGTATAAATAAAAGAGGTTTAAAATGAATATCGATAAAGTTTTACTTGCTTATAAACCGATATCGGTTACTTTGAATTTCGATTGGGAAAATACCACTTACGATGAACGTGTCCAGATGAGACACGACTACATTGAAGAACAAAAGAAGAAGGATCCAAACTTTGTTGGAT
>OERM01000322.1_pt1 | contig 15049 bp, 13 predicted proteins | sample 1540021 | NCBI WGS metagenome assembly OERM01 (sample SAMEA3891245, study PRJEB23780) | metagenome | biome: terrestrial biome; feature: animal house; material: water of meat washing | place: Italy | collected 2015-05-12 | reverse complement strand
AATTTAAAGAAAAGAATATATAGAATAGATCATTTTTATTTTATTAATGTTAAAACGAGTAATGATGAGTGTTTATTAATAGAAACAAATAAAAGTATAGAAGAATTGGCAGAAATAATTGTAGGGATTGAATTTAGATTCTATGAATTATTTGATTATGGTACAACTATAGAGTTTAAACATCTTTTAGAAATATTAGAAAAATTTTTTGATGTTAAGAATGTGAAAGAAGAATATAGACATATACTACAAGAAACAGATTCAGAGCATAAAGGAGAAGAAATTAATTGTTATGCAACTAAATATGATTTAGAGAATGTTGAAGTAATAAAAATAGATTTGTATTTTAATTGGGAGTATTATTGTGGAAATGGCTACAAAGAAATTCTTGAAAAGTATTCAAATGGAGATATAGACAAATTACTTCTAAGTTTCAAAAAAGAATATGATAATATGAGATATTGATTAAAGAAATTTAAAAGTGTTCCCTGTGGACACTTTTATTTATAAATATTTATATAGGGTGTCCCTAGGGGACATCTTTTTTTTATTGCAATTTTTTTTGAAGGGAGGTGAGATATTGGGAAAGGCTAAAAGTAAAAATGAAAAACTAGCTAGACAGATACTAGAAAATAAGGGTATTAAATTTGATGACTGGCTAGAAGAACAATATCAAAATATTATAGATGAAAATATTGAACTGTTAATAAGTTCATTATTAACAGCAAAAGAATTAGGAGAATAATTAGGAGGACTAAATTTTATGGAAACATTAATTAATATAGGTATTACTATCTTAACAGCAGTACAAGCAGGAGGAATTGTTTGTTTAGTATATTGTTTAATAAAAGCTGGATATAAATGCTTTGGTGAAAAGCAACATTTTAGTGAAGCAAAAGGAGATTTATTAAGGGGACTTTTTGGATTTGTTCTGATAGTTACAGCATTTAAATTAAGTGAATGGATTCAATCAATGGTTAAATTCTAGTAATTAATAGAAGGAGCTTGTAGCTCCTTTTATTTTATAAAGGTGATTTTATGAAAATAGATATAGGTAAAGATTTTAAGTCTTTAAAGAAAAAATATGACAAGTATAAAGGTAAATATAAAGATAAAATTGAAGAACTGAATGATAATGATAAAAGTGTTCAGAAGCTAAAAATTGCTAAGTTATTAGCAGATGATATTACTTTAAAATGGCTTGGTATTTTAATATTTGCAATTACAACAGTAGTAGTTACTATAGTAAGTAATTTTCTTTCTTTTGGAATTGCAAGTGTATTAAATAATGAAAAACATTATTTCTTTCAGTATTTAATACCGAGATTATTTAGATACTTTTGGTTATATCTAATAGCTTATACAGTTGTAGGATTTCTTTATTTCAAAATGAGGTTTACTATGAAGGCGAGTTTTGGAGAATTAGAAAAAGGACAAAAAGGAGATATGAGATTAGCAACTAAAAAAGAGATTAGAGAGCAATATAGAAGTGTTCCAGAGAAAGATGAGCTTTTCAAAGGAAAAGGTGGAGTTCCAGTATCGAGAGAAGGAAATGTTATATATATTGATCAAAGTGATATACATGTTATATTAATAGGAACGCCTAGAAGTGGTAAAGGTGAAGGTATTATCTTAGTTTATATAGATATACTTTCAAGGGCGGAAGAAAAAGCTAGTTTAATAATCAATGATGTTAAGGGTGAGTTATGTGGATTAAGTAAAGATGTCTTAGAAAAGAGAGGATATGAAGTTAAGGTTTTAAACTTAATGGAAATGGATAATTCACATGGATATAATCCACTTGAAATAATAAAAGAAGCATATCAAGAAGGAGATTTTGGAGAAGCTCAATTAAGATGTAGGACATTTGCTCATTCTATATATTATGATAAAAATGCTACAGATAAGACATGGGATGAAGCTAGTATGGATGTTGCTAGTGCTTTAATACTAGCAATATGTGAGAAATCTTTAAAAACAAATGAAGAAAAAAAGAAGCTTTCAAAAGATGAATTAAAGTATTGGGAAAATGAAGAAAAGAAATTTAATTTATATTCTGTGGCTCGTATGCTTTCAGAACTTGGAAGTGATGAAACATCAGTAGGAACAGCATTAGATTTATATTTTGATAGCTTACCAACTACTTCAATAGCAAAGTTGCAATACAGTACAATTAAATTTACAAAGTCAAAGACAAGGTCAAGTTTGCTATTTTCAGCTTCAAGAAAGCTTCAGATATATACATACGAAAAAATTGCTAGATTTACAGCAGAGAATGATATAAATTTACAGGAAATAGGATTTTTCAAGAGAGCTGAAAAGAAAGTTAAAATTAGAATATTAGATGAGATTTATAAAGGAGATAGTGAAGAATATTTAAAATCAGTTTTAAGTCAAAAGGCTAATATAGATGATTTTGAAAAGACTAAAGATAAGGTAGAAATATATAATGTTAAAGACGAAATAGTCATTTATAAAAATCAATTTATAAGTGATGAAATGTTCTTAGAAAATGTATTAGCAAGTAATCTTAAAAATGAAGATATAAGCGATAAAATCGAAGTTAATACAACACGAATTTATTGGGGAGATGCTGGAACATATGAAATGCACTATGAGGTTGCAGATGATAAAAATAGTAAACCAACAGCAGTATTTTTAACAATTCCCGATAGTGATAAATCAAATCATACTCTAGGTACTATATTTATAAGTCAGCTTTATAGAATTTTATCTAAAAAGTTAGAGCAAAAGGAAAATGGTAGATGTGATAGAGATGTTAAGTTTATACTTGATGAATTTGGTTCAATGGTTCCGATAGAAGATTACCCAAGTAAATTATCTGTATGTTTAGGTAAAGGAATATCTTTCTTTATGGTAATTCAATCATACCAGCAATTAAAAGATAGTTATGGTGAAAGTTATCAAGCTATATTAGATAACTGTGGAATGACAATATACTTAAAAACTACTAATAGTAAAACGGCTAATGAAGTATCAGAGCAAATTGGTGATAAGACAATGGTTATAAATTCAAGAAATGGTTCAGTTTTAGAGTTAAATAAACAAATAACAGAAAGTTTAGATAAGGAAAGAGTAATAAGATATGATGACCTTATGTCTTTAGAAATTGGAGAAAATGTTGTTATTAGACCAATGCACAGAAAGGATTTGAAAGGTAATCCAATAAAAGCATATCCTATTTATAATACAGAAAAAACTAAGATGAAATTTAGATATGAATATCTGCAAGATACCTTTACAGGTAGTCCATCTATGAGAAATGTTTTAGTTAAAAATACTCATAAGGATATTATTTTAGAAAATATAAAGGCTAATTTTGCTGAAATAATACCTGAGTTAATTGCAGTAAAAATGGATGAAATGATAGAAAAGAGAATATTGGAGGAAATTAGATATGAGGAAGCTAGGAAAAGATTACAAGGTATAAGAGATGATAAGGAAAAAGCTAAAAAGGAAGAAATAACAGATAAAGCAAGAGATGAAATAAGAAAGAAATATGAGATGTTATTCAATGATGAAATATTATCACAAATAACATCAAAGAAAAACTTAAAAGAGCTTAAAGAATATTTAGAGCTAATAGGTTATCTTTCAGAATATGAAAATATTAAAAATATTGTTATGAAGGGAAGTGAGTAGATGGTAGAAAAAGAGATAATTAGTGTATTATTAAATTATTCAGAATACTTTACAAAAAGTGATTTTATACTTTATGGATTTAGAATAGTAGGATGGTTCTTTATTAAGGGGCTAAGCTTTTTAGTTAATAAGCTAGAAGATGTAGTTGATTCTGTTACGAAGGTAACAGATTTTTTTAATTCTCCTGAAATTACAGCTTTAATAAACAAGTTTAAACCACTACTTGGATTATTGCTTGTAGCTTCCATAATATTTATAGGGTATCAGCTCATGATTAATAAGAAGTTTGATAGAAGCAGAGTTCCTATGAATATTATATTAGCTTTATGTATAGTGGTAGCAATGCCACTTGCTATGGATAAGTTAAATACATTGAGTAATAAGGTTATTGGAGAAATTCAAGGGGATGTGCATTTTGCGAATCAGATAATCGAGAATAATATAACCGATTTGTATTTGCTTGATGAAGCTAACTTTCCAATTAAAGATGATGGAACTGTCGGAGATATTAGTCCTAAAAATAATTTAGGAAACAATAATATAAAAATAAATCCTAATGAAGAAATTGATAGAAGTAAAGTAAATAATAAAAAAGTATTTGAAAATGAAGTTATATTTGATTCAGCAGGTAACCCTACATTAAATAAAATAGTTGGTTTATTTAAGTGGGATGATGAATATTATAGATTTCACATAAATTTCTTTACTATAATAGTTACTTTAGCAATAACAGCTTTTGTAATGATATTTACAGCAATTAAAATGATTAAGCTTTCTATTGAATTAGCTTTTAGTAAGGTTATGACTACCTTTGTAGCTGTTGCAGATTTAAGTGGTGGACAAAGGATTAGACAATCTATAAATGGTATAATGTCAATTTTTGTAGCCATGATTTCAACAATGCTTATGTTAAAACTCTATATTTTAGGTACAGCTTATTTATCAGATAAGATAAGTGGAATAGGAACTGTATTAGCTATGATAGGTTGTGCAATATTTGTAATAGATGGCCCTAACTACATTGAAAAAATGTTTGGAGTAGATGCTGGATTAAGTAGTGTATGGAGAACTATTACAGGTATTAATAGTGCTTTAGATATATTAGGAAAGTTAGGTAATGCCACTTCTGAAATGGCGAAGAACTTAGGAGAAGGAATTTTAGGAGGTTTAGCATTTGCAAAAGGAATGGCTGATGAAGCTATGAACTCATCACTAGAAGATCAGATGGAAAATGCTAAGAAAAAAGATGACGGTAATGAAGGTGATAGTTTAGAAAATCAAATGAGAAATAAAGGGTTTACTAATGATGATGCACCTATTATAGACGTTGATTTTGAAGAAGTTGATGATAGTAAAGAAAATGAAGTTGATAGTGGTTTAGATGAAAATGTAGATAGTTCAAATACGGAACATGGAAATGAAACGCTAAATAGTAACAATGGAGAAGATGAAGGAAATAGTAATCAATCAACTTTAGAAGATGAAATGAACGCCAATAATTCAGTAGAAAAACAAGATGATAATAATGTTAGTGGAAATCAAGAGCTAAGTAATAACTCTGATAATAGTTCATCTGAAAGTTCAAATCAAACTTTAGAAGATGATATTAATGAAGCTAACAACAATAGTATTAATGGAAATGAAACTCTTGGAGATACTAATAATTCTATTGATGATGGTTCATCAAGTTTAGAAAGTGAGATTGAAAATAGTAACTTAAATTCAGAAACATCAGGAATGAACAATTTAGATACTGAAAGTTTAGGTGTAGATAATAGAGCAATAGAAAGTGAGTTAGATAGTGGAAATTCTATAAATGATTCTATTGAAGATAATTTGAAAAATGGTGGTATAGGAAATGAAAGCTTAGATAATAACAGTATAGATTCAAATTCTAGCTTAGGAAATGAAGATATATCTAATCAAGAAAAGATAGATGATAAAGTAGATGAAAAGGCTAAGGAAGAAGTAGAAATGAATAATCCTAATATTGGTTATGAAAATCCAGTAGAAAACAGAAATATCTATGATGTATTAAAAGGTAAACTAACAGGTAATGAAACTTTAAATGATACTAGGATTAAACTAGGTAGAAGTTACGAGATAGGTAAAAACACTACTAGAGATATTAATAAGTTTATCAATAAGAAAAAGAAAGGAGATAAAAAATAGTTATGAAATTTATAATACCGAGAGAATTTTCAACAGAAATATCAATAAGTAAAAAATTTTATATTTTAGATTTGGCTATTTTATTAGGTGCATTTATATTAACTGTATCTTTAGATTTTTTAGTAGTTCCTAAGCTACAACCATTTTATTATGCTTTTTCTGCTATAGTATGGTTTTATTTAGTTTTAAAATCTAGTACCAATAAAGGAAAAAGAAATTATGAAGCTATATATATGGCAATAATGAGAAATCCATGTACCTATCATATTATAGATGAAGAAGGAAAGTAACTCACTTTGTGAGTTGCTTTTTTTATAGGAGGAATTTACATGATAAATAAATTAAGAAAAAAGAATGATGATAAATCGAACATACAAAGTAAACCGAAGTTAACTTTCAAGGAAAAAAGAAAAGTCAAAAAAGAATTGAAAGTTAAGAAAAAGGAAGAAAAAATTCAAAAAAAGGTTGATAAAAAGAAAAGGAAAGAAGCCTTAAAAAATATTCAGCATAAGACTGTAGAGCTATTACCTTTAGTAGCAATGACAGAAAAGAGAAATTTTGAATGTAAAGATGAATATTTAGATATATTCCAAATTAGAAGTGTAGATACAAACGCTATGAACAATTATGATACTACAGTTTATATTCTATCATTGACTAGGATATTAAAGATGTATGTTGATGATATAAAGGTTATATCTATGAATTTTCCAGCGAATACTCAAAGGCAACAAGATTATATAAATAAGAAAATAGCAAATTGTAAAAATGAACTTCATCTTAAATTTTTAAAGAATAGAAAAATGCAATTAGAAGCTATTGAAAAGATTAGAACTAATAGAGAATTTTATATTATGCTTTTCGGAGAAACGGAGGAAGAATTAGAAAGAAATAAGAAGACATTATTTAATTCTGCTTCATTTATAAAGATATTAAAACTTGATGATGAAAAGAAGATAAAAATATTAAGAAAATTAAATAATATGAATACTAAAATATAGTTTGGGAGGAAGAACATGATTGATAAAAAACTAAAAGAAAGAATAAATCCTTTTTTCGTAAATGAGATTCAACCATGTGGTGGGATAAAGGGAGAAGAAAATAGGCTTATAAAAGGTGATGGATATGAAACCTGTATAAATATATATAAAACACCAACAGAAGTTGATGAATTTTGGTTAAAAGAAATAATGGGATTGGAAAATGCTATTGTAACTTTAGATATTGCAACAGAAGATAAAATGAAGGCTAGGAATAAAATAAAAGTAGCAATTCAAGAACAAATATCAAGGTTTAAAAGTACAAATGATTCTGAAGAACAGACTTTAGCAAAAAAAGAATATCAGAATATGAAAGCACTACAAGAATTAGTTTTAGATAATGGAGAAGTAATGAAGTTATTTAAAATTAAAATTTTTCTATTTGATAAAGAGCGAAGTAAATTAGAAGAAAGGGTAAAAGAAGTAGTAAGTGAATTAGAAAGTCATAATTATGGTTGTGCTATAAATTTAAACGAGTTAGAGCTAGACTATAAAAGTATTTTTAGTAGTTATAAATCACAGCAAAAATATTCTAATAAGAGAAAGTGGAACGGTGCTCCTTCTTTAAGTCTAGGTGCAAGTATGCCTTTTCATTATACCAGCTTAGATGATCCTTACGGACTTTTCTTAGGTTCTACAGCAACTGGAGGAAGTGTTATATGGGATTTGTTCCATAATGATGAAGATAGATTGTCTTATAATTTTCTTTTTGTAGGAAAGCAAGGTTCAGGTAAATCATCAGCCTTAAAAAAGATATTTTTAAATAATGATATACTTGATAATACAATAAGAATACTAGATTTAACAGGGGAATTTGAAGAAGCAGTAAAAGAGTTAGGAGGAAAAGAAGTATTTTTAGATGGTAGCGGTGGAATAATTAATCCACTTCAAATATATCCAACTATAATGAATGAAAAGACAAATGAAGTATTAGAAGAAAAATGTTATACGTGTCATATTTCTAAACTTAATATGATATATGGACTTCTTTCACCTAATTCAACAGATGATGAAAAGAAGGAGTTTGGATTACTTCTAAATAGATTCTATAAAAAGTTTGGAATAGAAAGAAATAAAGCAACTAGGTATAAAGCTAAGGATTATCCTATATTTTCAGATTTCTTAAAGTTTATAGAAAGTGAACTTTATATAGATGTTGAAAAGAAGGTTGTAGATAATACTATTTTACCTAGTAGAATAACTAGACTGGATAGTATAAAACTTACCATAGAAGATTTAGTTGAAAACTTTGGTGATTTATTCAATGGACATTCTAACATTGAAGATGTTACAAAAGAGAATTTAATATCATATAACTTTAAAAATATAAGCCAATATGATGAAAGAATATTCATAAGTCAATTATTCTCTGTGTTAACTTCTGTTTGGGGACAAGCCTTAGTTCAAGGAAGAAGGGAAAAAGAAAAATATGATAGTGGAGAAGTTGGTATTGAGGATGTTAAAAAGTTCTTAATTCTAATAGATGAAGCTCATGTATGTATAAATCCTAGAAAAATAGAAGCAGTTAGATATATAAACAGAATGCTTAGAGAAGATAGAAAATATTTTGCTGGAGTTGGTTTTGCTAATCATAGTATAAACGACTACGTTCCAGAGAACGTATCCGACGCTGAACTATCAGAGATTAAGAAAATATTCTCTTTATGTCAATATAAATTCTTAATGAAGCAAGGTATTGAGAATAAAGAAAATATAAAGAAAATATACGGTAGTACAATAAGTGATAAACAAATAGATGATGTAGTGAATTTTAAGAAAGGAGATGCTATAATGTTCATTGATGGTATGCCTAATATAAAAATGAGATTTGAGCTATCTAAAGAAGAAATTAGATTATTTAAGGGAGGAGCATAGGTCAATGAACAAGAAAGTTATTATAGGTGGAATAGGAGCTTTGTGTTTAGCTGTAGGAATAGGTGCAGTAATAATTAAAACTAAAGAGAAAAAGGAAGTAGAAAAGAAACCATACCTTCAAGAAGAATATGTTAAAAATGAAATATCAAAATTAGATGAAGGTATGAGTGATAAAGAAAGACAGAAATATATTGACCTTAGAATAAAAGGTGCAGATATATGGCAAGATAAATACGACCAAAGTAAAGAAGCATTTTTCGATTTATCAGAAAAAGAAGTTATAGTTACTAGAGATATGGGAGTAGAATTTATTAATGATGTTAGACCATATACTAATAAAGGGGGCTATAAAGATAAATTAGAAGATATGAAGAAGCTAACTACAGAAGGTTTAGGTAATATGCTTTATGAAAAGTTAAGTGGACTTCAACCAGCACTTTCAGAAGGATTTAGAAAGTTAGAAGTTAAGGAAGTTAAACCCGTACAGTATGAAAGACAAGAAGATGGAACTTTATTGTGGAGTTTTGATACTGTTGAGGATATTATAGATTTAAATGATAAGGTTGTTAATACACAACAAGCGGAAATAAAATTACTATTTGCTAAAGTAGATGGTGAATGGAAGATTGCAGATTATATACCTCGTAAATATTAAAAGTGGGGTGATGTTTATAGATGGCTAAAAAAGAAAATTTAATAAAGAAGATGATTAAAAGAAAGATGAAGAAAAAAATTCTTGCCTTTCTTTTAAGTTCAACTGGTTTAGCAATAGGCACAACGGCAGTTGTGTTTATTGCTTTTTTTGGTGCTTTAATTTACATGACAGAATATAGGAATAGTAATTCTAATGCTATTTTAAATGGTGTTCCTAGTGAATACATAGAATATTACAATGAAGCTTCAACATTAACTGGAATACCTAATTGGGTTCTAGCTGGTATAACTAAACAAGAAAGTAACTTTAGAAATATTGCTTCGTCAGACGGTGCATACGGAGTAATGCAACAGCAAAGATATGATTTTGATGGTTCTGATATTTATAAGTATTATTTAGATTTAGGCTTGGGAGATTTATATAGATCAATTGGATATGAATTTGAAACTGTAGATGAAATATGGGAAGTCTTTTTAAATGATATAAGACTTCAAATAATTACTGGAGCATATGAAACTAGGCATTATGCAAATTATGTTTTATACAAAAAAAATATAGCTGAAACACTTGACTATAATAGTACAGAAAATATGAAGCTTATAGATTGGAACGCTGATGAAAATGACCCAACCTTTAGAGAAATTCTCCGAAGAATTTTTGCTTGTTACAATGGAGGTCCAGGTTATGGAATGAAAGTTGATTTAGATAATGCACAAAATGATTATCCTAATAAAGTTTTTAAGTATGCTATAGAATTTAGAAATAGTGGATTAGTTAATAGCGGTGGTGGAGTTGTTGGAGATAATGAAACTATAGAAACAGCAATTAATGCAGGTATGCAATGGGTAGGTAAATCACCTTATGTATGGGGTGGTGGAAGGACACAAGCAGATGTAGACGCTGGAAGATTTGATTGTAGTTCATTTGTTCATTATTGCTATGCAAGTGCTGGAATACAACTAGGAGATAGAGCAAGTGTAGTAACTTTTTCACTTGTTAAAATGGGAAAAGCTGTTGAACCTTCTGAAATGAAGCGTGGTGATTTAATCTTTTTTGATACTTATACAACTGATGGACATATCGGAATTTACCTAGGAAACGGAGAATTTTTACATGATGGAACAACTCACGGTGTATGGATAAATAATCTAAATGAGCCTTATTGGACTAGAACATTTAATGGAAAAGTTAGAAGAATAATTGAGTAATGGGGGGAGAAATTTGAAGTTTAAAAATAAAAAACTAAATAAAAAAATTAAAGAGTTGAAAGAGAAAAAAGAAAAATTAGAAAATAAAATGAAGTATAAGAAGTCATATAAATACTTCATTTTTTGTTTCTGTTTTGTATTTGGATATACTATATTTTTCACAAGTGGGTATATTTTTGATACTCAAAATTCAAGAAAATCTACAGCAATAGGGGTTACAAACAAGATGGCTAATTCAATAGTTAGGTTAACAAGTGAACAGTATAATCCTAAAACTGGATTACTTCAAGTTAACTTTAACATGGAGAAAACTAACATATTATTTGAAAATAATATCGAAGTAAGTGCTATTGAAAAAGATGATTTAAATAAAGAATTGCCTTTAAAAGTTATTCGTTTAGACGAAAGTCAATACGTTGTATTACTAAAAGTTCCTAAGAAGTGGACTAATGTTGCAATAAAGATTGAGGAAAAGGATATAGAAAAAGCTTCTGAAACTAAAGTGTTTATAGATGAAAAGTTATGTACTAAAAATGATGACTTAAAAGAATTAAGTAAGAAAGATTACCTAATAGAGAACGTAAATATAGAGATAAATGAGATTGAAAAAGAAATCTATAGTTACAAAGAAGAAATAGATAAGAACAATAAAGTGATGTCTAAAACAGAAAAAGAAATTAAAAATTTAGAAGGTAATACTAAGTATGAAATTAAAGAAGAAGCTGACAGAACTAATCAAAAAGTAGAAAGTTTAAAGTCAGAAATTAAAAGTTTAAATGACAACAACGAAGAACTAAAGAAAAAAATAAATACTGCAAATGAAAAAATAAATAAGCTTAATCTTAAAAAAGAAGATTATAAAAGGTTAAATTAACAGAAAAAAAGGCTATATAAATCCTATATAGAAACCTATATAAAAGCTATATAAAAACGTTTGCATTTGGGGACAGAGAAAAGCTAGGCACTGCCTAGCTTCCAAACACTTTTGGAACCATTTTCTCTTTATGCTCTTGTTTAAATTAGAGATAGGATTTTTAGGAATGAAATTGAGAAAAATCACTAGCTTTAATTTAAACAATTCAGTTTTGGAGGGTGAAACGGTAGTGAGGGTGGAATCCCTTTTTTAGAGAAGAACTTTACAATTTTAAGTTCATATTTTCTTAAAGATAAGCACTAGATAAAGCAAAGTAATTAACTATTAAATTACTTGAAGGGGTGAGTATGTTGAAAGGAAATTTTATAAAGATTAGTAATGTTGATGATGATATAGTAGAAAGAATTAACTTACGATATAAAAAGTTAGGGTATAAAAGTAGAAATGAATTTCTACTACATATGTTAAAAGAAATAGCTTTAGGGAAAGAGAAAGAAAAAATATTTTATGCAGAGCTAAAGAAAAGAGAAGTAATAGTAAATGCAATAAATTATAATTCAAAAGTGTTAGCTTATTTTCTAAAAGAAAATGGACTTAACGTTGATGATCTATATAAAAGTCCTAATTTAAAGAAAGATGATTTTGAATTTGAACTTTTAGATGACTTTGAAATTGAAAAAGATGAATTAGGAACAGAAGAAATTAGAATAAGAAGAGTTAAAAGAAGTGTTTTAAAAAGATTAGATTATCTATTTAAGAAAGCTAATTTTAAAAGTAGAAATGAATTTTTGCTTGATGTATTAGAAGGAATTTGTATAAGACATGATATTAAAAGCTTTAAATTAGATGAAGAATATAGGACTAATAAATTTGAAAAGATACTTGAGTTAAATACAGAAGCAATAACAAAATTCATTGAATTTTGTTTTGCTGATTTTGATATGGAGGAATTTTATGAGTAAAAAGAGTTATGGATTTTGGGTTGGAGAAATGCAAATAGAGTATATAAATGAGTATAAAAAGGAAAATAAATTACCTTCTCAAAGTTTGGCATTAGAAAAAATTTTAGAAGAGCATAAGTTCTTAAAAAGAAAAAGTAGAGAAGAAGAATTAGAACTTTTGGCTAGTAGCTTATGTAAAAAGATAATGAATGAATTTAAGGGAACTAAGTTAGGTATTAATAATATTGATAGAAATACGCAGATAATGATTGAAATGTTAAACGGATATTATTTAAAACAGATGGTAGGTAAAATAGCAACTACAACAGGAGAAACTACAGAAGTTGCAAGGAAAAGTGAAGCCTTAGAAATTGCAGAAGCAGAAGTTAAAACAAGAATACATAAAGCAAAAATAAGGAAGTCTTATGAGTAAAGAAGATAAAAAAATAGTTCCTGCAATAGTTCATAAAGTACGTTGGGTTAGTTGTGGAAATAAAAAATTTAAGAGTTATATAGATTATATTGATAGAGATGAAGCAACTAGAAACCATAAATTTGATAGCTTTAGTTTATACAATGACTATATGGGTAATCCTGAAAAGTCAGGTTCTCTTTTTACAGAAAAGAATGATTATATGACAAAAAAAGAAGTCAAAGAATTAAAAAAGAACTTTGAATTAGCACAAAAAAATAAGAGTATGATGTGGCAAGATGTATTTAGTTTTAACAATGATTGGTTAATTGAAAATGGATATTTAAATCCTAATACTAAGGTTTTAGATGAAGCAAAAATAAGAAATGCTATAAGAAAAAGTATGGCAGAGTTAACTAAAGATGGTAATGAAAATAATTTAATTTGGTCAGCAAGTATTCATTATAATACAGAACATATTCATGTTCATGTTGCAAGTGTAGAATTAAAACCTAACAAAGAAAACTTAAAAAAAGATTTTAGAGAGCGAGGAAAAAGAAAAATGAAGGTCATAAAAACAATGAAAAGTAAGTTTATAAATGACCTTAGAAATAGAGATGAATTTTATCAAGAGTTAGATGTATTAGTAAGGGATAACATGGTAGGTTCTAAAAAAGAATATTCATTTATGAAAGATAGAATACTTAGAGAAAAAATGTTAGATATGCTAAGACATTTACCAAAGGATAAAAGAGAGTGGAATTATGAAAGAATAAAAGAAGCTAAACCTTATGTAGATTCACTAAGTAAATATTATGTAGAGAATTTTTGTAGAGATGATTTTCAAAGATTTAAAAAGATGGTAATAGAAGATAGGAAAGAGCAATTAAAGATATATGGAACACCGAAGGATTTATCCAAACTTAGTGAGCCACATTACAAAGAAGCTGATTTATATAGGAGAATGGGGAATACAATTATAAAAGAGCTTAAAGATTTTGTAAAAGAAGAAGAGTATAAAAATAAAAGGTTACAGTATTTAAAAGAGAAGAAAAAATACAAAAATAAAAGTTATAGAAGTAAAAAAGAAAATGAGAAGAAGAATAAAATTAACTTAGCAGATAATAAAAAAAATTATGATATTAAGATAGATCAAGAAATAAATAAACCTTTTGAAGAAAAAGAAGCAAATAATAATGAAGTTAAAAAGGAAGATAATAATTTAAAAAATGAAAATAAGAATGATATATTAGATGATAAAAAGAGTGGTGATAATAAATTAAGTTCATTAAATTTATCAAATAGCAATTTTGAAAGTAAATATAAAAATGAGAATAAGAGCATGAGGTTTAATTTAGCTGTTGCTATGAATAATGTAAAAAGGGCAATAAGAAATGATTTAGAACATTATATTAATATGCTTGAATTTGAAAAAATGGAAAGACAGAAAGAGTATGAAAGTGGATTAGAAATTTAAATATATTTATTTTAAAGGAGCAAGTTATGCGTGAAATAATAAAAATTCAAGGAAGTCCAGAGATTACTATAAAAAAATTAGAAGAACTTTATAGTGATTTTTCAGAAATAAAGAAGGTAACAACATATTTAAATAAAGCAAATTTTATATTAGATGAATATACGATAGATGATACATCTATAGATATGATATTAGAAAATTTTAATGGACAACTTGTATATGTAGCTGGATTAAAGTGTGGATGTATTGGAGCTGAAACCAATGCTACTAAAAAATTACTTATTAAAATTGGATTTAGTGTGGAAGAGAGTGAAAGGTTAATAGTAAATGAAGCTTTAAAAATAGAATTTAAGGAGAGAGCAAATTTTGAAACTGTAACAATAAATAATGAGTTAATATTTTCAGAAAAGCTTGAAAAAGAAAAATCTACAATAAGTTATTTTATTCATAAAAATATAAAAATAGATATTGTTAATAGAAAAGTATATATCCAAAATCCACAAAAAAATAGTATTTTAGGTTTATTGTATTTAATAAATTTATTTAAGGTGAATGAAGTTGAATATTATATATGGAATAAAAGTAGTTTAGAAGATTCATTAAGAGTTGATGAATTATTTAGAGATTATGATTGTGAAGCTAGGAGTGTAAACTTGATTATACGAAATAATAAATTTGATATAATATGTTTTATAAATGAAGATAGTCAAGTAGATGTTATATCTACTGTTT
>OERM01000321.1_pt1 | contig 15060 bp, 10 predicted proteins | sample 1540021 | NCBI WGS metagenome assembly OERM01 (sample SAMEA3891245, study PRJEB23780) | metagenome | biome: terrestrial biome; feature: animal house; material: water of meat washing | place: Italy | collected 2015-05-12 | reverse complement strand
ACGTCAATGACTCTGTAACAAAGTCTAAAAACGACAACAAATACGGTTGCCGCCACTCACTGAATGATGCGATTAAACGTGGTACAGATATGCTTTTATCTGGTCGTCGTGCACTTGTGATTGGTTACGGTGACGTAGGTAAAGGTTCTGCACAATCACTTCGTCAAGAAGGCATGATTGTACGTGTGACTGAAGTTGACCCAATCTGTGCGATGCAAGCATGCATGGACGGTTACGAAGTTGTATCTCCATACAAAAATGGCGTACAGACTGGTAAAAAAGAAGATGTAAATGCAGACCTTCTTCAAAATACTGACCTGATCGTAACAACAACAGGTAACTACCACGTATGCGACGCTGCAATGCTTGATTCATTAAAAGCAGGCGCTGTGGTATGTAACATCGGTCACTTTGACACTGAAATCGACACCAACTACTTACGTGGTTACAAGTGGGTTGAAGTGAAGCCACAAGTTCACCAAGTTTATCGTTCAGAAGATGAAAATAACTACTTGATCCTTCTTTCTGAAGGTCGTTTAGTTAACCTAGGTAATGCAACGGGTCACCCATCACGTATTATGGATGGTTCTTTTGCCAACCAAGTACTAGGTCAAATGCACTTGTTCGCTGAAAAATTTGCGGATCTTGCAGAAGATCAAAAACAAGCTGCGATTCGTGTAGAACTGCTTCCTAAGAAATTAGATGAAGAAGTTGCTGCAGCAATGGTTGCTGGTTTTGGTGGCGTCTTGACTCAATTGACTCAAGAACAAGCAGACTACTTAGGTGTAGCTGTTGAAGGTCCATTCAAGTCAGATGCTTATAAATACTAAGTTTTATATTTCCCCTCATCCTAGCCTTCTCCCAGTGGGAGAAGGGACTTTTCATTATTAATTCAATTTATAGTGAAAGTCCCCTCTCCTGTAAAGCGGGTTTTAAGCACTGCTGTAAATCTACGCGCAAGAGAGGGCTCGGAAGAGGTCTAAATAAAAAGCATTTATAAAAAAGGATTTGAACATGTCGAAACACATTCCTATTTCTTTTGAGTTTTTCCCGACCAAAACGGATGCGGGCGCAGAAAAACTGAAAGTCGTACACCAAGAATTACAGCTGCTAAACCCAGAGTTTTTCTCAATTACCTATGGTGCAGGCGGTTCAACCCGTGAACGCACCTTAGCAGCCATTGCAGAATTTAATGGTAAAGGCACACCTGTTGCCCCTCACTTGTCTTGTATTGGTGATGACAAAGCACGTATTGCTGAGTTACTCGACATTTATAAAGATCAAGGCATTGACCGTATTGTGGCGCTGCGTGGTGACTTACCTTCAGGTCAAGTTGGCCTAGGCGAATTACCTTATGCCACGGATTTGGTTCGCTTTATTCGTGAACATTCGGGCGATCATTTCAAAATTGAGGTTGCCGCTTATCCAGAAATGCACCCTCAAGCAGATAGTTTTGACCTAGACATTCAACGTTTTTGCGACAAAGCCAATGCAGGTGCGAATGCCGCACTGACTCAGTTCTTCTTTAATCCAGATGCCTACTTCTACTTTGTAGATCGCATTCAAAAAGAAGGTGTGAACATTCCAGTTGCACCAGGCATTATGCCAATTACCAATGCCAGCAACTTGATTCGCTTTGCAGATGGTACAGGCGCTGAGATTCCACGTTGGATTCGTAAGCAACTGGCAACCTATGGTGATGACACTGCCAGCATCAAAGCATTTGGTCATGAAGTGATTGTGAAACTTTGTGAACGCCTGATTGCAGGTGGCGCACCGAGTTTGCACTTCTACACCATGAACACCACTGACCCTACCCGCCAGCTTGTACTAGACCTCGGTTTAGCATAAGCATTTAAACTAGATTCACCCTATTTGAGAGTAAAACCGAATGCCTCGTTTTTTTATGGAAGCAGAACTCAATGTTGATCACACTGTCGAACTGACTGAAACTGTGTTTCACCACTGGGTAAAAGTTTTGCGTGCTCAAGTCGGTGAAACGGCTACTTTGTTTAATGGACAAGGCGGCGAATATGAAGTGACCTTAAGTGACGTTGCTAAAAAGTCAGCATCAGTTCAGGTCACTGCTTTTAACCCAACCAATCGTACGCCTGCGTTTAAAACTTTACTCGGTCAAGTCATGAGTAAAGGTGACCGTATGGATTATGTCATTCAAAAGGCAGTTGAATTAGGCGTTTCCGAAATTCAACTATTAACGTCTGAACGTTGTGAAATGCGTTTGAAATATGACCGCGACCAAAAGAAGATTGATCATTGGCAAGGCATTGCCATCGCGGCTTGCGAACAATGTGGCATGAATCTTGTGCCAAAAATTCTTGCACCAGTTAGTTTGGAAAAATGGCTTGCATCTGAATTACCTGCGACGCGACTTGTACTCGCCCCAAATAAAGAAAAACTCGACGTATTGGCACATGCGACACCAAACATTGCACTACTCATTGGGCCTGAAGGTGGTTTAAGTGAGGCTGAAATTATAACAGCCAATGAGCACGGTTTTATCAGCTGGTGTATTGGTGAGCGTGTATTACGTACAGAGACAGCACCTGTCGTCGCTTTGTCAATCCTCAACTACAATTTAGTGATTTAAATCACATAAACAGCAGAGTCACCCTTTTGTTCTGTTAATATATTGATTATTATGTACAACAATATTACCCTTGACTTATATCAAAATATAAATTGATTGTGTTTTACACAATGTATTTAAATTTGAAAAAAGACACAACACAACGCCATTGGGTCATAAAAAAAATAAGGTTTCGCGATTCATGCCAGATATTTCTACAGAAAATCTTGATCGGCACTTGCAGACTGCGCAAATATCGCATTCCATTAGCCATCTTCGTTTCCTCATCAGTAGCTTACTGATTCTTAATTTTTATATTTTCTGTGCATATCACTATAATTTTTCTCAAGATTCTTTTTATTTTAACCTGTGGTTTTTTATTTCCGAGTTTATTCTCAGTATTTTTTGGCTCGTGAACACCGTGTATTTCAACCCGAAAAATCACTCTGCCAAACATGCGCACCGCTGGATTCAAGGCATCTGTTTAAGTATTGGTCTTTTGGTTGCAGCAGGCGTCGTATGTATCTACTACTACTTACCCAGCCTATCTGGCAATTTTAACTATACAAATGCCCTACTCTTATCTGCACTTTTAGTGATTGTCACACAGACCGTTTGCCTCACCTATTTAACGCAACGCATCAGTTATTTTTGTTTGGTTTTTATTCCGTCTATCACCCCTTATGTCCTCTCGCAATTTATCAACTTCGATGCCAATCACACTCTTTTTCACCTTGCTGTGAACTTTATTCTGATTGTGATTTTGCTCTGTGCCAATGCCACCAACCGTATTAATCAGCACTTATCCCGTCTCTCAATTAAAAATCGAGAGCTGAAAAAAGAAGCTGAAAAACAAGTCGCTTGGACCGATGATTTATGCAAACAGCTACAAAACGAAGTGAATAAATCCAAAGAAATTGAACAACAGTTACAACTGAATAATCAATTGCTTGAGCAAAAAGTACGTGAACGAACCTTTGACGTAAATCAAATCAATAAAGACTTAAAAAATAAGCAAGAAAACCTATCGCTTGCCCATGAAATTTCAGGTATTCGTCCTTGGGATTGGAATATTAAAGATCGGCTCATTTCCCTGACCAATCACAAACAAGAAAAAGTACTTAAAAATTCCACAGAGCATCAACTTCAGCTTCAGTACCTAATTCATCCAAATGATATTGCCCCGTTTAAATCTGCAATGAAAAGTCATTTACGGGGTCATTCAGACCGCTATGAAGCCACTTACCGTGTGCAACACAATAACGGGAAATGGTACTGGGTACATGACACTGGGCGTGTCATTGCTCGCGATCCAATCAATCAAAAACCGTTACAAATGGTCGGTATTCGACGCGATATTCAACATGAAAAAAGCAACCAAGAACGTCTTCGACTAGCAGCGAGCGTCCTTGAACAAGCTGAACAAGGGATTTTCATCTTAGATGAAGACCTGCGTTATATCGACGTAAATCCGTTCTTCGAGCGTTTGGCTGGTTTTGAAGCTGCACAAATTAATGGCAAGCATCTGTTTGATATTGTTGCGAACTATAAGTCACATCAACGCAGCACACATAACCAAATCATTGGGCAACTCCTAAAAAAAGGCGAATACGACGGTGAACTTAATGAAAAGTTCCTATCAGGCAAAGAGCTGTGTATTTGGATGCATCTGAATGCCATTACCGATGAGCAAGATCGTGTCACGCATTATATTGGTATCGTGTCCGATTTAACCGAGCGTAAACTACAAGAACAGCGTCTTTCCTATTTAGAAAACTACGATACGCTGACCGATTTGCCCAACCGTTTTTACTATAACTATCAGCTTCATCAGTATTTGGTTTCTCAACAAGACAGTATTAAACAACTGGCGATTATTCGACTCAATATTGACCGTTTCCGCCCATTGAATGAATTCTTAAGCAATAATGGCGGCGATGAACTGCTGCGCCAAGTTGCTCAGCGCCTTCGTTTAACCAATGCTGAAGCCTTGATAGTGGCTCACTTAAATGGTGACGATTTTGCAATTGTATATGAGGTCTCTCATATTCGCCCCTCCGTTCAGGAACATATTGATCGCATTAACAAAGCCTTTAGCCTACCTTTTGATATTTTTGGTCAAGAGCACATTATTACGCTTTCAATGGGGATTTCGCAGTACCCTGAACATGGTCGTCAGCTGGACTACTTAAACAACTGTGCAGAACAAGCACTGAGTGAAGCAAAACGTTTAGGTGGAAATGCCACCAAGTTCTACAGCCTGAGCAATACCGTTGCATTAGAAGAAGGAATTTATTTAGAACGCGATTTAAGGCTAGCAATACAAAACAATGAGTTGGTGGTTTATTACCAACCCAAAATCAACTTTCACAATCAGAAGATTTATGGTTTTGAGGCGTTGGTACGCTGGAATCACCCAACCAAAGGCATCGTGCCGCCGAGTCTCTTCATTCCGATGGCAGAAAAAACCAGCTTGATTTCAGATATTGGCCGCATTGTAATTTTACAAACCGCTAAGCAAATCAAAGAATGGAATAAATTGGGTTTTGATAATATCTGTGTTTCGGTCAATGTGGTTGCCCAACAATTACAACGTGGACAGCTTTTAAAGGACTTAGACGAAGCCCTTGATCGATATAAAATCAGTGGTAGTAGCCTCGAATTAGAAATTACAGAATCCACTTTGGTTGAAAACTCAGAAGCAGTGAAAAACCTCCTTGAAACCATCAAATTGCGTGGCATTCATATTTCTTTAGATGACTTTGGTACAGGTTATTCATCACTGTCTTACCTAACTGACTTCCCTATCGATACTTTAAAAATTGATCGAAGCTTCATTTCAAAAATTGGACACTACAAACAAGAAGCCATTGTGAGCGCCATGATTGCCATGGGGAAAGCCATGGGTATGACCGTGGTGGCGGAAGGAATTGAGACCGAACAACAACTGAGTTACCTACAAAACTTAGAATGTGATATCGCGCAAGGTTATTTATTTTCCAAACCTCTTCCGCAGCTCGATGCTACCCAATATTTAAGAGATCATCTCGACACACCCTCGTATACATACTCAATATAAATCAGACTGTTTTAGCTCTAAGTTTGCTTAAAAAGCACCAGCTATCACTGGGATATACCAGCAACTAATGGTATATTCGGTCTTGTCTACTAAAAACTACCAGCTCCGCTGGCTAACCCACGCTACAAAGAGATTCAGATGGACGATCAATCATTAAAACAGCAAGCTTTGTATTATCACGAATTCCCAACCCCAGGGAAAATCAGCGTTACACCTAGCAAGCAGCTGGTCAACCAACACGATTTAGCCTTGGCGTATTCACCGGGTGTCGCAGCACCATGTCTTGAAATTGAAAAAGATCCTTCAAAAGCAGCGCTTTATACTGCACGTGGGAACCTTGTTGCCGTAATCACAAATGGTACTGCCGTTTTGGGTCTAGGTAATATTGGTCCACTGGCTTCTAAACCTGTCATGGAAGGTAAAGGCGTTTTATTTAAAAAATTCGCAGGTGTTGATGTATTTGACATCGAAATTGCAGAAAATGATCCTGACAAAATTGTCGATATTGTTGCTGCATTAGAACCGACTTTTGGTGGTATCAACCTTGAAGACATCAAGGCACCAGAATGCTTCTATATTGAACAAAAACTTCGTGAACGTATGAATATCCCTGTGTTCCACGATGATCAGCATGGTACATCCATTATCGTTGGATCTGCTTTACTGAATGCTTTGCAATTGAATGGCAAAAAAATTGACGAAATTAAAATCGTCGCTTCAGGTGCAGGTGCTGCGGCTCTGTCTTGCCTAGATTTACTTTGTGCCATTGGTGCAAAAAAAGAAAATATTATTGTTGCAGACTCACGAGGTCTACTTACAACAAAACGTGAAGGTCTAGACGACTCTAAAAAACGTTATGTACAAGATGTTGAAGGCACTCAACTGGCTGACGTGATTGCAGGCGCAGACATGTTCCTCGGCTTATCTGCTGCGGGTATCTTAACCAAAGAAATGGTTAAGCTGATGGCGAAAGATCCGATTATCTTCGCACTTGCCAACCCAGATCCTGAAATTCTGCCTGAACATGCACACGAAGTTCGTGATGACGTGATCATGGCAACAGGTCGTTCAGATTATCCAAACCAAGTGAACAACGCACTTTGCTTCCCTTACATTTTCCGTGGTGCTCTTGATGTAGGCGCAACCACTATCAATGAAGAGATGAAAATTGCATGTGTCTATGCGATTGCGCGTATGGCACACATTGAAGCAGATGCGGCATCTTATGGTGAAAAATCTGCATCTTTTGGTCGTGATTACTTAATTCCACGCCCACTTGATCAGCGTCTGATTTTAGAAATTGCACCTGCTGTTGCACAAGCGGCCATGGATTCAGGTGTTGCAAGTCGTCCAATTCAAGACTTCTCTGCATACCGTCAACGTCTTTCTGAGTTTGTTTATAACTCAGCACTGATGATGAAACCTATTTTTGCTCAAGCAAAATCTGATCCGAAACGTATTGCTTATGCTGAAGGTGAAGACTTACGTGTACTTCGTGCAGTACAAATTGCGGTCGATGAAGATCTTGCAAAACCAATCTTAGTTGGTCGTACTGCGGTTATTGAAGCGAACATTAAAAAGTTAGGCTTACGTCTTGAACATGGTGTGAACATCACTATTGTCGATCAAGAAAAAAACCCTGACTATGAATTGTTTGCAGATGACTACTACACACTTATGCAGCGTAAAGGTGTAACACCTGAATATGCACAACGTGAAGCACGTCGTCGTTCAACCTTGATCGCATCGATGTTAGTGAAACATGGTAAAGCAGACGGTATGCTATGTGGTACGTATTCAAGCTACGACATTCACTTAGACTTCGTTAAAAACATCATTGGTAAAAAAGAAGGTCACAACTCTTTCTTTACATTGAATGCTTTAATGCTTGAAGACCGTAACCTGTTCATTGCTGACACTTATGTCAACACCAACCCAACAGCTGAACAGTTGGCTGAAATGACAATTTTAGCTGCTGAAGAAGTACGTCGTTTTGGTATGACACCACGTGTTGCTCTACTTTCTCACTCAAGCTTCGGTTCAGATCAAACTGATCCAAGCGCGCAAAAAATGCGTAAAGTGTTTGAGATTTTGACGCAAATCGCGCCAGAACTTGAAGTTGAAGGTGAAATGCATGCGGACGCGGCATTGGATGAAAACATCCGTAACTTTGCATACTCAAACTCGCGCTTCAAAGGTTCTGCGAATCTATTGATCATGCCAAACTTGGATGCAGCCAACATTTCATTTAACCTGTTGAAATCAACTTCAGGTAATAATGTTACCATTGGCCCTATCCTACTTGGCGCAGCGAAACCAGTTCATATTCTTACACCGACAGCAACAACACGTCGTTTAGTGAATATGACTGCGCTGACTGTAGCGGAAATTCAAGAAGCGGAGAAAAACGGCGAATAATTGTTTGTCGTTATACACGTATCTTGTGACTTGAGAAAACCTCTATTCTGTAGCATGATGACTGCAAGAATAGAGGTTTTTTCATGCAAGTTTATTTAGTAGGCGGTGCGGTCCGAGATCAGCTTCTGGGTCACCCCTATCACGAAAAAGATTATGTAGTTGTCGGTGCAACGCCTGAACAACTGCTTGCCCAGGGTTTCCAACCTGTAGGTAAAGATTTTCCTGTTTTTTTACATCCTGAAACCAAAGATGAATATGCACTTGCCCGCACCGAACGTAAGTCGGGACAGGGTTATCATGGCTTTGAGTTTTATACCGACAGTACCGTTACCTTAGAACAAGATTTAATTCGACGCGACCTTACCATCAATGCCATCGCCATGGATGATGAAGGCACACTGTATGACCCCTATGGCGGCCAACGCGATTTAGAGCTCCGTGTTTTAAGGCATGTTTCTGATGCTTTTGTAGAAGACCCACTACGCGTCCTCCGTGTTGCACGATTTGCTGCACGTTATAAAACCCTAGGATTTTCGGTGGCCGAAGAAACGTTAGCACTGATGCAGCAACTCGCAGACTCGGGTGAACTGGAGGCACTAACCCCTGAACGCGTTTGGAAAGAAACCTCTCGTGCTCTGATGGAAGATCATGCCGATGAATACTTTGAAGTGCTACGTCGCTGTGGTGCTTTAAAAGTACTTTTTCCAGAAATCGCGGCACTTTACGGTATTCCACAGCGCCCTGAGTATCACCCTGAAATTGACTGTGGTATTCATACCATGATGTCATTACAACAAGCGTGTCGTGCCAACTACGCACTGGATGTTCGTTTTGCTGTTTTAGTACATGACTTAGGCAAAGCTTTGACACCTGTGGACGAGCTACCGCGTCATATCATGCATGAAGAACGTGGGGTCAAGCCTGTGACAGAAGTGTGTGAGCGCCTAAAAGTTCCAACGCAGATGAAGCAGCTCGCAATTACGGTCTGTAAAGAACATTTGAAATGTCATCAAGCCCTGACCTTAAAACCAGGCACTTTATGGCGCTTACTGCAACGCTTAGATGTACTACGTCGTCCAGAACGGGTTGAAGCCTTTGTACAAGCTTGTGAATGTGACTCACGTGGTCGTTTAGGGCTTGAAGATCGTGAATACCCACAGTCTGCATATATTTTAAAGGTGATGGATGTGGTGCGAAATATCAAAGCACAAGACCTGCCTGCGGATATCAAAGGCCCTGATATTGGTGAAATGCTGATTGAACGTCGAATACACGCGATTGGAGAGTTAAAGGCTCAATACAGTTAAACCTTGATCGACTCAAATAAAGCGCCACAATCGGCGCTTTATTTAATTTCACTTAAGAAATGGATGCGGGAAAAGTAATGACTTTTTCCAACTGCATCTGTTCTGTTGCAATCATTAACAAACGATCCACACCTAATGCAATACCTGCACATGCCGTCATTTGAGGCAAAGCAGCCAATAAAAACTCATCAATTGGCATCACATGTAAGCCTAATTTTTCACGTTCAGCATTATCGGCTTCAAAACGCGAACGCAATACCTCTGCGTCGATCAACTCATCATAAGCATTGGCGAGTTCCAAACCTTCAATATACAGCTCAAAACGTGCTGCAACCCATTCACCGTCTTCATCCGTTTTAGTTTTGGCAAGCGAGGCCAGCTCTGGTGGAAAATCGGTTAGAAATACGGGCGTATCAAAACCTAGGCTTGGCTCTACAAAATGTGAAAAGAGCAAATCGATATAGCCAAGTCGGTCATCACCCAAGTCCAAATTTAAACCCACGCGATTACAGCAGTCTTTTAACTCCTTCAAACTGGCTTGCAGTGGGTTCAAATCCAAGCGATCCATAAACGCATGCTTATAGCTCAAAATGGTAGGGCGAACCTCACCAAAACGCTGCTTTAATGTGACATTCAATAAATCTGTCACTTCAAACATCAAATCCTTCAAACTGAAATTCGGTCTATACCATTCCAGCATGGTAAATTCACTATTGTGTTTACGACCATGTTCATCATCACGGAAAACTTTACAGATTTGATAAATCGGCCCACTACCGCTGGCCAATAAGCGCTTCATGGCAAACTCAGGTGAGGTCTGCAAATAATGCGTTTGTTGTTTGCCTTGTAGATGGCGCTGTGCTTGAACCGAAGCCAAATGCACATCGGTCACACCAGCTTGAGATAAAATCGGGGTTTCAACCTCAAGCACTTCACGTTCAGCAAAAAACTGACGAATTTGGCTGTACATTTGCGCACGCGCTCGCATGGCTTTTAAGTCACAGGTTGGCTGATAATGGATCACGTCCTGACTCATGCCTTCGGCCCTCCGTGTGCAGCCCATTCACGGCGTAATGGATAGGTCTTTCTTAAATGATCAAAGGCTTTTTGGTCAATCATTCCCTCTTTTAAGCAAGCACGTAAGGCTTGGTCATCCCGTGCAATTGGATAGATTTCATTTAAATGCTGTTGAAGTGCAGATTTCAAATCTTGCCCTTCAAAATATTGAGCACACACAGCCAACTGTAACTCGAAGCTTTTATGGGCTTCAAATTGGAAAGTTTTACAGAAAGCCTCATAGATCATTTGTGTACCACGAGCTTTACCTTCTAAGCTATAACCTGCGATATGTGGTGTCACCAGACTCACAGCATTCAACACTTGTTCAGAAATCACAGGCTCATGCTCAAAGACATCTAGTACCACTTTACGCTGTGTTTTTTCGATGTCGGCCAATAAAGCTTGCTCTTCAATCACAGGCCCACGCGCAGAATTAATCAATATTGCTGTCGCTTTCATCGCAGCCAAAGCTTCGGCATTGAACAAATGGTAGGTTGGATGTGGTCCTGTTTTGGTTAAAGGCACATGCAATGAAATCGCATCGGCAGTACTTAATAAGGTATTAAAATCGACCTGCTGAATCGCATCTTGCTGTACAAAAGGATCATGACCGATCACATTCCAGCCCAATAGTTTGGCCATATAAGCTAAGCGAGAACCGACATTTCCTAGACCAATAATGCCCAAAGTAAAACTTTCTTTAGCGTTCAGCAATACTGGATTGAGATGGAGTAAAGCCGTAATTACATATTCAGCCACCGCCTGCGCATTACAACCTGCGGCATTCGCCCATTGAATATTCTGTTTCTCAATGGCTTCAATATCTAAATGGTCTGTACCAATGGTTGCACTACCCACATATTGAAGTGTGGTGTTATTGATTAATGCTGGATTGACTTGAGTTACGGAACGCACCAACAGTGCTTTGGCATCTACAACATCGGCATGCGTTAAAGTACGCCCTGCTTTGTGCTCAATTTCACCAAATTCGGCAAAAAAATAATCGGTAAATGCGAGATTTTCATCTGCCACGATTTTCATAATGTCTTCCAACGCTTTGTTGACTCTATGATAACCGTTGCACAAGCTCAACACTATGTTGCTCTGCAATACATCTGAATAAACAGTCACGATGTTTCATCTTCATGGTAAAAAACCGAATACTTTAAAGAATTGTTTAATATAGATTTACTTCGTTCAAAATACTGAAAAATATAAAGTCAACTCCGTAAACGCTATGATAGTACAAACAACTAGACAAATAATTTAATACTGTTATAAAAAAACCTTCTCCCAACATTTCAGAGAGAAGGCAAAACCTCAAGCAAGTAATAAGCGAGATAATTATTTAGATTTATAAGAGAGTTTCATCCCCACGATATAGCCTGTATTGTCCTCAAACTCGCCAACAATACGACGATCCGAAGTTTCACCTTCCGCATCACCAAACCACATATAGCGACCACCTACGCTGAACGCCAACTTTTGGTTGATATTATATTTCGCTGCCAAGCCAGCGCCCCAATAGCCATTTACTGGGCCTAAAGTTGGAGCAGGGTCGCCTGCACCAGAGTCCCATAAACCTGATACAGAAATCGCGAGCTTTGGTGTCAAACGTTTACCAACACCCAGTTCAACTGAGGTTTGATCTTCTGAATAGTCAACTAAAGGCAAACCTTTGCCCAATGCAGCTGTAGTAGATGCTTTTAATACTGGAGGATAGTAGGCAAAGTCCCCCCACGGCACATAACGGACTTTTGCATAAACTGCTGTGGTCGCATTCAGACCTGTTTGCAGGTTTAAGTTGATAGACTCAGGAGTCGTGATCGTGCCCGAGTTACTGTGTGAATAATCTCCTGCAAATACAATATCTGCCAAAGGAACATCTTCTTTAATCGTTGCTTTATGCTCAACTTCCGAGCGATAGGTTAATGAGGCCAAAATCCCCATTTCAGGTTTAGCATAGCTTAGACCTGCAACCCAACCGACAGCTATATCATCAAAATGGTTGTTATAACCACTATTTGGTCCATAAGTTAAACCACGTAAATGAACATCGGCTTGAAGCTGTTGAAGTGCTGGGCCAGCATAAATCATGACATTTTTATTTAGGTTATAGCCTAAAAGTGCTGTGATGTTTTTCGATTTAACATCTACACGCGTATTGGCATCTGCTGCTGGATGGTTTGTTGCAATGAAATTATTATCACCCTCAAACTTTACTTTGGCACCAAAAGGTTCATCATAAATCACCGCAAGGCGTAACTTCGGATTGATGTCCGTTTTTACTGCATAATTAAGTGATTGAAAGTCTTCAGCCATATCAGAGATATTATTACCACTGGCATCTTTACCAGTCACGTCTGGTGAAATATGCGTGTAGCCCACTTCTGCATAGGTGCCAGATTCAAACAAAGCATCAATTTGTTGTGGAGAACGCTCAAGACCCGTAGCATAGGTTTGGCCTGCACATACGGACAGTATCGCCCCAATGAGATACTTCTGATTCAATTTCATTTCTATTTCTTTAGTTGCGTTTTAAAACAGCAAATGCCGACCATTCCTATGAAAAGCACTCACCATATTTGATTAAATCTTGGATGACTTAATCCTTTTTGTTGGCCTCAAATATGTATTAAGGCGTATAAAACTCGACGACTTTTATGGCGTATTTGTGAGGGATAAATAACGTATGCTTGGATATACACATTTCAGTGTTAATTGGATTTGAAAATTGATAACAGCGGTTCTGTTCTTCTGATTCATCATAGCTATACATCCTTTTAAGCTTTGTTCTCTTGTAATCCACTACAAGACTTTTCTATCTCTGTTATTTTCGAACGTTTTATCTCGTTACTATCATTCGATTTCGCATCGATCTTTTTTAAATATGCTTTAGATTTTAAAGAAACCCACAATCGTCCTTAATAGTGGGTTTCTTTAAAACATGACTTACGATTTTCACTCTGAGACGGAGCATTCAATCTGCTTCAGAAGATTAGCAGTCTTAAAGCGCAGAGCAACCATGCGAAAGAATGGTTCTAGAATGGTTTAGCAAAATAAATTATCAAATAGAAAGGTTTTAGGTGCGGCCACAGTCCGTAGCAGCACCTTATACAGAATGCATTCAAATCTATTGTTTAAATCTCGACCATATCGAAGTCAGCTTTAGATATCCCACAGTCAGGACAGCTCCAGTTCTCGGGGACATCTCGCCATGGCGTACCCGCGGCAATTCCCTCTTGTGGCCATCCGAGTTGCTCATCATAAATCCATCCACAAACCAAACATTGATAGCATTTCATGTTAAGTCCTCATGTATAGAGGATGACTGAGCGAACAATCCCGCAAACTTCTGCTGAATTTTCTGTTTGGCTTTAGGGTAAATATTCATTTTGCTGAAATCACCGGCATAATGCTCCACCACCCGTTGATCCATCAATTTAAACCACCACTTCGGAATCAGTGCCGGTAAAATCATGGCTCCATAACCTGCTGGAAGCTGCGGTACGTCGTCATAGTTTCTTAGGGTTTGAAAACTCCGCGTTGGGTAAGCGTGATGGTCAGAGTGACGCTGCAACTGATACAAGAATAGATTAGTCACCAAGTTGTTATTGTTCCAACTATGTTCTGGCTGGGTGCGTGCATATTGGCCATTTTCAAGCTGCTCCCGCTTTAGGCCATAGTGCTCAATATAATTTACGACTTCAAATAACGTAATACCGTACAAAGCTTGAGTGGCTTGGGTGACCGCAATATTTTTCCCAAAACATTTCAGCATCGCCGCATGATAAAGCCCTGACATCGCCCAACCTTGCAACAACTCATTCTTGAGTGACCAAAAACCAAGACCTTGGCGCTCTAAACGTCGAGTTTCAATTTCAACTGCCGACTTAAAACTGCCCACAACCGTTCTCGGCCAAAACTGCCAAAAAGACTCGCCCATTTGCGAAGAAGCTGGGTCCTCAGGTGTCGCCACACGGTGATGGTGCCCATAAGGATGCTCAATTCGAAAATGATTATAAGCCGTCGGTGCCAATGCCAAATGCGACAACATTTGTTCTAATTTATTCGGTTTATGACTCAGCTCATGTGCAGTATTAATCGCGACACCATTCAATACACCCAATAACGTACCAATAAGCACACGATCATGCGTTGGAGTGCTATCACGACTGGCGAGGTATAAAGCATATAAGTTGGCAGTGTATTGTAGTGGAATAAACAACTTCAAAATACGGGCATAGTAGGGATCGGCCTCTAAGGCTGCAATTGCGGCATCAGGTGGGTTTTCGCTGTCCTCACCAATCAATTTGTCCAAAGCTGGCATGACCACGTGCATAAAAATCGGGCCTGTCGAGGCAAACACCGAACGTAATTTTTTGGGGCCAAACTGATAGCCTGCCAAAGCACCCATAGCAATACACGGGTACGCCAAACCAAATAACCATAAATGCCGTTTTTTATCCTTAAACTGATGTTCACTGTGCTGCTGCTCAAGCAAGGTCAGTGCATTCATGCGGAACTCCTTTTTATTTTAGATAGAACGCTTGCTCATTATTGGTAAAATCAGTTGTGATCATTATTCATTTTCGGACACTATATATTTA
>OERM01000302.1_pt1 | contig 15748 bp, 20 predicted proteins | sample 1540021 | NCBI WGS metagenome assembly OERM01 (sample SAMEA3891245, study PRJEB23780) | metagenome | biome: terrestrial biome; feature: animal house; material: water of meat washing | place: Italy | collected 2015-05-12 | reverse complement strand
CAACTAAAACGTGTGCATATTCAGTGTCATCGAATTGGTCGATATTGAGTTCTTTTTTCGCCCATTTTACGATTAAACGGTCAAGATCATCACCACCTAATGCGGTATGGCCACCCGTTGCTAACACTTCAAACACGCCTTGTGAAAAGCGTAAAATTGAAACGTCAAAGGTACCGCCACCCAAGTCATAAATCACATAGTTGTGATCATGCGCAAGATTGGTTTCTTGGTCCAGACCATACGCAACTGCAGCAGCAGTAGGCTCATTTAAAAGTCGTAGTACATTTAAACCCGCAAGTTGTGCGGCATCACGTGTCGCTTGACGCTGAGCTTCATCGAAGTATGCAGGAACGGTAATCACTGCACCATTGACTTCATTTTTTAAGCTCGCTTCAGCACGATCTTTCAGTTGCTTTAAAATTTCAGCGGACACTTCGACAGGGGTTTTGCGGCCCTGAGCAGTTTCAAAAGCAGGCATTTGATTATCTTCGCCCACTAAGGTGTAGGGGTGTTGAAACTTAATGTCGGCTTTAGAGCGTCCCATAAAACGTTTGACTGAAACGATGGTGTTTTTAGGATCAGCAGTCAAAAATGGTTTTGCTTCGTCGCCATATTGGGTTTGGCTTACACCATAATGCGCGATCGATGGGAGTAAGACACGACCTTGTTCATCATGCAAAACCTTTGCTTTGCCTGAAAGTACAGTTGCAACTAGAGAGTGAGTTGTACCTAAGTCGATACCAATGGCAATACGGTGTTCATGTGGCGCACTTGATTGTCCAGGTTCTGCAATTTGCAAGAGAGCCATGTGTTACATCCTTTGAGCGTCAAAAATTAAAAATAAGTTAAAATTCATCATCTAAATCAAAGCTATCGTCATCTTCAAAACGATCTTCAGCTTTATCTATGTCATGCATGACTTTTACAAAGAAGCGAAGTTTGCGGACATCATCACGTGCCTCAGCCCAATCTTCCTCTTCAAAATCAATTTTGAATTCGCGGACTAAACCATCAATCCATTGTTGAACGTCTAATTTGAGTGATTGTAATTCATCTGCTGAACGTGCTTCATCAAGTTGTTCACGGATTTCTAAGGCAGACTGGAGAAATTCAAAATCATTGATGGATTGATCAAGATGATAATCTTGTTTTTTTAATCCTAATAAATATCCTGCACGGCTATCAACCTGAGATAAAACTTTAAATGCTTGATTGATCTCACTTGATTTTATGAGGGCTTGATCTTTATCGAGAGCTTTATCTGGGTGATATTGTTGCTGCAACTTTAAAAATTCTGATTTTAAGGTTGCTAAATCAATATCGAGTGCTACTGGGAGGTTAAACAACTCAAAATGATTCATAGGAGAGGGATTCCGCGCTAAATTGGGGGTCATTGCGAAAGCAAAAACACTCTATGTAAATGCAATTAAAACAGTGTGATACACACTGTTTTAATGTTGAAAAGCAAGTTAATGAACTGTTATACGGTGAAAGATTCACCACAGCCACATTCGCCTTTTTTGTTTGGGTTGTTAAACTCAAAGCCTTCGTTTAAACCATTTTTCACGTAGTCCATCTCCATACCATCGAGATAAACCAAGCTTTTTGGGTCTACAAATACTTTCACCCCAAACTGCTCAAAGGTGGTGTCATGTGCATCAATTGAATCGACAAATTCAAGCACATAAGCCAAACCAGAACAGCCTGAAGTTTTCACGCCAACGCGAATACCTTCACCCTTACCGCGATTTTTTAAATAATTGCTGATATGAGTTGCAGCATTTTCAGTTAAGTTGATCATGAAAACTCCCTAATCTTTCTTTAAAATGCGAAGCAATTAAGCTTTAGATTTTTTGCTGCGGTAGTCTTCAACAGCAGCTTTAATAGCATCTTCAGCCAGTACAGAACAGTGTACTTTTACTGGAGGAAGAGCAAGTTCAGTTGCGATATCAATGTTTTTGATCGCTTGAGCTTGATCTAAAGTTTTGCCTTTTAGCCATTCAGTCACTAAAGAGCTTGATGCAATAGCAGAACCACAACCATAAGTTTTGAAACGTGCTTCTTCAATCACACCGTTGTCATCTACTTGGATCTGTAAACGCATAACGTCGCCACATGCAGGTGCTCCGACCATACCTGTACCTACGTTTTCAGCATTTTTGTCTAATACACCTACATTACGAGGGTTTTCGTAATGGTCAATTACTTTTTCGCTATAAGCCATGATGCGTCTCCAAACCTCGGGGTCAGCGTTAATATTAAATATGGGGTCAAAACTTGATTTTTCAATGAAGCCATCCAGTATGTGAATGACTTTAATGGGAAAAATTAGTGTTCAGCCCACTCAACTGTAGAAAGGTCGATACCGTCTTTGTACATGTCCCAAAGTGGAGAAAGTTCACGAAGTTTCTCGACCGCAGAACGCGTCACTGTAAGTACATGGTCAATGTCTGCTTCAGTGGTGTATTTACCAAAACTGAAACGAATTGAACTGTGCGCAAGTTCGTCAGACAAACCTAGTGCACGTAATACATAAGAAGGTTCTAATGTTGCTGAAGTACAAGCTGAACCCGAAGATACAGCAGCGTCTTTCAACGACATCATTAACGATTCACCTTCAACAAAGTTGAAACTTACGTTTAAGTAGTTCGCAACGTTTTGTGTTGGGTGGCCGTTTAAGAAAATTTGTTCTAAGTCTTGTAAGCCATTCCAAAGCTTGTCACGAAGTACGCGAATGCGTGCTTGTTCAGAAGCTAAGTTTTTACCTGCAAGTTCAAATGCTTCACCCATACCAACGATTTGGTGTGTTGCAAGTGTACCAGAACGCATACCGCGTTCATGACCGCCACCATGCATTTGCGCTTTTAAACGAACACGTGGAGTACGACGTACATAGAGTGCGCCAATACCTTTAGGGCCATAAATTTTATGAGCAGAGAAGCTCATAAGGTCAACTTTCATGGTTGAAAGGTCAATTTCAACTTTACCTGCAGCTTGCGCCGCATCGACATGGAAGAAGATCTTGTGTGCACGAGTAATTTCACCAATTGCCGCAACATCAGTCACAGAACCAATTTCGTTGTTTACCATCATAAGTGAAACAAGAATAGTGTCTGGACGAATAGCTGCTTCAACCATTTCAGGGGTAATTAAACCCGTGTTTGGAAGTGGCTCAAGGTAAGTGATTTCAAAACCTTCAGACTCAAGCTCACGGCAAGTGTCTAAAATAGCTTTGTGTTCAATTTTACTTGTAATAATGTGCTTGCCTTTAGACGCATAGAATTGTGCTACGCCTTTAAGAGCTAAGTTATCTGATTCAGTTGCACCAGAAGTCCAAACGATTTCGCGTGGATCTGCTTTGATCAAGTTCGCAACTTGTTCACGTGCATATTCTACTTTTTCTTCTGCCTGCCAACCGTAAGCATGAGAACGAGATGCTGGGTTGCCAAATGTGCCGTCAAATGTCAGACATTCCATCATGCGTTCAGCGACTTGCGGGTCTACAGGAGTTGTTGCTGCATAATCAAGATAAATTGGACGTTTCATGTCAAATACCTGTTACCGATAAAAGGGCTGAATCTGAAGGTGCTGTGTTTTGGCGAATGGCAACTTTTTGAACGTTGTCACGTGCTACAAGGTCAGCAAGAGTGATTTTAGCGAGATAGTCGGCAATGTGATGGGAGAGTTCTTGCCATAAATCGTGAGTTAAGCACATTGCGCCATTTTGGCAGTTGCCTTTATGGTCACAGCGAGTGGCATCAACTGTTTCGTTTACAGCTTCAATAACTGCTAATACAGTAATTTCATCAGCGCGACGAGCTAAATGGTAACCACCGTTGGCACCACGAATACTAGAAACTAAGCCGTGGCGCTTTAATTTCGCAAATAACTGCTCAAGATAAGCAACAGAGATAGTTTGACGAGCTGCAATTTCTGCAAGCGTGATCGTTTGTTCAGTTGGCTGCAAAGCTAAATCAAGTAGAGCAGTCACTGCGTAGCGTCCGCGAGTTGTTAAGCGCATGATTCGATACACATGATTAGACTAGATGTGCCGATTTTAAGAATCCTGACTAAAATAGTCAAGTTTTTTTAATAGGGATTGTGCGTATTTAATTTGCTTGAAATATTATGTAGTTATGCAAGCCAAATATTATATACCAATAAGCTAATCAAAAGTATAGAAAACACAAAAAATGTGACATTTATACGTTTTTGACGTTGCTCGATACGGCGGATACGATTTTTGTATTGTTTCACTTCAACCTGTAGAGTGTTGATTTTAGAACGTTGTTCTTCAATTTTCTCTAAAAGTGGTGCAATGCGCTTTTTAGATGCAACCACATTTTGTGGATCAGTTGGTTCAGTTAACCAGTTTTTCCAATCGGCAAGAACTTTAGGTGCACTAAAATGTAAAATTAAATCTCGGAACTCATCTTTTAAGGTGATGTCACCATCAATACGCATGGTTTTAATACTACGACGGTTTCCAAAGACGAAAATTTTAATTAAATCCATCAATGTGGTGCGTACATCTAGGTCGACCGGTTTTTCAGGTGCTTTGGCATCAAATAAAACACCTTGAGCGGTAAAGGTGATATAGAAGTCAAAATAAGGCAGGTAGCTATTTATTTTAATCGCAATATTTTGCTCAACAAACTTTTTACAGTGAAGTGCAACCACACGGTCGTGTTTTAAAATAAGAGAAAAGATCGTCTCAAGAACAATCATCACCATAGTGAGTAGCATATGTGTTTGATTGTGTTCTTTTTGAGAATCACTCATAAGTAGTAACCTAAATCCTGACCTGAAATGAGCATCCTGCTCGCAAAAACTTCAGACTTAAAAATAAAAATGTAATAAAGATGCTTTGTAGAACAGTTTTACAAATCGATCAAGTCTAATATTTGCTAGTATAGTGCAATCTATAAGATTTTTTGGATGTTTTTGCACATAAATCATGCAGGAGATGGTGCTAATGGAAAAAGCAGATATAGAGTTAGATGATATTTCGCAAGAAGATGAAACACTAAAAAAAACAAAAACTAAGCATCATTTTCATCGTAAAAATAGTTTGGATTTTAGAAAGTATACCAAGCAAATCTGGTTAGCCGGTTTGGGTGCTTTTTCACGTGCAGAGGAAGAGGGGAATAAATTATTTGACTCGTTGGTCCAAGTCGGCGAAGAGTTAGAATCTAAAACCACTGAAATTGCTGACCAAACGGTTGAAAAGGTATCTGAGAAAGCACGTGAATCGGTGACGGATACTAAAGACAAGGTTGAGAAGATTGTAGATCGCGGGGTAAATCACTCCTTAAACCGGATTGGATTGGTCACGGTTAAAGACATTCAGTACTTAGAAAACCTGATTCTTCAACTGAATGATAAAATCGATGTTTTGATTGAAGAAAATAAGAAGTTAAACGAAAAAGTGAATAAAAAGTGATCTGGTTGTGCTTTTGTACCTTTTTCAACGTTTTTTTGTGATTTATTTTCCAAAAAAGCATATACAGAGTATTGCGTTTTCACCTAAAGCATTGCTATAAAGGCGTTACGGTAATTTATACTAAATTTTTGGACCTTAAATAAACGATATTAAGAGGACGCGATCCACATGAATAAATCAGAATTAATTGATGCAATTGCAGAGAAAGGGGGATTGTCTAAGACTGATGCTGGTAAGGCCTTAGACGCTACAATTGCTTCAATCACTGAAGCGCTTAAGTCTGGTGATACAGTTACACTTGTTGGTTTTGGTACTTTCAACGTGAAAGAACGTGCTGCACGTACTGGCCGTAACCCACAAACTGGTGCTACTTTAGAAATTAAAGCAAGCAAAGTACCAAGCTTCAAAGCTGGTAAAGGTTTAAAAGATTCTGTTGCTTAATCTTTTAAATAAATACTAAACGCGCCTTTTCGGCGCGTTTTTTATTAAACATTAGAAAATGTGTCGATAACACATTCATTCATTGCTGCTTTTCAGTTAAAATCTCGGGCAAATAAAATATTGGAATACTTATGGAATCTTTTCGTAAAGTTATTAAGGGTTGGTTGGGCAAAGCTTTGCTCATTTTGTTTTTGACCCCTTTAGCACTTGTAGGTATTGAAGGATATTTTAGTAGCGGATCAAAAGACGCTGTGAAATCAGTCAATGGCCAAGATATTTCTGAAAAGGAATTAGAGACCTTAACCGCTTCCTTTAAAGAACAATTCTTAGCTTATGCCAATGGGGATGAAACTTTACTCAACCAAAGCTTTATTAAAGATAAAGCGATGGACCAACTGATTGCTAATACTTTGTTATTGCAACAGGCTGAAAAGCTGGGCATTTCACTCAGTGATACTCAAATTGAACAGATGATTGCTCAACAGCCAAGTTTTCAAGAAAATGGAAAATTTTCAGAAACGCGTTATTCAAGCTATTTGCAGTCTGTGGGTATGAGTAGTGATGCGCTCGTTGCAAACTTACGTCAAGACCATGCATTAAAAATGATGCGTTCGACTTTTGTTGATTATGCATTGGTGAGTAAACTAGATATTCAACAAATTGCTAACTTACAAACAGAACAGCGTACTGTGCAGTTTGCCAATGTAAATCTTGATGAATATAAAAAGAACGTCAAGGTTTCAGCACAAGAGATTGAAAACTATTACAAGCAACACCCAGCTATGTTTAAACAAGTGGCAAGTGTAGATGTTGACTATGTGTTGTTAACACCAGCCAATGTTCCTGCTGCTGCTTCACCTGTTACAGATGCGGAGTTGCAGCAAGCCTATACACAGTTTGTTGAAGCACAAAAAGATAATGTTGCGCCTTTGGTTAAACATATTCTGATTACGACGGATGCACGTACAGATGCTGAAGCGAAAAAACGTGCAGAAGAAGTTGTGGCAAAAATTAAAGCAGGAACAAGCTTTGCAGCAGCTGCGGCTCAATACTCTGAAGATACTGCATCTAAAGCGAATGGTGGTGCTTTAGCAGTTTATAACAAAGGCACTTTTGGTGATGCTTTTGACCAAGCTGTAGCATCACTTAAATCAGGTCAAGTATCAGCGCCTGTAAAAACTGAATTTGGTTACCATGTCATTGAAACTGATGCGCCAGCTGTGAAGTTGCCATCTTTTGAAAATGAAAAAGTACGTTTGACGGCGGAAGTTCAAAAGAATAAAACAGCCAATGCATTCTCTGATACTGTAAACAGTTTAAATGAACTGGTTGTAGACTCAGATGCTTTAGATGTGGTGTCTCAAGAAGTTAAAGGTGTACAAGTTCAAACTGTAAAAGGCATGACCTTATCTACACAGCATCCTGTATTAAGTAATGCTGCGGTGAAAGTGAAACTGTTTAACGATGACGTTAAAAACGGTGATCGTAACGCGACCAGCAGCATTCAACTTCCAAATGGGGATGTAGTTTGGGCAAAAGTACGTGATTATCATGCGGCAGGTGTCCAAACGCTTCAAGAAGCAACACCACGTGTGAAAGCAAAATTGGTTGAACAAAAAGCTTATGATGCTGCTAAAGCCAAAATTGCTCAAAGTTTAAAAGACTTTAAAACTCAACCAGCAGCATCAGTTGTTGCCAAGAGCGGTTTGACCTTTACTGCACCGCAAGTGTTTATTCGTTCACAAGGCTTACCACGTGCAGTTGAGCGTGCGGCGTTTAGCCAAGCGGCACCAAAAGCAGGACAGTGGTCTGTAACAACAGCATTATTGCCAACAGAAATGGTGGTGGTCGCGGTATCAAACGTAAACAAGACGACGTCTAGTGCATTGACGGATGAGCAGTTGGCTGAGCTTTCGAAGTTATATCAACAACTTCGTGGTCAGCAAGAAGCTGAAGATTATGTGCAATACTTAAAAGCACATGCGAAAATTAAATAATCGCACGCTATAAAAAAACCTGCATTTGTGAACTGCACCCCGAAAGTTGGACACTTTTAGTCTAATTTGGAGGGTGCTTTTTATGGCTAAATATTCTTTAGAATTTAAACTTGAAGTTGTTCAAAATTACTTATCTAATGACAACGATGATGGGTTTAGAAAGACAGCTCATAAATTTGAATTAGATCAAGGAACTGTTCGACAATGGACTGGTGTATATCAGACTCAAGGTGCCGATGGTCTTAAATACCAGACAAAACGGATTTCCTACTCTGTGAAATTCAAACATAAAGTCGTTCTTAAAATAATCAACGATGGGCTATCGTTGATTGAAGCATTAATATTTTTTAAATTGAGAGAGAAAGGAACTCTTTCTCTATGGTTGCGTCAATACAGAGAGCACGGCATAGATGGATTAAAATCTAAGCCAAAAGGATGCTCCAAACAAATGCCAAAGCCTAAGAAACTAAGAGCTAAACCCTCCCAAGAAAATCATGATAAAACACAAGAGCAGCTACTTGAAGAATTAGCATATCTACGTGCAGAGAACGCATTTCTAAAAAAGCTGAGAGCCTTAAGGTTGGAGCAAGAAGCAAAGGAAGCGGCCGAGCAGCAGCATTTGCAAGACTTGTATCTGAATTAAGGCAAAGCTATCCACTAAGACATTTATTACGCGCATCTAAAATGGCTCGAAGCACGTACTTTTATCATGAGAAGTCATCAAAACTCGAAGATAAATACAGTGATTTAAAACAGCAGATCAAGGCGATCTATCATCAACATAAAGGGCGATATGGGTATCGAAGGATTACACTTGCCTTGAAAAACATGGGATTAGTAATTAACCATAAGTGTGTTCAAAAGCTTATGCAGTCCATGAAGCTTAAATCACGCATCAGAATAGCGAAATATCGTTCTTATAGGGGGCAAGTAGGTCGAGTTGCAGACAATGTATTACAACGTCAATTTGAATCAAATCAGCCCAACCAGAAGTGGGTTACAGATGTAACAGAGTTCAATGTTCGTGGCGAGAAACTTTACCTGTCGCCTATCATGGACTTATTTAATGGCGAAATCATTGCATTTCAAATGGAACGTAGACCAATATTCAGACTGGTCAAAGATATGCTTAAAGAGGCTATAGATAAACTCAACATAAATGAGAAACCAATTATCCATTCTGATCAAGGCTGGCAATATCAAATGAGATTTTACCAGTAACAGTTAGCAGAACGAGGGCTAATCCAAAGCATGTCGCGTAAGGGGAATTGTTTAGACAATGCCTCTATGGAAAGCTTCTTTGGAGTACTCAAATCAGAGTGTTTCTATGGAGAGGAATTTAATTCAATTGATGAATTAGAGCAAACCGTGAAAGAATACATTCATTATTACAACCATGAAAGAATCAAGGTTAAATTAAAAGGACTGAGTCCCGTACAGTACAGAACTCAGTCCTTAAAAGCCGCTTAATTAATCATCTAATGCTATAAAAAAACCTGCATTCGTGCAGGTTTTTTTATGTGTGTAGATAAACAAATTTTATTTAAGGATAAACAAGCTTAGGCACGAATTTTGAGCTCATAACCTGAATATTTACGAATATTAATCACGCCTGTATCTAAAATCAGGTACTGACCTTTAATCCCTTGTAACTTACCGCGAATAACTGGGGTTTTATCCAGATTGTGGGATTTAATTTTCTCAGGATATTGCTCAACTGGATAAACAAACTCGCGTGGCAGTTCAGTTTCCAAAAGCTCAACCGTTTCATTGAATTCAAGATTTTGACTAAATTCCTCACGAATGGTTTGGATTTTAGGTGCAAACTCTTCGATGAGTTGTTCGCGAACTTCAATCAAGTCGAGTGGTTCAGCTTCGCCTTTGAGTAATTTGCGCCAATCGGTTTTGTCTGCCACTTGTGTACCAAACATAATTTCGAGCTGGCCTGAAAGACGACGCGAACCGACTTTCATAATTGGAAGGGCTTGGGTTGCACCTTGATCGAGCCAACGGGTTGGCATTTGGCTAATCCGTGTAATCCCAACTTTTAGGGCACTTGAGTTGGCTAAATAAACAATATGTGGCTGGAAACAAACTTCATGCGCGAAGCTGTCTTCTCGGCAAGTGCCTAAGTGGTAGTGACAGGTTTCAGGTTTCATAATACACATGTCACAAGAGGCTTTGGTTTTAAAGCACTTGAAGCAATGGCCTTGTGAAAATGATTTAGAAGTCTTCGTACCACATGAAACACAGAAGATTTTACCAGTCCATTCAATCTCGATTTCTTGACCCAAGTTAAAAGGAAGGTCAACTTCTGAACGATCTAGGATAAATTTATATTCAACATTTGCCTTGTGTGTATGTTGATCAGTTACACTAAGGTCCTTAAGACCTGCATGCATTTTATGGCAAATGCCTTGAAGTTCCATACAGAATTACTCACTCAATATTAAGGATGCGGTTATGGCTGAACTGAACGTCATTACTTCTATGCTAGACGATTTATCTCAAGAACAGCCTATTTCAACTGCATTGTGCATTGGGCAGGATCTCAGCCCAAATCATCATCAATCTATTCAATGGCAATATTTTAGCGTATCTGACTTTTTAAGTCTGCCTTTTACCCAGCGCTATGATTTAGGTTTTGTGCTTTTTGACACGGCAGAAATGCAAAATATAAGCTCACAACAAAAATCACAACTATTGGTGCGTTTAAGAGATTTGATGGCAAAGCGTATTGTGGTGGTGAGTCAATTGCAGGATGAACAACTGCTTCGTGCTTTAGGTTTTACTCAACTGATCGATAAAACGACGCATGGTAAAGACTTTGCTTTATGGCAATTTAATATTTTGACCTATAAGCATGTGCCTGACTGGTTTAATTCAAAGTTTTGGGCGAATCCTGAAAACTGGAATAAATTCCGTTGGTGATTTGACTGCGACTGTATTTTTCCATTCATAGCAAAAATTAACAATTTATCTCTATAGGGTTTTTTTAAACATCGTATGCTGTTTAAAAACCTAGAAAGGATAAAGTGATGACGAATCTGAATAATATTATAGAAATTTTAGCAAAGCAGGCCATGGGCGGTCAGCAACAGTCAAACCAACAAAGTGGTTTGGGTGGAATTTTGGGTTCGGTGCTTGGACAACTTGGAGCGGGTGGTACAGGCCAAACACAACAGGGTGGTCTGGGTGATATTTTAGGCTCGGTGTTGGGTGGTTTGACTGGTGGGCAGTCGCAGCAGGCGCCAAACTCGCAGAACTCAGGATTCGCAGGCGGTGGAAAAAGTTTATTGATTGCGGTATTGCCTTTGATTTTGGCATGGATTCAACAGCAAGGTGGTTTGCAGGCAGCTTTAGATAAACTCAAAGGGCAAGGTTTAAGCAGTCAGGTTGAGGACTGGGTTTCTACAGGACCAGGAGAAAACGCCAGTGTAAATCCAGAGCAAGTTCAAAACTTGTTTGATGATGCCGCGGTGGAGCAAGTTGCAGAGCAAACTCAAGCGCCGAAGCAAGATATTTATAGTGCGATTTCTACAGTCTTACCACAAATTATTGACTCATTGACACCGCAGGGTGAGCAAACCAGTAAACAAGAAGCCAATGCTGATATTCAACAGGTGATGAATTTAGTATCTGGCTTTTTAAAGCGTTAATGTTAAAAAATCATCTTTGTAAAACTTACCTAGATAAACAAAGCCAGCAAATTTGCTGGCTTTTATTTGCCTATAAGTTGTTGCAATAAAAAACACGCCGAAGCGTGTTTTTTTGTTTTTTAAGTTCGGTTAAGACTTAGAAGTCGTAACGGAAACCTAAAGAAAGTGCTGTAGAGTTTTCGTCTTTAGCACCTTTTACAGAGTTACCAAAGCTACGACCTTCTTTCCAAGGAGTAAGGTCTGCATTTTTATCATTTAACATGGTTGCAAGGTTTGCATATACACGTACTGCCTTGTCTAAACGATGTTCAACACCAACCGCTAAAAGGGTAGAGTTTGCATCATCGGTGTCAACGTCACGGTGGAATACCTGACCGCGTACATAAGTTTTCGGTGCCACTTTATAGTCTGCTGCTACGCCAAATACTTGTGCATCAGCATATTTTGCTGCAGTACCTTCTAAATCATGTGTAAGGTATTGGTATAAGCCACCGAAGTTTAATTCAGGTGTAATTTTATATGCTGCCGCAACACGGAAACCATCACGTTCGCCTGCGCCAATTGCAGAGTTTTCTTCGTAACGTTCATAAGCAGCAGCAAAGTCAACCGGACCTTCGTTATAAGTTAAAGCTAGATCGTAAGCTTTATTATCGTCCTGACCTTCACCAGTAGTTGCATCTTTTGGAATTGAAGTTTTTGGATGTAATGATAAAGCTGCAAGTACGTTAAAGCCACCACCGAATTTAGGAGATTTATATTCAACGGTATTTTCGTTTCGTTCATCAAACTTTTGATCACTAACACGTGTTACGTTGCGGATATCACCAACCATGTCACCAAAAAAGTTGACTGGACCACGAGCCACTTTAAATGGGCTGTCAAAGCGACCTGCACGTACTTGACCAAAGTCACCTTTTAAACCTACAAAGGTATCACGAGTAGAAAAATCAACGCTTTTGTCATCTTGGTTGCCGCTAGCAAAGTTAATTTCTTGCTCGATTTGACCAAAAACAGTCATGCCGTTTTCTAATTTTTGTTCAGCTTTGAAGCCTAAACGTGATGAGTTTGAAGAAAGACCAACTTCGTTATAGTCAGCGCCATCATCCAGATAGTCTAAAGAAACATGCGCACGGCCATAAATTTTTACGTCAGCAGCCATCGCTAAAGCTGGTGTAAGTAAAGTTGCCCCAACTGCTAATGCGCAAAGTGTTTTTTTCATGTGTAGCTCCAAGAAAGACTTTTTGTTGATTCGTCTATAAAAGGTTATTCAGTCGTCTTTTTATTCATCAGACTTCTGTCTCTTGGCGCTCATTATTGATTACAAATAAGTCATTAATATTAAGGGAATATTACAAAAATATTAAACAACTCAATGTCAAATGCATTTCCGCGATAAATTGTTAAGGTTGATTTTGAGTGCTTAGGTTATTGATCTTATTTATTTTTAGACCTAAAAAAAGGAGCCGAAGCTCCTTGATTGAATAGGTGGAATTACAAAGCAGCGCGAATTTTTTCTGCTTGTGCTTTGATTTTTTCTTGATCACCCATTTGCAACGCATGCTTACCTAGCTCATGTACCGAACTCGGAATGAGGTGGAAATGTACATGGGGAACGGTTTGCCCAGCAGCAGCTCCAGACAGTTGCATGAGGACAATGCCTTGGGCATCCAAACCGACTTCAATGGCTTTTGCTACTTTTTGTACCACTTGAATGGTGTAGGCAGCAGCATCGGCAGGGAGGTCGAGTAAAGTCACCGCAGGTGTCTTGGGTATGACTAAAGTATGACCGTCTGCTTGAGGCATAATATCCATGAATGCAAGAACTTGGTCATCTTCATATACTTTAATGGCTGGAAGTTCACCACGTAAAATTCGTGCAAAAATGTTTTGCTCATCGTAAGCCATGTCTATTCCTTAAGTTTCGCTTAAACTGATTTACTTACAGTTTAATTCTTTTTGACGTTCTTTAATCGCGTCAAGACGTTGTTGCTCTTTTTCAGAGAATTTCGGTTTAGTGGTGTAGCAATTATCATTGCCAAATTTTGCTTTCGCTTCAGGGTCCTTGAAACAGAAACCTTTAGATGCATAAATGACATCATGATCATCTTTTAATTTTTGACACTCTTGCTCAGGTGATGCCGCAAAACTTTGCGCCCCGATTAATGTTGCAAGACTGGCAAAAACCGCTACAGTCAACTTTTTCATGAGAATTTCCTCAGTTTGTAACATTGTATGTAGTCACGCTATTACTTTATAGGGGTTTGTTCTGTTTATTCAATGGTGAGTTCTTACTCAATTGTAATTTTACTTCATAATTGCTGCATATAATACATAAAATTTATATATATCAATAGCTTTTAAAATACAAGGTGGAAATGGATATTTCAGTTTTTTATGTAATTTAGCCTATTTTTACAACTTTTTTAGGCTCTAACACTTTTAAATTTCATTGAGAGGGTCACAGTGCTTCGGTACGTCAGCATTTTTAACCTTTAATGTTCGCCTCATCTCAAATGCTATTTCAGGCATTTTTATACGATTAGCAATGAATTTTTAAGTTATTTATTTTTTCTGAATTAAGCGCTTATGTATCATTATCGGTTAATGATATTTTGCTGTCTTAAATGGACTCTTTTGCATGCTTATTTTAGACAGTCTAAAAGCTTTATTTATTATTGAATGCCTTGTGCTGGGGATTTACTTGAAATAAGTGGGTGGAAAATAAATTATGGAAATATAAATTATTGTCTGTGACTTAGGTAATCATAATCTTTAACGGCTAAATATAAAATGATGAATAAAGCTTGATTTAAACTTAACTTAAGTTTAAATCATTATGCAGTTCGTTATGAAAGGATGAATTAAAATATGAATGGTTTAGGTCGAACATTTCTAATTTATGGCGCAAGTAGAGGCTTAGGCAAAGCGATTGTAAACTTAGTGCCTGAAGCTCAGGATAAAGTTTATGGTGTCTCTCGTTCTATTCCTAAAAATAATGCTCAATTGAATTGGATTTGTGCAGATTTATCTACTCCTGAAGATGCTGTGGATAAAGTAAAAAAAGCAGTCAAAGATGAGAAAATAGATGTTCTTATTTATAATGTTGGAATCTGGGAAAATAATGCTTTTACAGAGAATTATAACTTTGAAGAGGTTTCATCTGCCGAGTTAAATACCATTCTAAATACAAACATTAATACCTGTATTCAGTCTCTTCAGTCCTTGATAGAAAATTTAAAGTTATCGGATAACGCTAAAGTCATATTGATTGGTTCTACATGGGGTGTAGATAATCATAATGGCAAAGAGTTGGTCTTTTCTGCAACGAAATATGCTTTGCGTGGAATTGCTCAATCATTGCGGGAGATTTTGCGTAACGACCTGATTGGGGTGAGTGTTTTAAATCTAGGGTATTTGGCGACAGAATATGAAGCAGATGTTCCAACCGCAACTGTATTGGCAGAGACCAATCATGCTTTAATTCCTTTGTCCGATGTTATTTTAGCCATAAAATTTATCATCTCCACCAGTAATGCATCTTGTGTTAAAGAAATCCTTATGCCTGCAATGAAAGATGAAAATATTTAAATCGAGATGTTTCGCTGTAATTTTACATGGACGTATTTATCGGATAGTTTTATTTTTCGATACCATATTCGATCTAGGTGAAGCTACTTTGGTGTAAAAACTCATCCATTAATATATAGGTTCCTGCAGCTCTTTGGTATTGGTCAATCAGCGGTACTAGTCTTTTAAAATGCTCCGTTTCGCAATGCGCATCTAGCGCAGCGCGATCAGGCCATTCTTCAATAAATATAAAATGCCCAGCATCTTTCTGATCAATAAATAGGTCGTAGGATATACATCTCGGTTCAGCTTTTGTTTTTTCTACAAGTTCACGATATAAAGGCATGACTCTATCAAGATGTTCTAGTTTAATAAAATCTTGAGCAATGACTTTGAGCATAAATTGTTTATCCTAAATTTAATTCGGTTTTTTTTATACAGAAAGTATATGTGCTGAATTAATTGAGTATACAGAACTCTGCTATAAAATTAATCAAGCTCAAAACAATCTTTAGTCTTAATTCATTATAAAAGTGGGCAGTAAAAACATTGACCTTGGACTAACTCCATGTTTTTAAATCAAAATGACTATATTGGAGAGCTGAGTATGCAAAGGCTATTAGAACAGACGCCGATTTTAG
>OERM01000291.1_pt1 | contig 16390 bp, 15 predicted proteins | sample 1540021 | NCBI WGS metagenome assembly OERM01 (sample SAMEA3891245, study PRJEB23780) | metagenome | biome: terrestrial biome; feature: animal house; material: water of meat washing | place: Italy | collected 2015-05-12 | reverse complement strand
CCGCAAGGGGATTGTGCGCACCTTCCAGCACGTGCGGCTGTTCAAGGAGATGACAGCGGTGGAGAACCTGCTGGTTGCCCAGCACCAGCACCTCAACACCAGCTTTATCGCCGGTCTGTTCAAGACCCCGGCCTTCCGCCGGGCGGAGCAGGAGGGGCTGGAGCGGGCCGCCTTCTGGCTGGATAAAGTGGGCCTCAAGGATCTCGCCAACCGCGCCGCCGGCAACCTGGCCTACGGTCAGCAGCGCCGCCTCGAGATCGCCCGCTGCATGGCGACCCGTCCCGAGCTGCTGATGCTGGATGAACCGGCCGCCGGTCTCAACCCGAAGGAGACCGACGAGCTGGATGAGCTCATCATGAGCCTGCGGGACGAATTCGGGGTCTCGGTGCTGCTGATCGAACACGATATGAAGCTGGTGATGGGCATCTCCAACCGCATCTTCGTGGTCAGCCAGGGCACCCCGCTGGCCCACGGCAAGCCGGATGAGATCCGCAACAACCCGGCAGTGATCAAGGCCTATCTGGGCGAGTCGTAAGGAAAACAAGATGTTAGAACTTCGCAACGTATCGACCCACTACGGCAAAATTCAGGCGCTGCACGATGTCAGCGTCGAGGTGAAAGAGGGGGAAATCGTCACCCTGATCGGCGCCAACGGCGCGGGCAAGACCACCCTGCTGATGACCCTCTGCGGCGAACCCAAGCCCAGCAGCGGCTCCATCTGGTTTGAGGGGGAACAGATCAGCTCCCTCACCACCGCCCGCATCATGCGCAAGGATATCGCCGTGGTGCCGGAGGGGCGCCGCATCTTCGCCCGCCTGACGGTGGAGGAGAACCTGCTGATGGGCGCCTTCTTCGTCGACAAGGCCGAGCAGCATGGCCTGCTGGATCAGGTGTTCACCCTGTTCCCGCGCCTGCACGAGCGCCTGCAACAACGGGCAGGCACCATGTCCGGCGGCGAGCAGCAGATGCTGGCCATCGGCCGCGCCCTGATGAGCAAACCGCGCCTGCTGCTGCTGGATGAACCCTCGCTGGGGCTGGCCCCCATCGTCATCCAGCAGATCTTCGACACCATAGAGCAGTTGCGCCAGAAGGGGATGACCATCTTTCTGGTGGAGCAGAACGCCAACCAGGCGCTCAAGCTGGCCGACCGCGGCTATGTGCTGGAGAACGGCCACGTGGTGCTGCAAGACACGGGCGCCGCCCTGCTGGCCAACCCGGCAGTGCGGCAGGCCTATCTGGGCGGTTAACCCACTGACCCGCATGCCATATCGACAAGGGAGCCGCTGGCTCCCTTATCTTTTGTGGGGTTAGTTTGCGCCCAAGCTTGCGGTACACTGGCCCGTAATCAACCTATTCGCAGGACATCCCGATGGACCAGTTTGCCCATATCAATGCCCATGATGCCCACCAGAAACTGAGCGCGGGTGAAGCCCGTCTGGTGGATATTCGCGACCCGCAATCCTTTGAAGCGGCCCACGCGGTCGGCGCCTTCCACCTCACCAACGGCACGCTGGTGCGCTTTATGAATGAAGTGGATTTCGATACCCCGGTCATCGTGATGTGCTATCACGGCAACAGCAGTCAGGGGGCGGCCCAATACCTGCTGCAACAGGGTTATGACGAGGTCTACAGTCTGGATGGCGGCTTCGAGGCGTGGCGCCGGGAGTTTCCCATCGAGGCAGGCGAGGCATGATCCAGCTGCTGGTGCTCGACAACGCCCGCATGGCGCAGGCGCTGGTGGACTATCTGGCGACCCTGGGCATCTCCTGCGAGCTGACCCAGTCCGAGCTGGGGGTCACCATCTGGCTGGCGGACGAGCAGCGCCTCGCTCAGGCCCAGCTGGAGGTGAAGCGCTTTCTGGCCGAGCCGGGCCACCCGCGCTACATGGAGGCCTCCTGGCAATCCGGCCGCGCCGATGCCCGCATCGACTACAGCAAGGGGATGACGGACCCCATCACCGATTTCCTCCATCAGGCGGGGCCGCTGACGCTGGTGGTGATCATCGCCTGTCTCGCCATCTACGGCATCGATGCCATCGGCCTGCCCATCTACGATGAACTGGCATTCCACCCGACGCTGGCCCAGTTCACCGACTGGCAGGCGTGGCGCTATTTCACCCCCGCCCTGATCCACTTCTCGGTGCTCCATCTGGTGTTCAACTTGCTGTGGTGGTGGTATCTCGGCGGCCAGATCGAGCAGCGCCTCGGCAGCGGCAAGCTGCTGATCCTGCTGCTGGTGGGCGCCGCCCTGCCCAATATCGCCGAGTTCTTTGCCAGCGGCCCGCTGTTTGGCGGCCTCTCCGGCGTGGTCTATGCCCTGCTCGGCTACTGCTGGCTGCGCAGCAAGCTGCAACCGGCCTGCGGCCTCACCCTGCCACCGGCGCTGATGGGCTTTATGCTGTTCTGGATGGTGCTCGGCTTCTTCGACATGCTCGGCACCAGCACCGCCAACATCGCCCACCTGACCGGTCTGCTGGTCGGCCTGCTGCAAGGCTGGCTGGATCGCAACCACCAGCCGACCTGATTTTTCAGCAGTTGCAGAAACGAGAACGCCGCCCCGAAGGGCGGCGTTTTTTTACGCGATAGGCAGTTACTGCTTGATCAGGGTGTCATCGGTTACCTTGACCGCCGCACCGCCACTCATAAAGAAGCTGGCGAACTGGGTCTGGATCTCGGTGGTGACCGCGCCAGCCTGATCGAAGTTCTCGTCAGGAGCCAGCAGCGAGCTATGGCCCCCTTTCAGGAAGCGCGCAGCATGGTGACCCGCCGGGAGCACGCCGGACCCCTTCAGCTCTTGCAAACCCAGCACCCGGAACAGTGGTTCGGTGCCACCCAGCGGCGCGGAGGCGATGCTGTTGGGGATCACCTGATCCGGCAAGCTGAGCGCACCATCGCCAACAATTTCGGTGGCGAACAGCGGGAAGCTCTTGGCGACGCCACTGCCCAGATTGATCGGGTCGGCAGAGTCCAGCACTGACTGGGCGGCAAAGGTATAGCTCTGCAAGGTGCTCGCCGCACCCGCCTGCGTGGCCGCATCCAGACTGGGCAGGAACTCGTTGACGAAGCAAGTGGCGGCAGCCGTTTTGCAATTCGGTGCATAGGCGGTAAAGCCCGCTTTCAGCGCCGGACTGCCCGAGGTAAGCACGCTCATCTTGATGGTCGGCCCGAAGCTCGGCGAGTTGAGCAACAACGGCGCGATGCCGCCACCCGGCATCGCCAGACCGCCGGTATCGAACTTGAACAGGGCATCAGCCTGAGCACTGCCGGTGGTCTGGTTGGCGACAGCCAGCAGATTGGCCCCGGTAATGGCACCGAGTGAGTGACCGAGGAAATGCACCTTCAGACCGGCACCACCCAATTGGCCACCCAGCCCCTTGGCATTGGCCAGACCGACAGCCAGTCGCAGTCCCAGCAGATCGGCCACGCTCTGTTTCAGGTTGTCCCGCGCCACCGTCAGATAGCCCAGATTCAGGTAGGGCAGCGGATTGTCAGAAGTGGTGACGGTATCCATGCTGCCGCTCAAGGCGTAGCCACGTTCGCCGTGCAGCGGATGATCGATCACTACCACAGCGACATTTTTGGCTGTTGGTGTGACTTGCAGACCAGCACCAATCTGGCCCAGCGCCAGCGCATAGGCGTTCTCCTTGATGGAGGTGACCCCGTGCTGATAGATGATCACATCAGTGACAGTGCTCAAGTTGGTCGTCGGTGCGAAGATCCGCAGCGGTACCGATTGTACTTCGGTCAGGGTCGGCAACGGGTTGAAACGGCCGATATTGCGCTCGGCATCCAGCGGCTTGCCACCGGAGGTGAGGGTCACCCCGATCAGCTTGCTTGCCTCGGTCAGCAGTTCACTCTGACGGCTCGGGTCGGCGATCAGCTCACCCAGCAATGCCGGGTCCACGCCCGCCCCGACCAGTCCACCGATCACCTCGGTATCGCCCGCTTTCAGCGCGTTGGCGATGGCATAGAGGCTGGGAATGGCGCCGTGCCAGGATTGGGTCTTGGCCTTGTCCCAGGAGCCAGCCAGCGCGGGTGTAGAGAGGAAGTAAGGGAGATTGACGGTGCCGGTGTAAACCTTGGTCAACAGGGCAACACCGTTAAGCGGCATGCCAGTACCAAAGGCGGCACTCAATGCATCTTTCTGATCCTGCGGCAGGAATGGCTCAGCAGCCAGCTGGGTCAGAAAATCCACCCCGCCATTAAGACCGTTGATGGTATAGGTTGCTGGCAGGCTGGTGCTGCCCTCGGCATCCTGTTTCCACAGCGCCGCGGCGTCCAGGCTCGGGCTCTTCAGCACGGAAGCGGCGGCACTCTTCACCGCCAGCAGCACATCGGCACCAGATTGGGTGGCAAACCAGTCGGAGAAGATCACCCGATCGCTGGTGATCCCGGTGGCCGCCTTGAACAGACCTTCCTGCAGCGAGATCAGGCCGTTGATGGTCTGCTCCTGCGTGGTTGCGCCAGCAGCCGATTTGAAGTTGCTGTAATCACCCCCCGCTTTGAGCGGTGTGCCGCGACTGTCCTTGAGGGCATCGGTCGCCACGATCATGTAGTAAGAAGAGGGATTGAGCGGCTTGAGCGGAACCAGATTGAGCTTGCCGTCCCCGCCAGTGACCACAAAGTCGGTCCCATAAACCAGTGGCTTGCCGCCCTTGACTCCGTTGGGTTGCAGAGTGACCGGATCCAGCGTGAGCTCGAGCAGGTAGAGGGGCGCAACGGCAGAGGCATACTCGCTGGCCGCCGGTGCCGGCACAGAGACACCGGTCACGGTCGCCGGTACCAGCTGGACGGGTTGGGTGGTTGACCAGCCATCCAGGGTGGAGAGGGCAGATACCGGGTTCGACAGATCAGCAGTTTCTGTCGAAAACTTCAGGGTACCGTCGCTGGCACGGGGGGCCAGCACGCTCGGGCGAATCCCGTTGGCGCCACTCAGGGCGTAGTCGAGGGAGCTGGTGGTATCTCCCTTGTTGTCATCCCCACCACATCCGGCCAGCAGGGCGCTGAGCACAGCGGCATAAATTAGCTTCTTCTTCATTTTTTATTCTCTTTTTATAAGGTTGTTATCCATCACAAGCCAACGGGGTCATCACGACCTCGACTGCAAAACGTTAACATAAAACCAACACCAAATAAGACTCATGCCGGACAGTTCTGGCTCAGCTTTGTGGTGCATGTCATGGTTTCAGGTTAACAAAGGGGCGCAAGGGTAGCAGTTGTGGCCCCATCACCAGACCCGACCAGCCAGCGGGCACCATCACGACTAAAAAGCCGCCGCGATCTCGGCAAAGTGAGGGAATTGTCGGTAGAATGTCCGCCAACGCTTAAGGAGGACATCATGATCGACCCGAAGAAACTGGAAGAGATCGCCAAGCAGGTGCACAACTCCCTGCCGCCCGGCATTCGCAGCATGGGTGAAGAGGCCGAGAAGAAGATGCGTCAGGTACTGCAAGCCCAGCTGGGCAAGCTGGATCTGGTCAGCCGCGAAGAGTTCGACGTGCAGACCAAGGTGCTGCTGCGTACCCGTGAAAAACTGGCCGCCCTCGAAAGCAAGCTGGCTCAGCTCGAGCAGCAGCTCGGCGCCAAAGGCGAATAACGAAAACCCCAGCTCGGCTGGGGTTTTTGCTTTGTATTGAACCTGTAAAAAACATCACACCTGAAGCAGATACCAGGCCCGCTTGCCGCGCGCCTTGGCCTCATACATGGCACGGTCGGCCACCTCCAATGCCTGCCGGAAGCTCAATGGCTCCTCCTCCCACAGGGCGATGCCGATACTCAGCCCCACCCGTTGCGGGCAACCGGGTTTGGGCACATAGCCGTGCATCCGGCTGATCAGGGCGTCAGCCAGTTGCGCCAGGCCATGGCTCGACACATCCCGGTGCAGATGCACCACAAACTCGTCGCCGCCGTAACGGCCGCATAGCGCCGAGCCCGGCATGATGAGGCGCAACCAGTCCGCCATCTGCTGCAACACCAGATCGCCGCAGGCGTGGCCCAGCTGGTCGTTGATCCCCTTGAAATCATCCAGATCGATAAAGAGCAGCGCCCCCGCCCCTTGCGGCTGCAGCTGGGCAAACGCCTTGCCAAACCCCTGCCGGTTGAGCAAGCCGGTCAGCGCGTCGCTGTTGGCACGCTCCGCCAGTCGCTGCTCATAAGCCTTGCGCTGGGTGATATCGATATGGGAGCCCATGATCCGCAGCGGCTTGCCATCGCCATCCCGATCGACGACCCGTCCCCTATCCCACAGCCAGGTGACCTCGCCTTGCGGATTGATGGTGCGGTATTCGGCTTCATAGAAGGGAGTTTTGCCCTCAAGGTGGGCAAAGTAGCTGCCCATGGCATGGGCGCGATCGTCGGGATGGAGCTTGGCGCTCCACTGATCGAAATGAGGGGCCATGTCACCGGCCTGAAAGTTCTGCAGATTGAAGACCCGCAGCTCGCCGGTGGGAATAGTGCCCTGCCAGAGACAGATGCCGGTGCCATCGAGGGCGGCATTGAGCTTCTCCTGCAACAGGCCGTTTTCATGCTGCAAAGCGGCGATCTCTGCCTGCAAACGGGCCATTTCACCGCCATGAGGGGACGGGATCAGCGTTGCGACCCGCTCGACAGAGCCGGTCTCTCCCCTGTCATCCTCCGCAGATGCCCTGCCCTCTTCACTCAACACTGCGCCTCCTTGTGCTTGCTCTATGGATGCTCTTGTCAATCCCCCACAAAGATGCCATCAGCTAGGCTCGATTAGTAGCCACTCATAGCCAAAATATTGAAAAATAATGGGATAACGCCGCGATAATCCAACCATTCGGTACGATCAGGTACTGCGGCGGCCACAAAAACAAAAGCCCCCGGCAAAACCGGGGGCTGCGTCATCCAGACGGGGATCCCGTCAGATAAATTCGTAGGCGTCACCAAAGATGCGCTCCGGCTCGGCGCCGAGGATCTTGAACTCCTCACGCGCGGCACCCGCCATCTCGAAACGGCCGGCGACATAGATGTCGTAGTCGTGGAGACTGACGAAGTCATCCATGATCGCCTTGTGTACCAGCCCGCTCTTGCCGGTCCAGTCAGCCTCCGGCTCCTGCACCACCGGGATAAAGGTGAGCGGCGCATAGTCACGCTCCCACTGCTGCATCTGCTCCAGCTCATAGAGCCAGTGAGCCTGACGCACACCCCAGTAGAAGAACACCGGACGCTTGCTGCCCGTGTCGATCAGGTACTCCAGAATGGAGCGGGCGTAAGAGAAGCCGGTGCCGCCCGCCATCAGGATCAGCGGACGGGGGGATTCATCGCGCAGGAACGCCTTGCCAGCCGGCAATTCGACCTCGATCTCCCCCTGCTCGCGCATGCGGGCCAGCACCTGACCGGCGTAGGCGTTTTCGGGAGTGGCACCAATTTGCAGCTCCAGCACGCCCGGGCGGGTCGGCGAGTTGGCGATGGAGAAGGGGCGCTTGTCCGAATCGCTCATCACCACCAGCAGATACTGGCCCGGCTTGAAGCTGATCGCTTGCTGCGGCGTCAGGGCCACATGCCAGATGGTGTCGACATATTCGCGCAGTTCCTCTACGCGGCATTTGATACGTTGCATTCTTGTCCTTGTGGCGGGCTCGCTCGGCCCGCTTCGCTCATTGTTTCACTATGGAGTGACGACCAGCAGCCCTGGCCCCGTCAGTCGAGAATACTCAAATCAGTGCGGATCGCATCACTTTTTGCAGCAAAGCTGTCATGTTTGCCTCATCCGAGGATATTGAGCTCATCCCAGATGGCATCAACCTTCTGCTTCACCGCCTCATCCTGAACTATGGGCTGACCCCACTCCCGATTGGTCTCGCCCGGCCACTTGTTGGTGGCATCCAGCCCCATCTTGGAGCCGAGGCCGGAGACCGGCGAGGCGAAGTCCAGATAGTCGATCGGCGTATGCTCGATCAAGGTGGTGTCCCGTGCCGGGTCCATCCGGGTGGTGATGGCCCAGATCACATCCTTCCAGTCGCGGGCGTTGACGTCATCGTCACACACCACCACGAACTTGGTGTACATGAACTGGCGCAGGAAGGACCAGACCCCCAGCATCACCCGCTTGGCGTGGCCCGGGTAACGCTTCTTGATGGTCACCACCGCCATCCGGTAGGAGCACCCCTCCGGCGGCAGATAGAAGTCCACAATCTCGGGGAACTGCTTCTGCAGCAGCGGCACGAACACCTCGTTCAGCGCCAGACCCAGCACCGCCGGTTCATCGGGCGGACGGCCGGTGTAGGTGCTGTGATAGATGGCATCGCGCCGCTTGGTGATGTGGGTGATGGTGAAGACCGGGAACTCGTCCACCTCGTTGTAGTAACCGGTGTGATCGCCATAAGGCCCTTCGGGGGCCATCTCGCCCGGCTCCAGATAGCCTTCCAGCACGATCTCGGCGCTGGCGGGCACCTCCAGATCGCAGCTGATGGCCTTGATCACCTCGGTACGGCTGCCGCGCAGCAGACCGGCAAAGGCATATTCGGAGAGAGTATCCGGCACCGGCGTCACCGCGCCGAGAATGGTCGCCGGATCGGCACCGAGTGCCACCACCACCGGGACCGCTCACCGGGGTGGGCCTCCTGCCACTCGCGAAAATCGATGGCACCGCCACGATGATCCAGCCAGCGCATGATCAGCTTGTTTTTGGCGATCTTCTGCTGGCGATAGATGCCGAGGTTCTGGCGCTTCTTGTAGGGGCCGCGGGTGATGGTGAGGCCCCAGGTGACCAGCGGCGCCACATCGCCGGGCCAGCAGTGCTGGATCGGGATCTGGTCGAGATCGACCGCATCTCCCTCCTGCACCACCTGCTGGCAGGGGGCGGAAGAGAGGCGCTTGGTCGGCATGTTGAGCACCTGCTTGAAGATCGGCAGCTTCTCCATCAGCTCCTTGAATCCCTTGGGCGGCTCGGGCTCCTTGAGATAGGAGAGCCAGACCCCGACCTGACGCAGGGCGCCCACATCGGGCTGGCCCATGCCCATGGCAACCCGATCCGGGGTACCGAACAGGTTGGTCAGCACCGGCATGGTGTAGCCTTTGGGATTTTCGAACAGCAGAGCCGGGCCACCCGCACGCAGGGTGCGATCGCTGATCTCGGTCATCTCCAGATAGGGATCTATCTCGCGGGTGATGCGCTTGAGTTGTCCGTTTTGTTCCAGCTGCGCGATGAAATCACGCAAATCCTTGTATTTCATGCAAGTTCCCAACCGGGTTCAGGAGGTCACGCATTATAACCCTGGCTGCCCATCGGGTGTACCCGAATCGGGCAGCAGACTCGGTGCAATGGGTGGCATGTCACGCTGGCCAAGGCGTCTGGCCAGCGCAGAGAGCAGTTGGGGCTCGTCCACCTCCATCAACAGACCGGCCACCAGCGCCCCGTATTGGCGGTTGGAGAGTTCCGCCAGCAGGTATTTCTGGGCTTGCGGCGGCAAGGGGGAGAGTGCGCTCAGTTGGCGCAGGGCGGCCCCCTTCAACCCCTCGTTGCCACTGGCGGCAATCAGCAGATCGCTGGCAGCACTGCCGTGATGGAAGCGGTTGATGGTAGAGAGTGCACGCAGCGCATCCTGATCTGCCGGCCGCCGCCACAGCATGCCATAGAGCGCCGGTTCGCCGGTGCGCTGCAACAGATGGAACAACAGATGATTGTCGGGCAGATAGATATTCTGGCTGGCCAGCGCTTGCGCCTCCCGCATCCAGATCGGTTGCGGCAAGGTGTCGAGGGCCAGCAACAGGGCTTGCTGCTGCATGGCGAGATCGGGGTTACTGCTGTAGTAGATGGACTTTAGCTGGAAGCTGCCCTGGGCAAGCTGCTGCCGATAGCGCTGCATCAGTGATTGCAGCTGCCACTCCCCCAGCAACTGACGGGCCTGCGCGGCAAAATCATAGACAGGTTGCTGCACCAGAAAACCGTCGACCTGCTGCTCCATGAGCCACTCGGGGGCCTTGTCGGCCTGAGCCTCGACCCACTGTTGCAACGCAGGGGATGCAGGAGTGGTCGCGGGAATATCCCGCAGCAGTTGCAACAGCAGGAACTCCCGCCGCTCGCGACTCAGGGTCGCCAGCAGAGAGTCGATGGCTGCAAATTGCCCCTCCTGCAGACGGCCCGCCAGATAGCGCTGGTGAGTCTGCAACGTCTCGGCTGTCACCGCGACCGGAGCACTCTGCGCGCAGGCTGGCATTGCACTCAGCAACCCCAGCAATAACCAGAAAACAGGCTTCATGACGTCTCCATCCATGTGACATCGGGATCTCATACTACTAGGGCGACCGGAAAACAGATAAACAAAAACCGCGACCAGGGCCGCGGTTTCGTCATTTTCTGACCGGACTTACTTCTGCTGGCGCCGCATGGCGTCGAAGAACTCGTCGTTGGTCTTGGTCATCGCCAGCTTGTCGATGAGGAACTCGATACCGTCGATCTCGCCCATCGGGTGGACAATCTTGCGCAGGATCCACATCTTCTGCAGCTCGTCACCTGAGGTGAGCAGCTCTTCTTTACGGGTGCCTGAGCGGGTGATGTCGATAGCCGGGTAGACGCGCTTCTCGGCAATCTTGCGCGAGAGGTGCAGTTCCATGTTGCCGGTACCCTTGAACTCTTCGTAGATAACTTCGTCCATCTTGGAACCGGTATCGATCAGCGCGGTGGCGATGATGGTCAGGCTGCCGCCCTCTTCAACATTACGCGCGGCGCCGAAGAAGCGCTTGGGACGGTGCAGGGCGTTGGCATCCACACCACCGGTCAGTACCTTGCCGGATGACGGGATGACGGTGTTGTAGGCACGGGCCAGACGGGTGATGGAGTCCAGCAGGATCACCACGTCTTTCTTGTGCTCGACCAGACGCTTGGCCTTCTCGATCACCATTTCGGCAACCTGAACGTGACGGGAAGCAGGTTCGTCAAAGGTGGAAGCGATCACTTCACCTTTCACCATCCGCTGCATCTCGGTCACTTCTTCCGGACGCTCGTCGATCAGCAGAACGATCAGTTCACAGTCCGGGTGGTTGTAGGCGATGCTCTGGGCGATGTTCTGCAGCAGCATGGTCTTACCGGCCTTGGGCGGCGCCACGATCAGGCCACGCTGGCCTTTACCGATGGGGGAAGCCAGGTCCAGTACACGGGCGGTGATATCTTCGGTAGAGCCATTACCCCGTTCCATACGCAGACGTTCGTTGGCATGCAGGGGGGTAAGGTTTTCAAACAGGATCTTGTTGCGGGAGTTTTCCGGACGGTCGTAGTTGACCTCGTTGACCTTGAGCAGTGCGAAGTAGCGTTCGCCCTCTTTCGGTGGCCGGATCTTGCCGGAGATGGTATCGCCGGTACGCAGGTTGAAGCGGCGGATCTGGCTCGGGGAGACGTAGATATCGTCAGGGCCTGCCAGATAGGAGCCGTCTGCACTGCGCAGGAAGCCGAAACCATCGGTCAGGATTTCCAGCACACCGTCGCCAAAGATATCTTCACCACCCTTGGCGTGCGCCTTGAGGATTGCAAAAATAATATCTTTCTTGTGCGCCCGAGCCAGATTTTCCAACCCCATGGATTCGCCAAGCTTGACCAGCTCGGACACAGGAGTGTTCTTTAATTCAGTCAGATTCATAGTGGTGAAAGTCTGTAAGCAAGGATTGAAATGAGGAGACAGTCTGCTGGATTGATGCTGATCGGATTTGATTGCCAGGCTGTGGTTAGCAAAGAGTCAGGCAAAAAGGTTAGCAAACGAGCGATAAACTAGCACCAATCGGGATGAGCGTCTAGGTGATAAAACACAAGGAGCGCATTATTGCAATGCGCTCCTCTTTAATTATTACAGGTTGCCGTCCAGGAACTCTTTCAGCTGAGTCTTGGACAGTGCACCGACCTTGGTCGCTGCCACTTCGCCATTCTTGAACAGCAAGAGGGTCGGGATACCACGAATGCCGTACTTGGGCGGAGTATCAGAGTTATGGTCGATGTTCAGTTTGGCTACGGTCACGCGACCTTCGTACTCTTGGGCAACTTCTTCCAGGATCGGGGCAATCATCTTGCACGGACCACACCACTCGGCCCAGAAGTCGACCAGAACGGCGCCATCGGCTTTGATTACATCTGCCTCGAAGCTGGCATCGCTCAGCTGAACAATCTTGTCACTCATCTCCAACTCCAGTCAGTAATTAAGGCTTTATTGACATATCAACAAAGGCAATAGTTGCCCTATTTGAAATGATCCTGTTTATTATTGCAAGCCTAACCTGATAACCTACCGCCATGAGCAAAACACACTTAACGACCGACAAATTCGCCCAAATGGGCCTCGAACCCGAAGTTCTGGCTGGTCTGGAATCAAAGGGATTTCACTATTGCACGCCCATCCAGGCACTGTCTCTGCCACTGCTGGTAGAAGGTCATGACCTCGCCGGTCAGGCCCAGACAGGAACCGGCAAGACCATTGCCTTCCTGGCCGCGACATTCAACTATTTGCTGACTCACCCGCTGACCAAGCCCCGTCTGGTTAACCAACCCAGAGCCATCATCATGGCACCCACCCGGGAACTGGCAGTACAGATCTATAACGATGCCGACAGCATCGCCGCTTCTACCGGCCTGAAACTCGGCCTCGCCTACGGTGGCGAAGGTTACGACAAGCAGCTGGCCGTGCTGGAGCAGGGCGTCGACATCCTGATCGGCACCACTGGCCGCATCATCGACTACTTCAAGTCCAAGGTGATCGATCTGAGCAACATTCAGGTCGTGGTACTGGACGAAGCGGATCGCATGTTCGATCTGGGCTTCATCAAGGACATCCGCTTCCTGTTCCGCCGCATGCCGCCCGCGACCGAGCGTCTGAGCATGCTGTTCTCCGCCACCCTCTCCCTGCGCGTGCAGGAGCTGGCCTACGAACACATGAACCACCCGGAACATGTGCAGGTAGAGCCGGAGCAGATGACCGGCGTGCGGATCAAGGAGGAGCTGTTCTACCCCTCCAATGAAGACAAGATGTTGCTGCTGCTCTCCCTGATGGAAGAGGAGTGGCCGGAAAAAGCGATCGTCTTCGCCAACACCAAGCATGTCTGTGAAGACGTCCATGCCTGGCTGGAAAACGACGGCCACCGCGTCGGTCTGCTGACCGGTGATGTGCCGCAGAAGAAGCGGATGAAGATCCTCGAGGATTTCACCAAGGGTGCGCTCGATATTCTGGTCGCCACCGACGTGGCCGCCCGTGGTCTGCACATCCCTGACGTGACCCACGTCTTCAACTATGACCTGCCCGACGACGCCGAAGACTATGTACACCGTATCGGTCGTACCGGTCGTGCCGGCAAGAGCGGTCACTCCATCAGCCTGGCCTGTGAAGACTATGCCTTCAACCTGCCGGCCATCGAGGAGTACATCCACCACGCCATTCCGGTCAGCAAGTACGACCGCGAAGCGCTGCTGGATGACGTGACCCCGCCGAAACGGGTGTTCCGCAACCGTCAGCCGGTGAACCGCAACATGCGGGATCGTCAGGGCGGTGGCAACAGCAACAACCGTCGTCGTCCGCCGCGCAAGAGCTAAGGACAGGCCCGTTGCACAACTCGCCTCTCTATGCCGCCATCGACCTCGGCTCCAACAGCTTTCATATGCTGGTGGTGCGCGAGGTCGCCGGTGCCCTGCGCACCGTCGCCAAGGTCAAGCGCAAGGTTCGCCTCGCAGCCGGGCTCGATCCGGAATTTCGTCTCAGCCGTGCCGCCATGGAGCGGGGCTGGGACTGTTTGCGTCTCTTCTCCGAACAGTTGCAGGACATTACGGCAGACAACATCCGGGTGGTGGGTACCGCCACCTTGCGGCTTGCCACCAACGTCGATGAGTTCCTCAGCGAAGCGGAACGGGTACTCAACCACAGCATCGAGATCATCTCGGGCGAGGAAGAGGCCAAGACCATCTATGAAGGGGTCTCCTGGACCTCTGCCGGGGAAGGCAACCGGCTGGTGATCGACATCGGCGGTGCCAGTACCGAACTGGTGATCGGCGAACATAGCGAAGCAAAACTGCTCAACAGCCTGCACATGGGCTGCGTCACCTGGCTCAACAATCACTTCGGTGATGGCGAGCTCTCCGAAGCCCGTTTCGAGCAGGCGATTGCTGCCGCCAAGGCGGTGCTGGAGAAGGTGGCGGAAGATTACCGCGCCCTCGGCTGGCGCACCTGCGTCGGCGCCTCCGGCACGGTGCAGGCGCTGCAAGAGATCATGCTGGCGCAAGGGAAGAGCGAACGGGTCACCCTGCCGAAACTGCAGGAGCTGATGGGTCAGGCCATCGCCTGCGGCAAGCTCGACCGGCTGCAACTGGAAGGGCTGGCGGCCGAGCGGCTGACCGTGTTCCCCTCCGGCCTCGCCATCCTGATCGCCATCTTCGAAACCCTCGATATCGAGAGCATGACCCTCGCGGGTGGCGCCCTGCGTGAAGGACTGATCTACGGTCTGCTGGGCAACAATCACGACTGTGATGCCCGGGATCGCACCGCCGACAGCCTGATCAGCCGCTATCAGCTGGATAAAGAGCACGCCGAACGGGTGCGCGATACCGCCGTCGAGGCGTTCAACCAGCTGCAACCGGCCTGGCGACTCTCCAAACGCTACGGTCGCCCGATCTTGCGTTATGCCGCCCTGCTGCACGAGATCGGCCTCTGTATCGAGTACAAGAAGGCGCCGCAACACGCCGCCTACATCATCGACAACATCGACATGCCGGGCTTTACCCCTGCGCAAAAGAAGCTGTTGTCGGCCCTGCTGTTCAACCAGCGGGACGAATTCAAGCTGGAACCGCTGGAGAAACAGGGTGCCGTCACCGGTCGTCAGGCGATCCGGCTGGCCCGTATCCTGCGCATCGCGCTGATCCTCTGCATGCGCCGCACCCAGGGCACAGTGCCCAGCTTCACCCTGCAGGCAGAAGAGGAGTCACTGACCCTGACCCTGCCCAAGGGCTGGATGGATGAACACTACCTGCGCGCCAGCGAGCTGCGCTTTGAAGTGGAACGCCAGCAGAAGATGGGCTGGCCGACCCGCGTACAGGAAGCCTGACTCAGCAACCTGCCTGTTTTGGAGCCGATCATGCCGGATTATCAACCCATCAGCTGCGATCTCTACGACTGGCTCGAAATTGCTGCCAGCTGGCAACTGCCGGTGACCCTCACCAGCCGCGATGATCGCCAATGGGATGACAAGATCCGCACTATCGAAGCCAGCGAAGGGGTCGAGTATCTGCTGCTGCACAGTGGCGAGCGGCTCAGTCTGGCAGAACTGGCGACCCTGCGCCTGAACTGGCAAGGGGAAGAGAAGCTGATCCGCTTCGCGCCAACCAACTGAATCCAATACGAAAAAGGAGGGCCAACATGACGTTGGCCCTCCTTTTTTGCATCCGCAACTCGCACCGGCCGTTAACCCGCCGCCAATGCCGCCATCACATAGACATCGAAGCGGTTGCTCTTGGTTTCGATGGCCATGCTGGGTTTATGCTCGTTGAGCCAGCCGGCGTAATCCGGCCGCTTCACCACCACCCGCTTATCAGCCATCTTGAGCGCGGCAGGCAACAAGGCATCCGCATCGAGATCCGGCCCCACCAGCGACTGGAACACCCGCATCTCTTTTTTCACCAGCGCCGACTTCTGCTTGTGGGGGAACATGGGGTCGAGGTAGATCACCTCGGGCCGCTCCGGCAGCGCCAGCAGGTTGTCCACCGCCGGGCCTTGCAGCAGGTGCATCCGCTCGCTGACCCAGGGGCCAATCTCGGGATCCTGTGCCGCCCGCGCCAGCCCATCCTGCAACAGAGCGGCCACCACAGGGCTGCGTTCGATCAGGGTCACCTTGCAACCGAGGGAGGCGAGCACGAAGGCATCGCGCCCCAGACCGGCAGTGGCATCCACCACGGTCGGTGTGGCACCGGCCTTGAGCCCCACCGCCTTGGCGATGGACTGGCCGCGACCACCACCAAACTTGCGACGATGTGCCACCGCCCCTTCCACGAAGTCCACATAGACGGCACCCAGCTTGGGCTCATCCAGCTTGCGCAGTTCCAGTCTCTCTTCAGTCAGTACCAGCGCAAACGGAGCCGGAAACTCCACGTCGGCAAGGCGTAAACGCAGGGCGTCGAGCTCGCCATCACGGGCGGGGACTTCACTGAAAACCTGAATATGGGGCATAGGAGACAGACTCATGGCACGTACAGAAGCGGCCATGATAACAGAAGCGGTGGATCAGCTCACGACAGTGAGGTTCATCCCCTGACGGTTGAGGGCGAGGTAATCGGTGAGGTCGTCATAGGCCAGCGGGCGGCTGAGCAGATAACCCTGGGTGAAGGCACACCCCTTCTGGCAGAGGAAGTTGAGCTGCTCGCGGGTCTCCACCCCTTCAATCACCACCTGCATGCCGAGGTTGTGCAC
>OERM01000289.1_pt1 | contig 16436 bp, 26 predicted proteins | sample 1540021 | NCBI WGS metagenome assembly OERM01 (sample SAMEA3891245, study PRJEB23780) | metagenome | biome: terrestrial biome; feature: animal house; material: water of meat washing | place: Italy | collected 2015-05-12 | reverse complement strand
ACACTGACTTGTGCGCAAGCTCCATCAATCGCGGCATAAACGCGCTAGGGCACTCCCGCAGCATTCCGTCATACGATGCGCCGTACAGGTCTCCGAAGATGCTCACAATCTCGCTAGGCGAGCCTATGCGTGACAGGTTTTTGAAGCTGGGGCGGAATACCCATTCCGTGACTTCTCCGGTGGCCGTGTCGATGTGTTCCACCATGCAATCGCCAGACGTTGTATCGATCATGAATCCTCCTGTGATTGCATGATTTTACCACGTTGGCATTACTTGCCGTGTCGATGAAAATTACTCGTTGTACTTGCAGCGTCAGATGCATCATCATTCAATCACACCAACAAGGAGGTCTTATGAAAGTCCTAGTAATCAACGAAATTATCCCTGAAGAAACAAACATTGCTATCGTCGACATGACTCAAGAGCTTTACGACCAGCTCAAGTGCTGCCACGGATACACTGTAAACAATGAGCATGTTATTCGAGAGGATGCAGAGAAGGCGGTTCTGGCAATAGGATACGCATTCGACACAAATCCAGATCATCTTGCTTTTTGTGAAACTGAGTTAGACAGAGTGCTGTTTATGACCTTCAAAGACATTGCTGGCACAGATGAGGCGAGAGACTTGTCTGGCGTTGAAAAGATGATTCACTGTTCTTTCTTGCTTTGAGGGTTTTGTGATGGAAAATATTGATGTTTTTAAGCGTCTTGTTTTGTGTGCGGACGGTCAGCCAATCACTACATCTCGCAAGGTTGCTGATGCGTTTGGAAAGCGACACTCCGATGTGCTTCGCGCCATAGACAGGCTACAGTGCAGCGATGAATTTAACGAACGCAATTTTGCGTTTAGCTATGAAATCAATGAGTTAGCAAATGGAAAGCCTGAAAGGGTTTGCAGCATGACAAAGGATGGCATGGCTTTCCTAGTAATGGGCTTCACTGGCAAGGATGCAGCAAAGTGGAAGGAGGCTTACATTTCCGCCTTCAACTGGATGGCATCCAAGTTGCAAGAGCGGCATGAGATTGACATGCTCATGCATGATTTTACTAGGCGCGAGTTAGCATCAGTTTCTGATGGTTCTTTTCATGGAAGAGGTCTGGCAAAGCGAAAGGTATATAAATCTAATCTTGCTGATGAGTTGGCTTCAATAAATAGCAGATTGCAATTGGCGCTAGAGTTGATTGAGAAATAAACAAAGGGGCATAAAGCCCCTTTCTCATGCGTTAAGCACTGCTAGTTTCAGCCCGACAGCGCCAGTGATTGTAACCACACCTTTGAAGAACTCGGAGCGTGAGTTGACGTTAACCATGCGCGACTCACCTTGAGGAACAACCACTGAAACTCCAGATGATGTGCTAACTACACCAACACCAGACACTGTTACGTTGGTTGATGCTCCACCCTTAATCAAGGCAGTTAGCGAGCCAGCGGTGGTGTTGTTGAACAGTAGATACTGGTTCTTTGCAATGGTGATGGTGTCGCTTGCCGTGAGTGTGGAGAATGACACACTAAACACACCATCTTGAGCCAGAGAGATGCTTGGAATTGCAGCCATTTACACCCCCTTGAGTTCTTTCATGATGTTAAACTCGAAGCTGTAGGTAGCACCACCATCATAAGGCTCGCCGCGCTCGAAGTTGGTAGCCATGCCGAAAAGGTAGCTGGTGGTAAGCTTAGGGTGCTCGAACTTAAGCCACATATACGGCTGGCTATCCTGATTTGTTGCATCAGGAAACACGATGGCATCTTCGAGCTTATCAAGGTTTCCAGTGGAATCAAGGATGTAAATGCCATCGACAGAAAGGGTGTTTTCCTTGAAAGTTACGATGGATTCCTTGTTGAATTGCGGACTGTCGCAGTTGGTAGTATCGGCGACATCCCAAGCTGCGGTCTTGGTCTTGCCGCGAGTGCCGCCAACGTGAAGGAAAGTGCGAGCTGCAACGGTTGCCAAAGGCTCACCGCCATCACTAGGCTTGCACACGCTAAAACTAAGTAGCCGGTCACGGCCAGTATATGCGGTGGTCAATTTCTAACCCTCTTTGTTTGCCAATATTCGTAAATTGATTTGGCAGTATGGCCTGCCGTCTTCAGTTCGCGCCGTGATTGAGATGTCGCTCACTGGCACCATCAGGAAGTTATTGCCTTGGCTGTAACTGTCCTGCATGGCCTTGATTATACCATTTGCGCGGTCAACAACGCCGCTTGCTACTTGGTGCGCTTCGGCCTTCTGGCCGATTATTAGCAGGCGAGCGAATGGAGAGCGGAATTCACCATTAACAGGCTGCCCGCCATCCGGTTGAATCACGATGAATCTATCAGTGGTGATAGTCGAATCTTTCCACTCGTAAGGCTGCACCTTGTAGCCAGTAACAAGGTTATTTGCAATCAGCCAATCGCGTATGTCGTCGATGTATTTCATAGCTTCATAACTCCAACGATTGCCGATTGCATGTCATCGCGTGACTCTTCAGCGGATTTGGCAAGCCACTGGTCAATTGCATCTGGACGCTTCCAGTTAACGCCAACCTTGGCATGTACGGCAGCAGCATATGACTGGTGAAACTTCAGTGTTGCGCTTGCTACAGTACCGGACTGATTCAGCTCGATAGAGCGGTTGTTTGCCAATGCTGAAGTATCAATCGGGATGTTTGTCGCCTGATATGCATCAAGCACCGTTACAGCGGCATAAACTGCGCGTCCGGCCTTCTGGTCAATCTCGGCGATCACCTTCGGCATGTTGTTGATGAACTTTGCCTTTTTGATAGCCATCAGACGTAAACCTTGTTCAGGTCGGATGAACCAAGCGCATCGGCAGGAACTAATCCAACGCCAATCACAACGGATGCACCAGCCGCAATCGGGTCAAGCTCTGTTGATTCACCGAATGCGATGTATGAGCTATTGGTAACTGGCGTTAGCTCGTCAGAAAGATACATGGCTTTGGCCGCGACCTCTTCGCCACGCTCATTGCGAATTAGCTTGAAATCCTTCTTGTACCAGCATCTGGCAACGACCGGTGCTGAATAGGTATCTTGCCCAGTCCAATCGTCGTGGCCTGCCTTGAGCCAGTACGTGCATTTCAGCGTCATGAAATCTGCGCCGATAAAATCAAGAGCCAAGGCGTGACCTCCACATTTCAGCTAACTGGTGATAGTGGTAAGCGGTTTCGCCATCCTTGGCCTCGTCGCGCTTGCGTTCGCACCATTCAACGACCTTATTCATAGCAGCCGCCAACAGTCATAATGAACGCACTTCCGCCGCCTTGAGCTGGGATATCGACGATACCATCAGGATCTGCCTCGCTAATGCGAATCGACAGCCAATCGTAGGTATCTTCAAGAGTGCCGTACTCGTACGACTTGCTAAGCACATCAACGCTTTGTGATGCAGTTTGACGGACGCCATTGATAGATTGCAGCGCGACCAAGTACAGCTTGATTTGTCGAATCTTGGCGTTACTGTAACCAGCAGCAGCGAAAGCAGCATCATAGCCATCAGCTGCTTCGATAAATGCATCAAACTCAATCTGAGTTAGCGGCTCAAAACCCAGCTTGGTGATGAATTGCGCCGCCTCTTGCTGGGTTATTGTAGCCATTATTCACCTTGATTTCGCTTGGTATACTTGCGCTTTGGCTTTTCTTGAGATTCGCTATCTTGCTCTTGCTCTTGCTCTTGCTCTTGCTCATCTTCGCTTGACTCGCCATCATCGTCAGCAGCATCTTTTTCTTGCTGGTCTTGCTGGTCTTGCTGGTCTTGCTGGTCTTGCTCTGAGCAATTCTCACCATCTTTCTCACCTTCAGTGCCAACAACAAGCTCCGGCTCTTGCAGCTCAATAGCGATAGGTGCCAGCATGTTGCTAATTTCTGCGGTATCGATTACATCGCCTTTTTTCATACCGCCAAAATCTTCAATCAGTTGATAACGTTTCATTTCGCATTCTCCACATAATAAAAAGGGGCCTAAGCCCCTTCATAATAACACACAGAATCAGCCGTTAGGCGACCACAGAGAAGTTGAACACGCCGGATTTACCGTTGATGTCTGCGCGTACTTGCAGGCCCATCGCGCCGTAAATCATGAAGTTGTAGTTGTCGAACGGGGTGTTACGTACCATCGGAACTACAGCAACAGATGCGCCAACCAGCGGGCGGACGAAGTCAGAGCTGCGGACATAGCCGAACATCTGCTGGCCGCCAGTCAGTTTGAAGGTGCGGCGGATGTCTCCGATGCGCCCGAAGGTCATCAGATAATCCTTCAGAGTGCCTTCCTTGAAACCAGCGGCATTGCTATACGGACGACCGAGCACACGCATAATTTCAGGGGAAACCCACAGAACATCGATGCGGTCAACGTAGTTGTTGTCGAGTGCGGTGGCAACGTACTGGTTGAAGAACGCAACGATTTGGTCGTTGGTTGCTGTGGTGATGTCGATGTTCGCACCAACTACGCCACCAACAGTGCCGGAGCCCATGTTGATCTGGTAGGTGTTGCGGTGGTTACGGATGCCCTGACCAGTCGCGCCATCTACTTTAATGCTGGTGTCACCAGTCAGCATGTAGTCCGCGATGTTGGACAGAACCCACTTCATTTTCAGCGCTTGCGCATCGGTAGCGAAGTCGATACCTTCAGTAAGACCACCAACCGCCTTGCGGTAGTTAAAGCCATAACCAGCAGTGAAGCACGGGATCGGGTCGCTGTCGTACACGTTTTCGTTGTGGTCGAAGTCAACCGGAGTTTTGAAGTCCATGGAGCGCTCTACGTCCTTGGATACATCAGTACCCTTGGCGTATGCGTTGGAGGTCTTACCGATAGACAGCGGCTTTGCCAGGCCCATAAGGTCAGTCAGGAACTCGCGGCCCTGGTCGTTATCCTTCACCTGAATAGATACGCGGTCAGTCTCGCGCCAGAAGTCCAGAGCGGGCTTGCCAGCGTTAGCCTCAAGGCCAGAGCGCTGCTCTGTGGTGAGTTGATTGCCATACAGGTCAACAAAGTGTTGGTTCTGCTTGGTGAACACTCGACGCTGGGAAAGCATCTCGTTGTATTGGCTCAGGCTGGCGCGGGTATTGGCGCTGTTGCCTTCGAGCATCTTATCTTCAAAAACAAGCATCTATGCGCTCCTTATGCGAATCGAACCTTGACCAGCTCGGGAGCTGCGCCAACGGTGTAAGTCTCTTGGCTGTATGCAACAATTGCATCAGTGCCAACCACTGCAACCTTAAGTCGTCCAGCAGTATCTGGAGTGAGTGCAGTATCCTCTTTCAGGGCTGAGGTTGCCGCAACCAGCACGGCCAACTCACGGCCATTTTCTGCAAGCTCGCCAACAACGGTAGAGGATGCCGGAATTGCATCAGCAGATTGCAGCCCCTCGTGCTCAAGCGGGTGAGCTACGTACAGCAGCGCATTTCGAGCGCCAGCGGTTGCGTAACCAGCAAACAGGCCGGAAGTGTTTAGTGCCAGCAATTGACCGGGGGCGGTAGCAACTGCGGTAGTCAGTTTGGTCTTGGAGCAGCTTTTGCCGTCCAAGTTGATTCGTGCAAAACGACCCTTAGCCATTTATCAGCCCTCGATCTTGTAGTTTGCGAAGATGTCTTCATCCTGATTGGACGGGACGCCACGGCGCAGACCCATCGCGGGCTGACCTTGAGAGTTGCTTTCCAGCATAGCCTTCAGCGCAGTTACGCCGCATTCCTTGGCGGCATCTTCCGGCAGGAGCTTGGCGTTTACCACTTGCTCCACCAGCTGAGCCTTTTCGGCTTCTGCTTGAGTTTGTGCGTTAGCAGCCAGGGCGGCAGCAACAGCGCCGTCGATTGCCTGTTTAATCACCTCTGCGCTCTTGGCCTCCTGAGCCGCGAGAGCATTCGCGATCATCTCTTGTACTTTGGTTTCGTCCACTTCGTTACCCTCGCGGTTTTTATTTACGGTCTGAGATTCATCAGATGGCTCTGATTTTACCACAGAAATTACCTTGTCAACGATTCGGCCAATTACCTCAGTGAATTTGAATCCGGCCGATTCTACTTTCTTCAACTCGCCGACAAATTCAATCTCATCGCCGACCATCTTATATTCGACGGCAAACTGTTTATCCTTCTGGCATACGATTGCCTTCGTTTCATTGAAGTCCTCGACGTATAGCCACATGTCGTCATCATCTTCAGGATTGAACTGCTTGCGAGCTGCATCCTGCAACTTCATGCGCATTCCGTTGGACGACATGGAGAAGTCATCGCCACTAGAAAGGTTCACGTACATGACTTCAGTTTCCTCTTTTTCACCTGCTTCATTCACAAACAGCCCGACACCCTGCTCTGGGGTTGCCGCGCCGACTTCATTAAGCAATATTGCATCGTGATCGAATCGGTCAATCTTGGCGCGTGACGTGTATTCTTGCCCCATTGCATTAACGCCGATTTCTGGCTCTTTGGTGAGGTAAACCCCAGTGCTGGTATGAATCGGGCGCTTATGCTTGATGGCTTCTGCTAGCTTCTTTCCGCGCTCGGTGTTTTGTAGCTGCTCAGTCGGGATCAGCTTTTCCACCACCCAACGACCGTCATCTGTCTTGCCCTTGACTCGATTGTGCGCACCAAGGATGCCATAAGCGGCCTGTGATATTGGGTCGCCAGCTGGAGCGAACTTGCCGTTTACCACTGGATGTCCAATGGTGACTGGGGACATGTCAAGAGTTGATATTGCCGCCTCAACCTCTTCTGATGGGTACATGATCGAGTTCATCACCACATCTTTTGGTAGTGTCTTGGATGGAATTACTGTGAAGCTGACGCCTTCTATCACTTCTGTTCGTATGTCGCTATTAACAACTAGCGACGCGATATTGACCAATGAGCGCACGTTAATGCTCCTGCTGTTTGTTTTCTGGATTATATCACGCGAAAGGCAGGCAAAGAAAAAGCCACCGATTGGTGGCCTTTGTAGCGATTGGTGGTCGCTTTACGCAGAGCTTGGCTCGGCTATATCATCAATTAAAGAACCATCTGGCCGCAATACTTCAACGTCAGATGGCCGTGTTTCGATAAAGCCTGTCAATTTGAGCTTCTTCGAGAGGCTTGTCAGGCATGTTGATTTGGTGGCCCCGCTCGGACTTGAACCGAGACATCACGCCTTATGAGGACGCTCCACTAACCGATTGTGATACGGGGCCTTGGTGCTCCATGATTGAATCGAACAATCGTCACTTGATTACAAGGCAAGTATTCTACCACTGAACTAATGGAGCAAAATTAGGTGCCCCGTCTCTTGCGTTTAGACTCCCTAAAGAGGCAAAAAGTCCGAGGGCTTTACCAAGTCGTCACTTGGCTTCTTTGTTGTGACTGCACCCATGATGCAGCCCTAGTGACGTAACTCTTACAGGGCGCGGCCCTAGCCACTTTACTGGTGAGATGCCCCATGCTTTCGCAAGTGTCGCCGTGCGGGCATTTTTTGTTGCAGGGCTTCCACCTGCCGCTAATCAAACCTTTCGGTGATTAATCTGCCACAGATTTATAATCCGTGGACTTTGCTGGCGCTACTGTGATGCAGGCACATTTCGCGCTGTAACTTTCCTGCATTGCTTTGTTGCGGGTCTCACTCTGTGTTGTACTGCCACACACCACCAACCAGAGTCCCCGTGTGCTGCGCCGCAACTGTTGATTGCACTGTTTTGTGGTTTGGCTAAGCAGAGAGTCACATAAGTCGACTGTGTGACGATGCCCATTTGGATAGCCCCTGCGATGCAGTTCCACATATCCATCCGTTTTACAATGCAATCACAGTTGAAGTCTCCTCGCCATGCCTCTCGGAATTGCTCAGAGTATTACCAGATATTCCGGCTTGCTCATGTGCTGAGGTTTACCGGATGATCACCTCCTGACGGTGGGACTGATGTAACGTTACTCGAAACTAACTACGCCGTCAACAACCTCTTCGAGATCTCTGCGAAGCATACAGAGACATCCAAGCGGGAATGCCTGCCTTGCCAAGCCAACCATGATCGCCTTGACTCGCGGATGGTTCATCCGTGGCAGCAATCGCGCAACTGTCTTGCGAATTGCGGTGTTCGGCTTGTTGCGGTGAATCTCAGCCGCAAGCTCTACCGTTACGAGCACATTGAGATACTCAAGAGCTTCGTCATCTTTCGCTGTAACCTGAGAAATATTCACACGCCACCCCACAAAGCCAGACCAACAATAAACATCACTGTCAAAAGAACAAAAGCGATAGCTTGGATGATTACCTGGCCCATCACTCGACATCCTTCATCATAAGATACACAATCATGGCTGCACGAAGTGGATTGTCATTTCGAACCCTTTCATGTTGCCATCCATAGGCAGGTTGAGCTATCCATTTGCCGCCATCTTGCGGCTCACAGAAAACGTCCGCCATAAGACAAATCAGATTACTCTCAATTAACGGCCAAGCGTCTGACGGGTTGTTGCAGTAGTCTTTCACTTCGACAATGGCAAATCCAGGATAACCTTCGTTTCCACACTTAACGTGTGATGACATTTCATCATCAAACTCAATCCACGAGAATCCATGCTCATGCATTGAAACATACCCGCAAATCTCAAAGTCACTCATCTTGCTGTAGTCTTTCATTTTGCTACGCTCCACACCATGGCTGCAACCCACCCAAGGAACGTCCAGCCAAGCAGCAGGTTAAGGACTGCTATTGCTCCCTGATTCTTGTGATCGCCTCTCACGGCAATGATTGTTGGAGCAAAATAAACAACGGCAAGAATAACAAGCAAAACAAACATTTCCATATCAATCTCCTTTGTAGATGCGGATACTATTACACCAAACCAGACTTGGCGCAATAGTATTTGTGGTTATTTTTTGGCGATAGCCGCAACAGCCTTTGACTTGGCAATCTCACCAGCCACCCACTCAACGCCTTTCGCTGTGAATCGGCATTCTGTATAGGCGTGGTCGTTCTTCGCCACACCAGCGCGAGGAATAAATCGACCTGCATCAATGTGCTCACTGTGCGCTGTCAGCTTTCCACTCAGGCGATACATTATGCCTTTCTCAATCAGGAAATCTGAAAACCAGTTTTCCTTGACTGAAAGCATCTTTGCCACTTGACGGAAACCGTAAGTGCCAGTTGCATCAACATAGCGATCTACAAACTCGGCCTTTGGTGCTGCAATAGCAAGTTTCGCCTCTACCTCAATTCTGGCTCGTTCAGATTCTAGTGCCATTTGCAGGATTTCAAGCCTCGACAGCTCTACTGGCTTCTGCGCTTCCTCAAGCTCGCGCCACCGCTTGACGATGCGGAACCTAAGCTCGGTACTGTACCCTGCAACAAGGCACATGGTCTCATCTTTGCTTAACATCAGGCATGGCTGGGTGCGATCTTGCTTATCTAGATAGCCTCCTGAAATTTCAGGAGACCCAATTTCACCAAGCATCTTGCGGGCATCGGCCATAACATTGTCGTGGCGCTTGCCAGTGAGATCTGAAATCTCCTTGGTGCTCATGGTCATTTCATTGGTCATTGCGATTAGTTGATTCATTGCCATTCCTCCTTACGAGAATATTTGAATGATTGCTGTGCATCGAGCTACGTGCTCTTTGCAGGCTATCTCGAAAAGATTGATTGTCTCCTGCGCTCCAATCTCTCCAGCTTGCAGCTTGTCAGCGATCCGCTTTATGTCAGGCGCCAGCTTCTTGTCGTTCGCTTCTGCGCACTTTGTCAACATTTCTGTGTTCATATCATTTCCTTACTTTGCGTTGTTAATAATCTCGACCACACGCGGATAGATCCGCAGGTCGATAGAAACCATTTTTGGCTTCAACTCCAGTGCTAGCTCAAGCTTGCGGGTTCGCCATGCTAGGTGGGCTTCTTCTGGGGTGGCGAAGTAGCCAAGATGTTCGCGATTTTTGGTTATATGGTTGTTGCACTGCGCCAGAAATCTACCAGTCCCTTTGTGAAAACTAACTCCTATCGGATGCGCGCCCCTTGCCGCACATCGGTCAGTTGTGAATTTGTTAAGCCATTGAGGTATGTAAATGCAGCTTTCATCTGAATACTCGCAGTTTTCAGTTAGGAGATCCTTATCAAGCTGCCAGCCATCCACTTGGTTAACCATCCACCAATCTCTAAATGCGCATAAATTCTTCCATTCTTCGCACACTTTAACGCCTGAATATGTTGGATTCTTGGCGTGATACTTGGCGCTGTATGCTCTCCTGAGCATACAAAACCATGCTATATACGCTGGGCATGTAAACCTCTTGCCATCTATGACAGTCTCAGTGCAGTAAGGCGCGTCATTAACGCCAACCCCGTGAACTAACTTCCTCTGTGATGTTGACATATTGTTTGCAGGCTTATTCTGCATCAGCCACAGTGATTTCTCTTTGTGGTTCATCGCCTTCCATTCATGCATTGTGATCATGCGTAAATCTCCTTCATTGATTTAAACTCTGTTTCAATTTCACCAGTTGTCACGCCGTCCGCCCGTAGCTTTCCGATGATGCTTTCTGCCCATGACTCGAATCTCTCCCAGTCCATTGAGCCGCTGTCTATCCAATCAGCGAACTCGGCGAAGCGAGCCAGGACGCCAGCGATTGATTTGTTTGCGTGACTGGTAACAACATCAGCGCCAGCGTGCTGCTTAACTGCATCAGCACCACCAGCCAGCGATAGGACGCATTCAGACGCATCCCAGCGCACGATGCCAGCTAGTTCATTGACTAGATAGCGGCGCAGAGTAGAGAGCGGCAAGCCGATTATGGTGGCCGCCAGATTGAGTGATTTGATATTCAGGCCCTTGCGGCCTTTGCTTGCTGCACGATTAAGGAAGAGGTGGATAACTTTGGCTAGCGCGACGGCGGCGTTTACGCCAATGGTCTTGATTGCAGCGTTTGAAACCTTGATGAAGTCATTGCCAAGAGTCTTTCTGGAGCCGTCAGAGTTAAGCCATAGGCGCTTTGCCTTGTCAGCAAGAGAAAGGCGGTAGTATCCGAGGCGATTAATGCCACCAACGCTGTATCTGGTGCGCGATGCTTCAATCCAGCCATCGCTCACTAGGTTCTTTATGCAGGCAGCCGCTTGGCTGTCGCTGATGCAAGCAACTTCAGCGAGCGATACTTGCTTGTCGTCATTGGTTACGCGAGTAGAGCAGAAGCCTTTCTTGCCGTGCCAATACGCAATTTGGCCGAGGAAGATCGCAGATGATGCAGTGAGGTTTTCGAGTGCGGACTTATGGATATAAGTGTGCTGATTCTTCATTTTTCATGCCTCTAGTGTGCTGGCTTGCCGGCCAGATAACCAATTGTAGCACAACAAGCTCACTTTTCAATGGGCAAAAAAATGCCTCCCCTGCGGCAACAGTTAACGGGAGGCAATTGTCTTTCAGAGGCACTTAATGAAAGCAAAGTAATGGTAGCAAGCGTGGTGATCTACTGCAAGCAGTTTTCACTGCAAAGCGCTTTTCACATGGTCATCGCCATGCGGTGACGATAGTATGGTGATTATTTATCTTTAAGATCTTTTATAGTGAGACATCGCGTTTTGGCAAAGCAGATTTCATACCCTAGATGGCGTTTTGGCAAACGCAGCCAAGCCACAACCAGCCACCATTTTCCTGGCGTCGGGAACATGGTCAACCTTCCCGCCTGACGAAAAACTATTACAAACCGCTTGCGCCTGATGCTTGGGTGTAATAGTATTAACTCATTGAAGCGAAGCAACCACTTGGAGATACAAAATGTACGCAAAAATTATCGCAGCAATCAAAGAGGAGTTCGGTGGTGATGTAATGAGCGCCTGCACAGTAAGATTCAATGCTGGCTATGAAACCTTCTGCTTTACCAGTGGCACCATCTACTTGCAGGTTGATGATCGCTTCGCTGGCGCTGGCAGCAAGGTGAAGACAATTGCGGCCGTAAAGAAGTTCGTTGAAGCCAGAATCTGGCGCTGGAGAGGATGAAATGCACAAGACACCAGAGATGGGCGCTTACAACCACATTGCCAGCGGATACCTTGCCTGTATCGAGGCTGGAGACTACCTTGGCGCAATCAACATCAACGCCAATGCCATTGCATACCTCAAGACGCTAAAGCCAAATACGCGCATGTATGGCGACAATTTCGGGTGGATTACCGCCGGTGAGCTGTACGCATCAGCGAACAAGCGCGAGGCGTGGCTCAAGGCTATGGCGGATATGTCGCAAAACATGCACATAAACTAATGGAGACAGAATGAAAACAGAACTCACGCTATCAACAGCCACAGGAAGTGGCTTTTTTGCACCCGTAGATACATCGCTGCTTGGTGCACTGCTAACCACACACAAGCGCATTGCTGCGTCAATTGATGCGGTGGATGCGTTCATGCAGAGTGACGATTGCAAGTCGGCGCTTGGATACTACCTGAAAGCCTGCCGAGAAGACCAAGGCCGCATTGGCCTGAACGTTTCAGGCTTGATGCAGAAAGGCAAGGCGATGGCAGCCCTGCATTCTGATTATTGGGACAAGGCATTGCGCCTGACTGACGTTCTGGAATGTATGCCACAGGTTCGCCGCGATGAATGGTACGAGCTAATCAAGAAGCAAGAAACGCCACCATTCGAGGATGAGGCGGTTTACCTGACGCTACAAGAGCTACTCAATTCACGCGAGAAGTTTCTAGCGGAGCGAGTGGAAGGCATCTTCCGCGCCCTATCCGGCGAGCACGTTACAAACTCACCTGCTGCATTTGGCAAGCGGATGATCCTCTATGTGATGACCAGCTACGGCACCACCAATTACACCAACGAGGGCCACATTTCAGACCTGCGCAAAATCATCGCTCGATTCATGGGTCGCGATGAGCCTACAGGGTTCGGCATGACAACCAGGGTCATTCAGGCTGGCATGGCTCAGACTGGAGAGTGGCTTTCCATTGATGGTGGCGCAATGCGGATTCGCTGCTACAAGAAAGGCACGGCGCACCTTGAGATTCATCCTGATATGGCTTGGCGACTGAATGCCATCCTTGCCACTCTGTATCCAGCAGCAATTCCGGCAGAGTTCCGTACCGCGCCAAAGAAGAAGCCGAAGGATGTCGAGCTGATGCAGAAGCCGCTGCCGTTCAAGGTGATCGAGGCTTTGGTTGGTGCGACAGAGCACTCCGAGATTGAGGATATTGGCTATCGCAAGGTGAGGCGCACAACTCCAAACTCTCTTGTGCTGAAAACATACGAGATGGATAAGTTCATTGTGCGTCAGGCTGGCGCTGTGCTTGAGTCAATCGGAGGCGTCAAGCAGAAGGCGGGCCACTACCTGTTTGACTATGACCCGAAGCGCATCGTTAACGAGATAATCGCGTCTGGCTGCGTTCCCGACCACAAATCACACCAGTTCTACCCGACGCCGCAAGAGCTTGCAGAGCTGGCTGTCAGTTATGCTGACATCGAGGATGGCATGGCGGTATTGGAGCCAAGCGCCGGTCAAGGTGGCATTGCCGATTATCTACCCGCTGGCTCAATGCTGGTTGAGGTGTCCGCGCTTCACTGCGAAATCCTCAAAGAGAAAGGACACTCAAATGTGGTGCAGGGTGATTTCCTCAATCTTTCTCTTGGCAAGTTCGACCGCATAGTAATGAATCCACCATTCAGTGATGGACGCTGGCAGGCTCACACCGAGAAGGCGGCAAGCCATTTAGCTGATGATGGCGTCCTGGTGGCAATCGTGCCAGCAAGCGCTTGGCAGAAGTACGCAATCAAAGGCTTTGACGTTGATTTCATGAGCAAGCACGACGGAGCATTCGACGGCACAGGGGTGAGCGTCTGCATCATGCGAATCACAAGAAAGTAAACAAAACTATTGCGCCGCCTAGCGCGGCGTAATAGTATGAATCATCAAACAGAGGAGGTGGTATGAGGTGCAAGTTTTGCGGTGGTGATGTTCACGTTTTTGGTGAGCACTTCATCACGCAGATTCAGCTAAAAAGAAACGCAAAGTGGATTACTGATGGCGTGGCTTGCGATAAGTGCGCAGATGAAAGTCCAGAGAAACTTCGAGTAAAGCTATGGGAGAAAAAATGAGAGCGAGAGATAAGCAAGTTAAGCCAGCACGAGAAGAAGGTTATTACTGGGTCAAGTACAAAAACGAGTGGATGGTTGGCAAATTTGATGGGTATAAATGGGCTCTGCCACGAATAGGCATCTACAAGTACCAGAGTGATATTGATGATGTGGGTGAGCGGGTGATGCGAGGTGTGAAATGACAATCATCAAAAGCACCTGTGAGATTTGCGGATGCGAGTTTGAGTATGACGACGAAAAGCGCCGAGGTATGCCACGGAAGTATTGCAAGCCAGGTGGAACATGCGCAGTCAAGGCGCATCGTCTGCGGAAGAAGCAACGGACAATGGAGATCAAAAATTGAAAGTAAAAAACTCAAACCAGCAAAACAAGCTCTGGCTGATGCGATTCACCAGAATGGAGGGTGGCCAAATCATGGCGATTGCAATTTTGCAACATCTAATGACCGCCGTCTTGCGTGTTTTTTCACTGAAAGGCCGGTTAAAGGAAGGTTTACAGAATGGAGTGGGTGGGTAAGAATTGCGGTGCTTAGCAGGACAGCGAAGCCACTGCCAAACTGGCACCAGACCATCCTATCTCGCGATGAATACTTCACTGCATATCCTGAGCAAGTGAAGGTTGAGATTTGCAACGAAACCAAGCACAAGGTTGAAGTCGAAATGGAATCAGAATCAGAAATTACAATCAAGGTTGGCGACTGGTACAAAAACGGAAAGCTGCCTCCTGTTGGTGAGGCAGTCATGCTTAACAGCACAAATCAAAATGATTACTGGTCTCACCATGTTGGAGCTGAACTCACCGTGGTTGCACACGATAAGGATTCTCGCGGCGTTGGCATTGCCGTTTACAGGTTCGTTGATGCTGATGGTTATAACGAGTATCACGGATTGGTTGCTCATGCATTCATGCCACTCCGCACCGAGCGAGAGAAGGCGATTGATGAGATGGTCGATTTCCTTGCTGAGCGGCGGGGAAGCGTTGAGGATATTGCCACTCATCTTTATGAAAATGGCTACCGCAGGGAGGTTAAGTGATGACTACCGTTTACGACAAGATTGAAAAGTGGGCCATTGAGCGAAATCTGATTGATGGCTCAACCAGTCAGGCGCAGTTCGTGAAGCTGGCAGAAGAGCTTGGCGAGGTTGCGGAGTGCATCTCAAAGGGCAAGCCAACTGGTGAGCTTGAGAAGGAGATCGGCGACATGATTGTCGTGCTGACAATCCTTGCCGCTCAAAACGGATTGCGGTTTGATGATTGCGCCAATGCTGCATATCACAAAATCAAAGACCGAAAAGGTAGAATGGAAAACGGCGTGTTTATAAAACAGGGCGATTAAGCATGGCAACTAAGAGTTGGAAAGAAGAAATCACGGATGAACTCCTTTCGTTCGCAACTGAGAATCAGGCGGCCAGATTGGCCGTCATTCTTGAGTGCGGAAGCCTTGCGGAGGCGGCTAGGCGAATTGGGATCCATGAGCGAAGCCTTTATAAGATTGTCGCCGCCGTTAAGAACAAAGCAGCAAAGCGTGGACACGCTCCGGCGTGTGACATGACAGTTACCGTTCCTGACGGGTATCAAGTCAAAGGCACTTCCACGCTTTACAAAGACGGCCAAGTTGCTCTGCAATGGGTAAAGACAAGCATCGACCACCAGCGGCAAGCCGAGATGATGCAGGCGGCCATCGAGGCTATGTGCGAAGACATTCCGAGAGAGGCAATCGCTGCGCCATGCGCAAATCCAACAGATGCTTCGCTCGTTAGCCAGTACACATTCACAGACCACCACTTCGGGATGCTGGCTTGGGGAAAGGAGAACCTGCAAGCTGATTATGACCTGGAAGAGGCCGAGCGGCTTCTTGTGCGGTGGTTCAAACGCGCCATCGAGGTATCCCCAAACGCCAAGACGGCCATCATGGCGCAGCTAGGCGACCTGCTTCACGCTGACGGGCTAACACCAGAAACACCAAGCTCAGGCCACACTCTCGACGCTGACAGCCGATTCAGCAAGGTGGTCAGAGTTGTTATTCGAGTCATCCGCCAGGTGATCGCAATGCTTCTCCAGAAACATGAGGTTGTGCGAGTAATCATGGCAGAGGGCAATCACGACCTGTCAGCTTCCGTCTGGCTGCGCGAAATGCTTGGCGCACTTTACGAGAATGAGCCGCGAGTGAGCGTAGACAACTCCGCATCGCCTTACTACATGTTCAAGCACGGGCGCACTGTGCTGTTCTATCACCACGGACACCTGTCGCGGTTCGACAAAGTTGCCTCAGTTATGGCTGGAATGTTCCGCAAGGAATATGGCGACAGCGACTTTGCATACTGCCATATGGGCCACCTGCATCACGACAAGCTGCAAGAGGGCAATCTGATGACTGTTGAGCAGCACCAGACTCT
>OERM01000287.1_pt1 | contig 16538 bp, 19 predicted proteins | sample 1540021 | NCBI WGS metagenome assembly OERM01 (sample SAMEA3891245, study PRJEB23780) | metagenome | biome: terrestrial biome; feature: animal house; material: water of meat washing | place: Italy | collected 2015-05-12 | reverse complement strand
CAGATGGACCCGGCGCTACAACTGAGCCGGGAGGCGGAGCAGCGGTTGCTGGCCCACCCTCTGCCCGGCAACGTGCGTCAGCTCAAACAGGCACTGGAGGTGGCCTGTGTGCTGGCAGAGGGGTTGGGTTGGATAGAACCCGCCCACCTGCATCTGCCCAGTGTGGCCACAGCGCCCGGCGCCTTGCCGATGGGGGAGGCGACCAGCTTGCGTGAACAAACCCGGCGGCAGGTGCAGCAAACGCTGGCGGCATGCGGCGGCAATGTGAGCGAGGCCGCGCGCCAGCTGGGGATCAGCCGCACCACCCTCTACCGGACGCTGCGCGAAGCCCCTTGAGTGCTCACTCCCCCTCATCGGTCGTTTTCAAGACGCACATGACGGCTGGAGCCCTGCCCGTCCAGCCGCTATGATGCGCCCTGGCCGGGGCATTGCGCCCGTTGACTCATCCGTTGAGGATTTTCTGCCATGTCACAACACATAGGGGCGCTGACCCTGCTGGTGGCTGATTACGATCAGGCCATTCGCTTTTTTACCGAGGGACTTGGCTTTGCGCTCCTGGAAGACACCCGGCTCGATGAACCGGGCAAACCGGGCAAGCGCTGGGTGCGGGTTGCCCCCAAAGGTGCCCCCGGTTCCGCGCTGCTGCTGGCACAAGCGGCCAATGCGCAGCAGCAGGCCGCCATCGGCCAGCAGGGCGGTGGCCGGGTATTTCTGTTCCTCGAGACCACTGATTTCTGGGGGGATTACCAGCGCATGCAGGCGTACGGTGTGCATTTTTGTGAACAGCCCCGCGACGAGCCTTACGGCACCGTGGTGGTGTTCGAGGACATCAGTGGCAACCGCTGGGACTTGCTGCAACGCGCTGCTGCCAACTGAATCTGAAAACGTTTATCATCCCGCCTGTCATAAAGTCATAAAAGTGTCACAGAAAGTTCTAATAATTGGCGCACCCATCTTCACAGAGGAGAGAGAAGGGAATGGCTAAGCGAATTCTGGTGGTCGAGGACGAAGCACCGATCCGCGAAATGCTCTGCTTCGTGTTGGAGCAGAAGGGATATGAGACGATTGAAGCGGAAGATTACGCCGATGGACTGGCGAAGGTGCGCGAACCCTACCCCGAACTCATCGTGCTCGACTGGATGATGCCGGGCGGCAGTGGCATCCAGTTTATCAAGCAGCTCAAGCAGGATGAGGTGACGCGCCAGATCCCGGTGGTGATGCTCACCGCCCGCGGTGAAGAGGAGGACAAGGTGCGTGGTCTGGAGGCCGGTGCCGACGACTATATCACCAAGCCGTTCTCGCCCAAGGAGCTGACCGCTCGCCTCCATGCGGTGATGCGCCGCGTGTCGCCCACCTCGGTGGACGAGGTGATCGAGGTGCAGGGGCTGAAACTCGATCCTGTCTCCCACCGGGTCAGTGCCGAAGAGAAGGCGCTCGACATGGGGCCGACCGAATTCAAGCTGCTTCACTTCTTTATGACTCACCCCGAGCGGGTCTACAGCCGTGAACAGCTGCTCAATAATGTCTGGGGTACCAATGTGTACGTCGAGGACAGAACCGTGGATGTGCATATTCGTCGCCTGCGCAAGGCGATTGAAGAGACAGGGCACGACAGATTGATCCAGACGGTGCGTGGAGCCGGATACCGCTTCTCAACCCGTCTCTAGAGGCAGTTATGTTGCAACCTTACGCCTGGCGGCGACAGTTGTGGCGAATGGCGTTTTTTTACGCCCCCTTCGCATTGGTTGGCTGGTTGATTGATCATCTTGCCCTCTGCCTGTTGGTGGCGGCCGTGTTGCATCTGGGCTGGCACTATCGCTTCCAGAAGCGGCTCTCTGACTGGCTGTGGCACGACCGCAGCCTGGTGCCCCCCAGCGGCAATGGCAGCTGGGAGTACATCTTCAACGGTATCTACAAGCTGCAGCAGCGTCACCGCGCCCGTCGCCGCGAGCTGGCGGGGCTGATCCGCCGCTTCCGGGAGGGGGCCGAGGCGCTGCCCGATGCCGCCGTGGTGTTTCGCACCGATGGCAGCATCCTCTGGTGCAACCGGCTGGCGGAGCAACTGCTCGGTTTTCGCTGGCCGGAGGATGCCGGCCAGCATATCGGCAACCTCATTCGCAATCCGGCCTTTAACGCCTATCTGGGCAAGGGGGCGTATGACGAGCCCCTCGAGATGCACTCCCCGGTCAACGAGGAGAAGTTTCTCGAGTTTCGCATCATGCCCTACGCCTCGGATCAGGCGATGCTGGTGGTGCGGGATGTCACCCGCTTGCGCAGTCTCGAGAAGACCCGCAAGCACTTCGTCTCCAACGTCTCTCACGAGCTGCGCACCCCGCTGACCGTGCTCAAGGGCTATCTGGAGATGACCGAGGAGCCGCCCCCGCCCGCCATGTGGGCCAAGGCGCATCGGGTGATGATGGAGCAGACCATCCGGATGGATAATCTGGTCAATCAGCTGCTCACCCTCTCCCGTATCGAGGCGGCCCCGACCGTGGATCTCTCCCATCTGGTGGACATGCCTGCCATGCTGGGGCTGCTGGAGCAGGAGGCGCGAGCGCTCTCGGGGGAGCGGGCCCACCAGCTCGAATTTGTGGTGCAACCCAATCTGCTGGTGCGCGGGGATCAGGAGCAGCTGCGCAGTGCTGTCTCCAACCTGGTCTACAACGCCATCCACTACACCCCGGCGGGGCGAAAAATTACCGTGGAGTGGCGCAAGCAGGGGGCGATGGCGCTGTTTGCCGTGAGCGATGAAGGGGAGGGGATTGCCCCCGAGCATCTGGCGCGGCTGACCGAGCGGTTCTATCGGGTCGACAAGGCACGCTCGCGCCATACCGGCGGCTCAGGCTTGGGCCTTGCCATCGTCAAGCATGCCCTCAGTCATCACGACTGCCAGCTCGATATCGAGAGCCGGGTCGGCCTTGGCAGCCGCTTCAGCTTTCTCATCCCGAGCCGCATGGTGGTGATTAAATAGTCTTTTATGGCAATGAGTTAGCTGCAAAAAGAGGGCCTTTGAACGGGCCCTCTTTTCATTTGTTCAAATCTGTCGCCATGTCATTAAAGTGTCACATTAAATCCATAAATTTGTCACTGCCAGGTCAGATACTGGCGCCGTCTTAAGAACGGACCTTCTGTAACTTTGGAGAGATTGGATGAAACTCAACAAACTGGCTGGTGTAATCGGATTCACCGCAGCAACCCTGTTTTCTGTCAGCGCCCTGGCTGCCGGTGTGGATAAAGACCTGCCGGATTACACACCGACCAGCGGCATTTCGGGCAACCTGTCCTCTGTCGGCTCGGACACCCTGGCCAACATGATGACCCTGTGGGCCGAAGAATTTAAGCGCATGTACCCCAACGTCAACGTGCAGATCCAGGCCGCCGGTTCTTCTACCGCGCCGACTGCCCTGACCGAAGGTGTTGCCCAGTTCGGTCCGATGAGCCGTGCCATGAAGGCCGGTGAAGAGGAAGCATTCGAGAAGCGTTACGGCTACAAGCCGACTGCCATCCGCGTTGCAGTCGATGCCCTGGCGGTGTTCGTCAACAAGGACAACCCCATCAAGGGGCTGACCATGCCGCAGATCGACGCCATCTTCTCCAGCACCCTCAAGTGCGGCGAAGCCAAGGCTGCCACCAAGTGGTCTGATCTGGGTCTGGACGGCAACTGGTCCAGCAAGGATCTGCAACTGTTCGGTCGCAACTCCGTATCCGGTACCTACGGTTACTTCAAGGAGCACGCCCTGTGTAACGGCGACTTCAAGAGCGGCGTGAACGAGCAGCCGGGTTCTGCCTCCGTGGTGCAGTCTGTCTCTGCCTCCCTGAACGGCATCGGCTACTCCGGTATCGGTTATGTCACCTCCGGCGTGCGTGCAGTACCGCTCTCCAAAGATGGCAAGACCTTCATCGAAGCGACCTCCGATAACGCCATCACCGGCAAGTATCCGCTGTCACGCTTCCTGTACGTTTACGTGAACAAGCATCCGAACAAGCCGCTCTCCCCGATGGAGCAAGAGTTCGTCAAGATGATGCTCTCCAAAGCGGGCCAGAACATCGTTGCCAAAGATGGCTACGTGCCGGTGCCGGCCAAGGTGGTACAGGCTGACCTGAAAAAGCTGGGTATCATATAACTGCCTGCAGTCAGCATGCCCTGATAAAACGAGCCCCAAGCGGGCTCGTTTTGTTTTTGGCGGCTGTCAGTTTTGTTAATAGCGCAGGATGGATATTTTTCCGCCAGCCGGGGGCTGGCTCCCTTGCGCAGCAGGGCGGCATTTCCGAGAATAGGGCAACGTTATGGCAAAGGATCCCTTCATGATTGCGTCCCTCACCAAGTTTGGCCTGGTAGCCCTCTGTAGTTCCCTGCTGGTCGCCTGCGCCCAGTCGCCGACCGGCCGCAGCCAGATGCTGCTCTACTCTCCCCAGCAGATGAACCAGCTGGGCGCCGACTCCTTCGAGCAGATGAAGAAGCAGGAGAAGGTGAGCAAGGATGCCAAACTCAACGCCTATGTCTCCTGTGTCGCCAAGGCGGTGACCGCCCAGGTGCCGGCCAGCTATGGCATCACCAACTGGGAAGTGGTGGTGTTTGACTCCAAACAGGTCAACGCCTTCGCCCTGCCCGGCGGCAAGATCGGGGTCTACAGCGGCCTGCTCAAGGTGGCCAAGAATCAGGATCAGCTGGCGACCGTCATCGGCCACGAGCTGACTCACGTGCTGGCCCAGCACTCCAACGAGCGACTCTCGCGCAGCCAGCTGGCGGGGATCGGTCTGGCGGCTGCGGACATCGCCATGGGCACCAGCGAGTATCGCGGCGCCACCATGGCCGCCCTTGGCCTCGGGGTCGAGGTGGGGGTGATGTTGCCCTATGGCCGTACTCAGGAGAGCGAAGCGGATCGGCTGGGGCTTGAGCTGATGGCGCGCGCCGGGTTCAATCCGGCCGAGGCAATCCCCCTGTGGCAAAACATGAGTGCCGCCGCCGGTGGCAACACGCCGCCGCAACTGCTCTCCACCCACCCGAGCAACGAGAACCGGATCGCCGAGTTGCAGGCGCAACAGGCGCAAGTGCTGCCGCTCTATGAGCAGGCCCGCGCCAACGGTCTGGTGCCCCAATGCAAGGCATAAGCCTGCGCATGGCGCGCAGCGACGATGCCGCCGCCATGACGGTGATGCAGCGAGCCAGCTGGCTCGCTGCCTATGGCCAGGTGCTCGGTGCCGACCTGCTGGAGCAGCTCGATGTCACCGCCCATCTGCAGATTTGGCAGAGCCGTCTGGCCGAGCCGGGCCCAAGGCCCATGCTGCTTTGTCTCGATGAGGTGGTGATTGGCCTGCTCTACTGGCAACCACAGCAGGAAGCGGGGCAGAGCAGCGCCCTGATCCGCGCTTTTTACCTCCATCCCGACCACTGGCGACAAGGCTATGGCAAACGGCTGTGGCAGGCGGTGGCGATGCAGATGCGCCGCGCCGGTTGCCATAGCGTCAAATTGTGGCTGCTCGATGGCAACCACATCGGCGAGGGGTTCTACCTGCGCCGCGGCTTCGTCTTTGATGGCGAGGAGCGCACCCTGATAAGCCTCGGGCAGCCCTGCCTGCAGCGACAAATGAGCCGTTTGCTCTGATCACTCTCCCGTTTTTCGCCTTCGGTCACTTTATTTTTTTTGCGAATTAATACAATGTCCCCCTTGAAACAGAGTTGGATAAACACGGGCTGACAAGGGAGTGCTGGCATGTATTACGGCTTTGATATCGGTGGCACCAAGATCGCTTTTGCGGTCTATGACGGTGCATTGAACCTCTGCCACGAGGAGCGCATGAGCACCCCGGGCAACGATTACGAGGGGTTGCAGCAGCTGATCCGCTCCCGGGTCGAGCAGGCGGATGCCCGCTTCGGCGCACGGGGCTCGGTCGGTATCGGTTTTCCCGGTGTCATCAACAGCCAGGATCACAGCATAGTGGCGGCCAATCTGCCCTCCATCAATGGTCGCCATCTGGGCGCCGATCTGGCCGAGCTGCTGGAGCGGCCGGTCAAGGTGGATAACGACGCCAACTGCTTCCTCTGGTCCGAAGTGCATCAGGGTGCCGCCGACGGCGCAGGCAGTGCGCTCGGTGTCACCATCGGCACCGGTATCGGCGGCGCCGTCTATCTGGCGGGCAAGCTTATTCAGGGGCGCAACTGGCTGGCTGGCGAGATTGGTCACTACCCCTTGCCCGCGACCATGCTGATGAAGTACCCCGAGTTGCCCCGTCCCCGTTGCGGCTGCGGCCGTCTGGTCTGTTTTGAAACCTATGCCTCCGGCACCGGTCTGGAGCGTCTCTATCACCATTTCCATGGCCAGCGCGCCACGGGTCACCAGATTGTGGGACGCTTCGAGGCCCATGAACCCCATGCGGTCGAGACGGTCGACTGCTGGCTGGAGATCATGGCCGCCGGGCTTGCCACCGCCATTTCGGTGATTGATCCCGAAGTGGTGGTGTTGGGGGGCGGCCTGAGCGGCCTGCCCGCCCTCTATGAACAGCTGCCGCTGCGTCTGCCCGGTCACTTGCTGCCCGGGGTCGCCCTGCCCGAGATCCGCCAGGCCCGCTTCGGCGGCGCCGGTGGTGTGCGCGGCGCAGCCTTGCTCAATCTATGAGATCAGATGTGGGGTCTGATCTCCCCGAAAAAGGAGTCCTCATGACCCGTCTTGAAATCTGTATCGACAACCTGGAATCCCTGTTCACCGCCCAGCAATCCGGGGCGGATCGCATCGAGCTCTGCTCTGCGCTGGGTCTGGGCGGCCTGACCCCCTCCTACGGTTTTATGCAGCTGGCAGCCCGCCACGCCAGCGTGCCGGTTTATGCCATGATCCGCCCGCGCGCCGGGGATTTTTGCTTCAACGACGGCGAGTTCGAGATGATGCTGCAAGATATCGCGGCCGCACGTGCTGCGGGGCTGCAAGGTGTGGTGGTGGGTCTGCTGGACGAGGGGGGCAGGGTGCCTGCCGCCCAGTTGCAACAACTGGTCGAGGCGGCCGGTCCCCTGGGGGTCACCTTCCATCGCGCCATCGACCTCTCCTCCGACTGGCGCCTCGATCTGGAGACCATAGTCGCGGCCGGTTGCGAGCGCATTCTGAGCTCGGGCCATGCGCCGACCGCGTTGGCTGGGTTGGAAACCCTGCAGGAGATGCAGCAGGCGCTGGCGGGGCGTGCCAGCCTGATGCCGGGGGCCGGGGTCAATGCCGACAACGTGCGTACCATCATCGAGTTCACCGGAGTGAGCGAAGTGCATATGTCCGGCATGGGCTGGCGCGGTGGCATGGTGCCGCACGGAGTGAATATGGGCACTTCGGATGATGGTCGGGTCAATATCACCGATGGCGCCAAGGTGGCTGCGGTCAGAGCCTTGCTGGATCGCGGTTAAGCAGATCGCCGCCGTTGGGCGGCGTTCATCCGCATCTTGTGTGAAGTTCCTCCCACTGACGGGGAAATCAGGGGCGCCCCCGGCAGCACCCCGGCCAAAAGTCTGATATTATCCCGCCTCTTTACTACATGGATCTGGAGCAACATCTCAATGTCCCAATACGACTCTATCGAACAGAAGGCCAGCTATGGCATCGGCCGCAACATGGGTGATCAGCTGGCGCAGCAAGCCTTCGCCGGTCTGGATATCCCGGCCCTGCAACAAGGTCTGGCAGATGCCCTGAATGGTCTGGAGTTCGCGGTCAGCCGTGACGATATCAATGATGCCTTCCAGGTGATCACTGCGCGTATGCAAGAAGAGCAGGAAGCCGCCGCCAAGGCCGCCGCTGCTGACGGCGAAGCCTTCCTGGCTGATAACGCCAAGCGCGCTGAAGTGAAGGTGACCGACTCCGGTCTGCAGTACGAAGTGCTGGTAGAAGGCAACGGTGCCGTTCCGGTAGCCGGTCAGTCCGTGCGTGTGCACTACCACGGTACCTTCACCCACGGTGGCGTATTCGACAGCTCCGTCGCTCGCGGCCAGCCGGCTGAATTCCCGGTAACCGGCGTGATCGCTGGTTGGGTTGAAGCACTGCAGATGATGCCGGTTGGTTCCAAGTGGAAGCTCTACATCCCCCACGATCTGGCCTACGGTGCCCGTGGCGCGGGCTCCATCCCGCCTTACTCTGCACTGGTATTTGAAGTCGAGCTGCTGGACATCCTGTGATCCTGCTGGCTTGATGCAAACGGCGACCCTCGGGTCGCCGTTTGTTTTTGGGTTATGTGATAGACAGCATTTGTCGCGACCAGCGGGCTGGAGAGCAGAAAAGGGCGGCACTTTTGCGCTTTTTACTGGTTTTTTCAGAAACGGGAACAGGCATACTGCGACTCATTAGAGAGGATAAGGAGAACCCGATGAGCAAGAAGATGAAGAAAGTAGCGGGGCTGGCCCTGTTGCTGCTGAGCATTCCGGCCAGTGCCGATGCCATGCGCTGCAAGAACGCCCTGATCACCGAGGGAGACACCACCGCCGAGATGCTGCTCAAGTGCGGTGAGCCGATGTTGCGTGAAGAGCTCAACCGCAACGAGGAGAACCAGTTTGGCAACATGGTGCAGGTCAAATATGGTGAACGCTGGACCTACAACTTCGGCAAGAACGAGTTCATGCGCTTTGTGACGGTGCGCAACGGCATCATTACCGATATCGAAAACGGCCCGCGCGGCCAGTAGCCGGCGGGCAAAGCATGGATGCACAACAGACAGTAGGGCAAGACCCTTTGACTCACATGTCCGGCAAGGGGTCGCGGTGACCAAGTTGTCTGACAGCCAGATTGATCTGGCGAGCCAGTCTTAGCCGCTGGCGGCAGGTCAGGCCATGGAGGCTGATCCTGCCCGCGTTGAATTCAAATGTCCCCAGCGACTCGATGGCAAAATAGCCTCGATGAAAGCTCTTGATGTAGCGAGCGATCTGCCGTGGGGATAACTGCTTGAATACCTTCATCACACGGTTCCCTGATTGCCTGGACAGGGCACACTATGGTGTCGGTCGATGACACTGATATGACGGTTTATAAAGATTTGCATGAATCCTTATTTTGCCAGTGAGTTCGGCAAATTGACGGCGTCATCGAAAAAGTTGTGCCATGACAAACCACCGCACCGATATACTGCGGGCTTGAATGGAACAAATAAAAGGGCCTGTGCGTGGAATGGGTTGATGTGGTGGACGGGAACAACCGGGTGATTGGCGTGGCCGAGCGAGCCAAGGTGCGGCGGGAGAATCTCTGCCATCGCGCCAGCTATATTCTGGTGCTCGACGACGCGGATCGGATCCTGGTGCAGCGACGCACCCTCAGCAAGGATTTCTGCCCCGGCATGCTGGATGCCTGCGCCGGTGGCGTGGTCACCACCGGTGAGGAGATGGAGCGCTCCGCCCGGCGCGAGCTGGCCGAAGAGCTGGGGATTATGGATGTTCCTCTGCAGGGCTTTGGCAGCTTTTATGCCGAAGGGGAGGGCTATCGGGTCTGGGGCGGTCTCTTCAGTTGCCGCTATCAGGGGCCGCTGCAGTTGCAGGCCGAAGAGGTGAGCGCGGTGCACTGGATGAGCCTGGCCGAGATTGCCGAGCGCGCCAGCGAATTTACCCCCGACTCCCTGCTCGCCATCGCCACCTGGCAGGCAAGGCGCTGACCAACTTCATATATTCTCTTCTCCAGAGACAAGACGGGCAGCCTGATGGCTGCCCGTCTGCCTTTGTGCATTTACTTGGTCTGCTACACCAGCTTGAGGCGCCGGTTGGTGCGCCCGCAAGCGCTCGGCTTGGCGAGCCAGTGCCCTTGCCAGTCGGTGGCTAGCCGCAGCAGCGGATACTCCAGATCGAGCCGGGTCACCACCAGCTGGCCCGTTTCATCGCCACTCACGGGATTGCCGCTGGCGGGATCGATGATCTCGACGATGCAGCTCTCGTTGACGATAAAGCCCTGACCGGGCTGACTCTCGTAGGCCACCACCCCCACATCCTGCCACACCAGACAGTTGAGGGCCGCAATGCCGTGAATGGCGCGCAGCGGCGCGGTTTCAGGATGAGTGGCTTCGCACAATAGGGCGCGGCGCAGCGAGTCGCTCGGGATCTCCGCCGCCTCGGCCGCTTCCAGCAGGTCGAGCAGGGTCACCAGCGGGCCGACATAGCCGGTGGGTTGATAGCGCAGCAGTGCCTCCAGCTGGCGCTGGGTATCGTGGGGGCCGCAGGGTACCACGGGAGCCCCCAGCTGGCGGGCGCCGTTATCGAAGATAAAGGCGGTGGGACCAGCATGATAGTCGTGGCCGTTGAGCATCACTTCCCCCGCCTTGAAACCGGCGGCAAACAGCGCCCGGGCGGCGCCCCACCAGTCTGCCCCGGCATACTCGGGGATGGCCAGCTGGCCCGGACAGGAGAAGACCCGCAGCGCCTGACTGGCCGGACGGCCGGTGAGACCGGCAAAGGGGGGATGAGCCTGCTGGGCGGCAAAGAGTTCTTTGCTGTCGAGCAGTGGCAGGGTGGCCAGCTCTGCCAGATCCTCGAGGCGGCACTGGCGATAGGCGCTGGAGTAACCGGCGCAATATTGACTGACATGGGTAAGCTGATGATTGAGCTGGTCCAGTTGCTGCTGTTCGCGCATGGCGGGGGGACGAATTTCCAGACCATCGTAATAGTGTTGCATGGGGCCTCCTGGCGCCGTGAAACCAGCTCAAGAGTAGTCTGCCCAAGGGGAAAATGCCTGCCGCTATCCATGGTCAGGCTCAGAGCCGCTGTTAGGCGGCATCGTCACTCTGGGATAAACTGGCGACTTCCCATCACGACTCAGGACGAGAAATCATGATTGCTGTAGGACACCCCCTGCCTGCGGGCGAATTTACCTTTATCACCGCCGAGGGCAAGCAGCTGCGGGATAGCCAGACGCTGTTCGCCGGTAAAAAAGTGGTGCTGTTTGCGGTACCCGGCGCCTTTACTCCCACCTGCTCCAATGCCCATCTGCCCGGTTATGTGGTGCTGGCCGATCAGTTTATGGCCAAAGGGGTGGATGCCATCTGTTGTCTGTCGGTCAACGACGCTTTCGTGATGCGGGCCTGGCAGACGGCCCAGAATGCCGAGGCGATCACCATGCTGGCGGATGGCGATGGCAGCTGGACCCGGGCGCTGGATCTGGCCAAGGATACCGGCGCCTTTGGCGGCATCCGTGCCCAGCGCTTTGCGTTGATCGCCAACGATGGTGTGGTCGAGCAGCTGTTTGTGGAGGCACCGGGCAAGTTCGAGGTCTCCGATGCCGCGAGCCTGCTGGCTGCACTGTGAAATGTTAATCACGGTTTGATTTCCCCTTGAAATGGGAGGTGGCACAGCTACACTGGCGCCACTTTCCCATGGTGCCTGCCCGTTTGGGCTGGCGCTTCGTTGCAGATAACAAGAGATGAAGATCCTATGACCCTGGCTTTTGTTGCCCTGATTGCCGGACTGGCGCTGCTGGTCTGGAGTGCAGACAAGTTTGTCGACGGTGCCGCCGCCACTGCCCGTTATGCGGGGATGCCGCCGCTGCTGATCGGCATGGTGATCATCGGTTTTGGTACCTCGGCCCCGGAGATGGTGGTCTCGGCACTGGCGGCGTCCCAGGGCAATCCCGGGTTGGCGCTTGGTAATGCCTATGGCTCCAACATCACCAATATCGCGCTGATCCTGGGTCTGACGGCACTGATCAGCCCTATCGCGGTGGCCTCTCAGGTGGTGCGCAAGGAGATCCCGATCCTGCTCGGCATTACCCTGCTCTCCGGCGCCCTGCTGATCGATGGTCATCTGGGCCGGATGGATGCGGTCATTCTGGGGGCCGTCTTCGTTGCCCTGATGGGCTGGTCCATCTGGGCTGGCATGAATGGCAAGGGAGATGCGCTGGATACCGAGACCGCCGAGGATATCGAGAGCGAGGGGATGTCCCTCAAGAGCGCCATTATCTGGTTGGTTGTCGGGCTGGTGTTGCTGATCGGCGCATCCCGCTTGCTGGTGTGGGGGGCGGTGACCATCGCTCAGGCGCTCGGCATCAGCGATCTGGTGATTGGTCTCACCATAGTCGCGGTAGGGACCTCCCTGCCGGAGCTGGCCTCGTCGCTGATCGCCATTCGCAAGAACGAGCATGATCTGGCCCTTGGCAACGTGCTCGGCTCCAACCTGTTCAACACCCTGGCGGTGGTGGGGATTGCGGCGGGCATCCACCCGCTCGATGTGGCGCCGGAGGTGCTCACCCGTGACTGGAGCATCATGATGGGGCTGACCCTGCTGCTGCTGGTGATGTGTCTGGGCCGCAAGGGGCAGGGCCGCATCAACCGGTTGGAGGGGGGCGTGCTGCTCACCTGCTTCGTCGCCTACACCGGCTGGCTGCTGACCAGTCAGTTTATCTGATAGGGGTTGGTGAAATGAGAGAGGGGGAAGCTCAAGCTTCCCCCTCTTGTTTTTGCCCAGTGAACCTGTTGGCGAGCGAGCGGTGTGCTCAGGCTACTGCCACCAGCTTCTGCCCCTTCTGGCTGCTGTCCAGAATGAGGATGCTGGCCTTGGGGAAGAAGTTGAAGGTGGAGGCCGAGGCCCAGGTGTAGGCGCCCATCACCTTGCCAACCACCAACTCGCCGATAGCCAGATCCGGCAGCATGATGCCATCGCGGATCACATCCACGCTGTCGCAGGTGGGGCCGGAGAGCACCGAGTTGTGCTGCTCGCCACTGGCATAAGGCGTGCTCACCGGATAGGTGACGTGGTCATAGAGCTGGCCGTTGTAGCTGCCGTAGAGGCCGTCATCCAGGTAGTACCAGATCTTGTCGCCGCGGTGGGCCTTGCCCATCACGCTGGATACCGAAGTCATGGCCGGTGCGCTGATAAAGCGGCCCGGTTCGGCAATCTTCTGCACGGTAGCGGGCAGCTTGGCCAGCGCTTCGCGGATCGGCGCGCAGAAACCGTCGATATCGAACTCGCCCCCTTCATAATCCACCGGGAAACCGCCGCCGATATCCAGCACCCAGGGCTTGAGCCCGAGCGCCCAGGCCTGCTCCATGATCTCGCGGCAGGCGTCGATGGCCTGCACATGGCGACGGGCGTGGGGTACCTGGGAGCCGACGTGGAACGACAGCCCCATCACCTTGATCCCCTTGGCGTGGGCCAGTTGCAGCAGCGGCAGCGCCTGCTCCGGAGTGCAGCCGAACTTCTTGGAGAGATCGACCTTGGTCTCGGGGTTGGGGAAGCTGACCCGCAGCAGCAGTTTCACTTCGTCCTTGTAGGGAATGAACTTCTCCAGCTCCAGCGGGTTGTCGTAGACAAACACGGTGCAGCCGAACTCCAGCGCATAACGGATATCGCTGTCGCGCTTGATGGGATGGGTATGAATGCAACGTCCCGGGCGAACCCCCTGACTGCGCACCAGATCCACTTCGCCATTGGTGGCCAGATCGAAACAGGCCCCCTCTTCCTTCAAGACAGAGACCACCGCCTCATGGGGCAGGGGTTTGAGTGCATAGTGCAATCGTACATCGGGCAGGGCGGCGGCCAGCGCCCGATACTGTTTGCGGACGGCTGCCTTGTCGAGCAGCAGCAGGGGGGAGCCGAATTGTTCAACCAGCTGACGGTAATCTTGTGCGACCACATCTTTTGCAACCAGGGTCTCGTTCATTCTCTTTTGGTCATCCTTAGGGGGCGTGATATGCCCAAGCCATATGCGATTGAACCGGCGACGGCCGGGTCAGGCGAGCGGTCCGGTGGGACCAACCGAACACAGTGCATAAATTGATGGCAAAGTGCTTGGTTATGCAGCGGATTATCGGCTTATTGATTCTGTGTGCAAGCATTTTGATTGGATATGTCGGCAAGATTTTCTTGGCGAAACGAGAGGGATCACTGTTCTCTATCCGCCATTTTTCCCGTTTGGGCCACATTTGATCCGTGAGAGCCTAACTTGTTGATAGTTAACTAACATTTAACATTCTTGCTGCGATTCTGGTGGTCACTAAAAAAATATAAATGGGGGCGGCCAAGTGCGAGACAGCTCACATTTTTTGGATTAACATGCCGACTTCCTAATCCAAACTAGTTCGGATGAAGGTAGCAGGAGAGCGATGGGCAACCATCCACCGAAGAAGTGAATCTTTCAGGTACCGGGCAACCGGTGTGGACTGCTACTGGACGATACTCTGGAGAGACCCGTTAAATCGGGCGCCGAAGGAGCAAGGCACCATGACTACCCGCAAGGGCAGGCTGGCGCCGGAAACTCTCAGGCAAAAGGACAGAGGGGATGGGATGGTTGTACCTGGGCTTGGCCCGCATCCGATCGCCTCTGGCCGATCGCGACACCTATGGGAAGATCATCCTTCTCCTCCTTAATTTCTGTTTCTTAAGGAGGATGCATGTCATCAATTCAATCGGCGTTAACCGCCATCGATAGTTTTATCTGGGGTCCGCCCCTGCTGATCCTGCTGGTCGGGACCGGTATCTATCTCACCCTGCGTCTGGGTCTGCTTCAGGTGGTGCGCTTGCCGCTCGCCCTCAAGCTGGTCTTTGGCCGCGATCAGGGGCAGGGCAAGCAGGGGGATGTCTCCAGCTTCGGCGCCCTCTGTACCGCCCTCTCTGCCACCATCGGTACCGGCAACATCGTCGGGGTGGCTACCGCCATCAAGCTCGGCGGCCCCGGTGCCCTGTTCTGGATGTGGATGGCGGCGCTGTTCGGCATGGCCACCAAGTACGCCGAGTGTCTGCTGGCAGTGAAATATCGCGAGCAGGATGCCAACGGTCAGATGGCAGGCGGCCCCATGTACTATCTGGAGAAGGGGCTCGGCTCCAAGCCGCTCGCCAAGCTGTTTGCCCTGTTTGGCATAGGTGTGGCCTTCTTCGGCATCGGTACCTTCCCGCAGGTCAATGCCATCTCCGACGCCATGAGCCTCTCCTTCTCGGTGCCCCGTGAAGCGACCGCCGTAGTGCTGACCCTGATCGTGGCGCTGGTGACCCTGGGAGGGATCAAGTCCATATCCAGCGTGTCGAGCAAGGTGGTGCCCTTCATGGCCATCTTCTACATCGTCGCCTGTCTGGGCGTGCTGGTGAACAACGCCAGCGCCCTGCCCGATGCCGTCATGCTGGTTATCGAGAGTGCCTTCACCGGCCATGCGGCGACCGGCGGCTTCGTCGGTGCCAGCATCATGCTGGCCATTCAGTCCGGGGTGGCGCGCGGGGTCTTCTCCAACGAGTCAGGGTTGGGCTCTGCGCCCATCGCGGCGGCGGCAGCCAAGACCGATTCGTGCGTGGAGCAGGGGCTGGTCTCCATGACAGGTACCTTCATCGACACCATCATCATCTGCACCATGACCGGCCTGACCCTGGTGGTGACCGGGGTGTGGAGCGGCGATGCAAGCGGCGCGGCCATGACCAGTCTGGCCTTTGCCCAGGGGCTCGATGCTCATGTCGGCCAGTATCTGGTGAGCATTGGCCTGCTGTTCTTCGCCTTTACCACCATCCTTGGCTGGAACTACTACGGCGAGCGCTGCACCGAGTACCTGTTCGGGGTGAAGGCAATCAAGCCCTATCGTCTGGTCTATCTGGCGCTGGTAGCGAGCGGTGCTTTCCTCCATCTGGACATGATTTGGCTGCTGGCCGATATCGTTAACGGCCTGATGGCGGTGCCCAACCTCATCGGCCTGATTGGTCTGCGCCATGTGGTGATCGCCGAGACCCGCGCCTACTTTAGCCGGGATCTGGATAGCGAAGCCGAGCCGGAGCCGCAGACGGCCTGAACGCCTCAGCCCGTTTCACGCTCCCCTTGAACAGAACAAGCCACGACTCCGGTCGTGGCTTTTTTGTGCGCCGTGTCTCTGGATGGGGACTTTCCCTCTCCCTTCGGGATAAGGTCAGGATGAGGGGGATAGCCCCTCGCTCAGCAGGCTATCCAGACGTGCTCGCACTTTCTCTACCAGTGCCTGATCGCTACCGCGCCAATCGATGCAGCTTGCCAGCGTGGTGGAGGTTCCCGCCATAAAACGCAGCTCGCCGCCCGCCAGCTCATAGAAGCGGCTCGCCATTCTGGTTCCCTCATCCACATCACCCGCCACCAGCAGCATGGCTTGCGCCAGCACGGCGCCCTGGTGATCCTGCCCCGGCGCCAGCCAGCGCTGGGCGGTACCGGTGATCTTGCGTCCCCCGATCACCAGATTGTACTGACCATCGCAAAAGGAGCCGGGCACGTAGCAGGGAGAGGTTGAGAATGCCCGCACCGTGGGGCACGGCGGTGCCGCCGCTATCGCGCACATGCACCGGCCAACCTTCAGCGGCCAGTTGCTGGCAGGCGGCTTCGTAATGGGGCAGCCGGGTATCCTTGCGGGTGACAATCAGGCATTGGGGCGCCTGCCAGAGGTGAGCGCGGGGCTGGCCGTCATGGGCACAGTCGCGCAGCCAGTGCTGCTCTTGCGCCAGTATCTGTGCGGGTGAAGCGGTATCGGGGAGGGGGGAGAGCAGGCGATAGGGCATGGCGGCATCCTCAAAAAAGGCTGCCCAGCACACTACCCGTGGCGACTGGCAAGGTAAAGCCCCGCAGTGCGGGGCTGTTTGCTATCGGTGGACGATGTCTCAGGAG
>OERM01000286.1_pt1 | contig 16561 bp, 14 predicted proteins | sample 1540021 | NCBI WGS metagenome assembly OERM01 (sample SAMEA3891245, study PRJEB23780) | metagenome | biome: terrestrial biome; feature: animal house; material: water of meat washing | place: Italy | collected 2015-05-12 | reverse complement strand
GCTCAGAAGCAGCAGATAGGCCAGCATGAAGAGCCCCCCGGCACGCCAGTTCGGGGGCTGTCCGAAAAAGCGCTGCAGCGCCGGCGGCATCAACACAATGCAGAGCGTGATCAGGGTATTGGCCAGCCAGATGCCGGAGGAGCTGGGGAAAAATGCCTGTAACGAGAAAAGTATCTGGGCCACCAGCGCACAGAGACTGGACCACCACCATAACCCGATGCCCGGGATCTCCCGGTGGGTCGACCAGATAATGGAGAGCGTGATAAACCCTAGGCTATATCCCCCCAATGCCATCACCATCAGGGTAAATACATCCAGCTTCAGCAACAACGAGACATCCATATCAAAACCAGGCAGAGGGAGGTAAGTGAGTATATGAGAACCGTTTGCCAAGACCCAGAGACCCTGACTATTTTCACAATAAAAACATATTGTTCGTCTGTTTTTCACACCACCAGATAACTCACACCATTCCGCTATAGCAGGTTTGAGATATGCAAGAAAGATAAGCCCAACCAGACTAGAGCCACATACGAGCCCCTCTCTATGTAACAAAATGTCTTGGGGATAATTTGGGCTTGAACCCACTCAATTAGATAGATATGTTGTTTTCGTGTGATTTTATGAATGAAGCCATGAGCAATAAATGTCTCTAACCTGTTGAGTCTTCTGACACAATCTGTTTTTGGTACATTTTTCACTCAACCACTATTCATAGCATCTCATATGGGGCTTTTGTCCCGCTCAAGACATTCATCCTGTCTTGCCTGTTGCCGGATGCAGCAGTCTCTTGTGCCACGGAGTCGCACGGGATCAGGTTCAAGGCCGAACACACCACCGACAGAGACGTCACTTATGATCAAAAAACTGATTCTTTCTACCCTGCTGTTTTGCGGGATCGCCACGGCGGCCCCGACCCCAGCCCCTACCTCCACCCTGGATGCCGTGCTCGAACGCGGCGTGCTGCGAGTTGGCTTCGATGCGGGCTATCAACCCTTCGAGATGACCAACAAGCAGGGCCAATACATCGGCTTTGATGTGGATCTCGCCAAGATGGTCGCCAAAGAGATGGGCGTGAAGGTCGAATTCGTCAACACCGCCTGGGATGGCATCATTCCGGCGCTGCTGACCAACAAGTTCGACGTCATCATGGGCGGCATGACCGTCACTCCCCAGCGCAACCTGCGGGTCAACTTCGCCGATCCCTACATCGTGGTCGGCCAGACCATAGTCCTGCGCAAAGAGAAGGCGGGCGAAATCAAATCCTTCACCGACCTCAACGACCCGAAATACAAGATCGCGGTCAAGCTCGGCACCACCGGCGAGCAGGCAGTCAAGCGCCTGATCCCCAAAGCTACCCTGCTGCAGTTTGAAACCCAGGATGACGCCAAGCTGGAAGTGATCAACGGCAAGGTCGATGCGTTCGTCTATGACCTGCCCTACAACGCTATTTTCGCCTCCCAGAATCAGGGCGCCGTGGTGCACCTCGACAAGCCGTTCACCTTCGAGCCGCTGGCCTGGGCCATCCGCAAAGGGGATCAGGACACCCTCAACTGGTTCAACAACTACCTGCGCCAGATCAAGGGCGATGGCAGCTACGACCGTCTCTACAAGAAGTGGTTCGAATCCAACGCCTGGCTGAACCAGCTCAAATAACCTCCGGGGGGCGGCACATGCCGCCCCTGCACCACGCAGCTCCCCACACAATAACGAGAAGAGGTTGTGACTGTGCACACACCCAAACCGACAAGACAGATGGAAAAACAGCCCAATCAGCTACTCTGGCATGGGGTTTTCCTGCTGATGCTGCTGGTTGCCGTATTCGGCATCTACAAGGCTGTCCAGTCAGTGGATTACACCTGGCGCTGGGAACGCATTCCCCAATACATCGCCTATCAGGCGGAGCAGAAGAATCTGGCCGAATTTGACGGCACCGTGATTGCAGGCACCAGCGAGGCCGAGAAGGGCAAGCTGTTCCTGCAAGACGATCTCGACCCCAATGTGCGGCAAGCCATCGCCAGCACCGGCGTACAAGTCGCCGAAGGGGATACCATTTTTCGTGGCGATACCCTCGACACCCAACTGAGCTGGACCGCAGGCCCCATCGCCTGGGGCGTCTGGGTCACCGTCAAGCTCTCGCTGGTGGCGGGCATCTTCGCCATCCTGCTCGGCACGCTGGCCGGGCTGGCGCGTCTCTCCCCCAACCCAGCCCTGCGCAATCTGGCGGTCACTTACGTGGAGCTCATCCGCGGCACGCCGCTGCTGGTTCAGATCTTCATCGTCTACTTCTTTATCGGCACCGTGCTGAACCTCGATCGCTTCACCGCCGGGGTCGCCGCGCTGGCGGTCTTTACCGGCGCCTATGTGGCGGAGATCGTCCGCGCCGGTATCAGCTCCATCCACAAGGGGCAGATGGAGGCGGGCCGCAGCCTGGGTATGACCTCCGCCCAGACCATGCGCTATGTCATCCTGCCGCAGGCGTTCAAGCGGGTGCTGCCGCCGCTGGCGGGCCAGTTCATCAACCTGATCAAGGACTCCTCGCTGGTCTCGGTCATCTCCATCACCGATCTGACCAAGGCGGGGCGCGAGGTGGTCAGCTCCACCTTCAGCCCGTTCGAGGTGTGGTTTACCGTGGCCCTGCTCTATCTGGTGCTCACCGGCACCCTCTCTTTCCTGGTACGCCGTCTCGAGGTGAAATATGCACGCAGCAACTGATCCCATCATCAAGGTGCAACAGGCGTCGAGAAGTGCTGCCATCACCGGCACCCCCAGCGCCTTCCCGGTTCGTCTTCTGGAGGCGAAATATGCGTACAGCAACTGATCCCATCATCAAGGCGACCGGCGTAGAGAAGTTCTACGGTAGCGAAGTGCACGCCCTGAAAAACGTCAGCACCGAGGTCGCCGAAGGGGAAGTGGTGGTGATCGTCGGCCCCAGCGGCTCGGGCAAATCCACCTTCCTGCGCACCCTCAACCAGCTGGAGACCATCAACGACGGCAATATCGTGGTCGACGGCATCTGCCTGACCGAGCCGGGCGATGTCAACAAGCTGCGGGAAGAGGTGGGCATGGTGTTCCAGTCCTTCAACCTCTTCCCCCACCTGACGGTGCTGGACAACATCACCCTCGCCCCGCAGAAGGTGCGTGGCCTGTCGCGCCGTGAGGCCGAAGACAGAGCCAAGGCGCTGCTGCTGAAAGTGGGGCTGTCGGTGAAAGCGGCCAGCTACCCGTCCCAGCTCTCCGGCGGTCAGCAGCAGCGGGTGGCGATCGCCCGGGCGCTCGCCATGCAGCCGCGCATCATGCTGTTTGACGAGCCCACCAGTGCGCTGGACCCCGAGATGGTGGGGGAAGTGCTGGATGTGATGAAGGGGCTGGCCCGCGAAGGGATGACCATGGTGGTGGTGACCCACGAGATGGGCTTTGCCCGCGAGGTGGCGGATCGGGTGCTCTTTATGGAGAGTGGCGAACTGCTGGTGGATGAAAAACCGGCCGATTTCTTCGACAATCCTCCCTCCCCACGCCTGCGCCAGTTCCTGAGTCAGGTGCTGTAGCCAACATGCTCTGCTGGATAAACGAAGAGGGACCGCAAGGTCCCTCTTCTTGTGTGTCACGCTGAGCAGGCTTAACCCAGCTGAACCCGAGTGCCCCTCTCATCGGCTCAGCGCGGGGACTTTCCCAGATAGCGCTCCACGATCACTTTCACCCCGTCACGTTTTTTGAGCTGATAGAGCTCCTTGTCAAACTGGTCGATAAAGGCCTGTTTGTAGGGGTACTCCCCCTTGCGGCTATAGCCGAGAAACCCCTGCTCCTTGCTGAGCACCGGCCCCTGTTTGAGCAGGGACATATCGGCCACCGCCAGCTGATCGGCCTTTATCATGTTGAGCAACTCATAGAGCAGGGAGAGGCGATCATTGATGGTGCAATCGACCCGGCCGCGGACAATCTTGAGCAGGTTCTCCCGATTGCTTTTCACCTCCTCCACGTCGATCTGCTTCTCTTTTACCGCCTGCCAGAAGGCATCGCCGCCGACGGCAAAACCGGCGTTCATGCCAAAGCGCAAACCGTGATAGTCGAGCGGAAAGCTGGCCTGCGGGGTATTGGCCGCCACACTGGCGCCGCACATCACCACCAGCTCTTCATCCAGCATCGGCTGGGAGTAGGGCCACATATAAGGGCGGGTATCGGGCATGTAGTAGGGTGGAAAAATGGCGAAGGCGGTCCCCTGTTCCACCATGCTCAGACCGCGCCGCCACGGCATGGGCTTGAGCACCACCTCATAGTCAGGCATGGCAGAGGTCACCTCGCGGATGATGTCGGCATAGATCCCCCTGACCTCCTCCCCCTCCTGCCAGGAGTAGGGGGGATAGGCGGCATCCGCCAGGATCTCGACCCGGGTCTTGGCGTGCGCCATCATGCACAACCCCAGCAACAAGCAACACCAGACGCGCATAAGCCAGCACCTCCTGAAAAAGCCTGCATCAAGCATAGCCATCCAGCGCGCCTTCCTCTGCTGCCGCGCCATATTTCATGCCATCTCTTCGTTGGCTGAAAAAATGTTAATGAAATATTAAAACCATCCTTTATGCTGGAGAGCAATTGCTCTGAATGGATGGCCGCATATGGATGTGCAACTGCTTCTGCTCTACCTCTCCCCGATTTTTCTGGCCTTTATCGGCTGGGAGATGCTCTACCTGCGCAAACATGGCGCGGCCTTTCCCACCGCCACCTACCAGTGGCGGGATCTGTTCGCCAACGCCGCCCTGGCCCTGATGCATCAGGGTGGCGATGCGCTGGCGGCCATCGCCATTGCTTATCTGTATGACACCCTCTGGGGCTGGCGACTGTTCGATATCGAGCTGAATCTCTGGAGTGTGCTACTGCTGTTCCTGTTGCAGGATCTCTGCTACTGGCTGTTCCACTTCACCAGCCACCATGTGCGCTGGCTGTGGGCCTCCCACGTGGTGCACCACAGCTCGGAGCGGCTCAACCTCTCCACCGCTTTTCGCCAGAGCCTGATGTATCCCATCTCCGGCATGTGGCTGTTCTGGATCCCGATGATTGTCATCGGCTTCCCGCCCGAGGCGGTGGTCGCCACCGTGCTGCTGAGTCTGGGCTTCCAGTTCTTCGTCCACACCCAGGTGGTGGGCAAACTCGGCTGGCTTGAGTGGATCTTCAACACCCCCTCCCACCACAGGGTGCACCACGCCAGCAACGCCAAGTACATAGACCGCAACTTTGCCGGGGTGCTGATTATCTGGGATCGGCTGTTCGGCACCTTTGTCGAGGAGGATCCTGCCGAGCCGTGTCGCTTTGGCATCACCAAGCCGATCCACAGCTTCAACCCCCTCACCCTCACCTTCCACGAGTGGCGCGACATGCTGCGTGACGCCCGTGGCTTGCCGTGGCGACAAAAACTCGCGGTGCTGTTTGGCAAACCGGCCGGACCTGCCAGCCGCTGAGCCTTCGCCCCAAATAACAAGCTCCGGATAGCAAGTCCCTGATAACAAGAGAGCGCCACAGTGGCGCTCTCTTTTATGGTCAGTCACATCTTCGATGTCAGAGATGGGCGAACGACCAGACGGCGGGGATCAGGCTCAGCAAGGTCACTCCGGCCAACAGCCGCTCGCGACCACTCAGGCAAAGATCTGCGCCCAGCTGACGACGGCTGTAGAGAAACAGCAGCAGACCCGGCCCGTAGAGCAGCAAGGAGAGCAGCAGATACTCCACCCCGGCGGCATAGAGCAGCCAGAAGCCGTAACCGCTCGACACCAGCGCCACTGCCCGCATCAGGCCTCGGCCCTGCCCACTCTCTCCCTCCTTGCTGAACGAAAGCTTGAGCAAGAACAGGCCGATCAGCAGGTAGGGCACCAAAATCATCGAGGTAGAGATAAGCAGCAGGCTGGTGTAGCCCTTGCCGAGCAGCCATACCAGCAGCAGGCAAGTCTGCACCGTCAGGCTGGTGAGCCAGAGCGATGCGATAGGCGTCCCGTTGCGGTTCTGGCGCCGGAAGATGGCGGGAAACGCACCGTGTCGGGCCGCGCTGAACGGTACCTCCGCCGAGAAGAGGGTCCAGCTCACGTAGGAGGCGAGCACCGAGACGATAAGGCCGACGCTGATGAGCAGCTTGCCCCAGGAGCCGGTCATCTGGGCCATCAGCCCTGCCATGGAGGGGTTGGGCAGCGCCGCCAGCTCGGGCCGACTCAATATTCCGAGCGCCAGCACCGAGATAAGCACATAGAGCAGCAGTGCCAACACGACCCCCAGTACGGTGGCGGTGCCCACATCCCGCCGGTTTCTGGCGCGGGCCGACAGCACCGCTGCCCCCTCGATACCGGTGAAGACCCAGAGGGTGATCAGCATGGTGTTGCGCACCTGCTCGGAGACCGGCACCGCCAGGGTGCTGCCCTGCTGATCCGCCGCGAAGGTGACCGGATCGAACCAGTAGCAGGCGAACAGGATAAACAGCAGCAGCGGCAGGCTCTTGGCCAGGGTCGCCACCAGATTGAACAGCGCCGCCTGCTGCACGCCGCGGGCCACCAGCAGGTGCACCGCCCAGAGGATGCAGGACTCGCCGACAAACGCCGCCAGGGTGTTGCCGTCACCAAACCAGATCTGCTCGGGGGTATCGATAAAGCTGCCCAGCGCCGCAAAGGCGATCACCAGATAGCCCACCACGCCGATGGTGGCGCAGAGCCAATAGCCCCAGGCGGAGAAGAAGCCCACCAGATCGCCAAAACCGGCGCGGGCGTAGCTGTAGATGCCGCCGTCGAGATCCGGTCTGAGTCGCGACAGATAGAGAAAACTCATGGCGAGCGCCAGGATGCCCACACCCGTCACGCCCCAGCCGATCAGCACGGCGCGGGCGCCTGCCACCTCGGCCATGTTCTGGGGCAGGCTGAAAATCCCCGCCCCCACCATGGAGCTGAACACCAGCGCGGTGAGAGACCAGAGCCCAATCTTGTTCTCTTTCATGGAAGCTCCTTAGCGCAACCGGCTGCTCAGCGCCTGAATATGCTCGGGGCCGATGCCGCAGCAACCGCCGATCAAGTTCGCACCGGCTGCGCGCCAGCGCTCGGCCCAGCCGAGATAATCCTGCGGCCCCAGATCGGCGCGGATCTCGTCCAGCCCATCGTTGGCGGTGGCCTCCTTGGGTTGCGGCGGGAAGGCGTTGGCATAGGCACCGAGGCGAATGTCAGCACGGCCCACTGCCTGCAACCTGTCACCGGCCACCGTCAACGCGGCCTCAATCACCTCGGGCTGACAGCAGTTGAACAGGATGGCATCGACTCCGGCCGCCACCAGCGCGGTCACCGCATCGGCCACCCGCTCGCCGGAACGCAGTCGCGGCTCGTTGCCCGGCGCCTCATCTTCCAGCGTGAAGGAGACCCAGAACGGCTTGCCGTCATCAGGCAGCAGCGCTTTCAGGGCCAGTGGCTCGGCAATCAGGCTCATGGTCTCGGCCAGCCAGATATCCACATAAGGGGATAGCGCCCGGATAAGCGGCATCGCCAACTCGCTCACCCGGTCCGCCTTGAACAGGTCGGCACGGTAGGAGCCAAACAGCGGTGGCAGAGAACCCGCCACCTGCACGGCGCCCTTCTGCGCGTCAGCCACCTCACGGGCCAGCTGACCAGCCAGCGCTGCCAACCCCTCCCCGTCGGCAAAGAAACGCTCATCGCCGATATGAAACGGCACCAGCGCATAGCTGTTGGTGGTGATGACCCTGGCCCCGCTCGCCACATAGGCCTGATGCACCTCACGCACCGTCTCTGGCGCCTCCATCAAGGCCAGCGCCGACCACTCCGGCTGACGAAACGGAGCCCCCCGCCGTGCCAGCTCGCGCCCCATGCCCCCATCCAGCACCCACAATTCCCTGGTTTTCATCTGTCGTGTCTCTTTGTTATATGCGTTGTTTATTTGCGTATTTATCTGTTTGTTTTGTTGATCTGCGGTTTCGCATCGAATCGCTGCAGATCGTCCAGCTTCATCTTGGGAAGCCCTTTTATTATGCAGCCATAAAAACATATGGATGTTTAGATGGCCAAAGAAAGATAAAACAAAGTGCCACGGGCGGCAATCAGTATCAGCAGAAATCAGCGTGCAAACGGCGAGGCAAACGCAGAAATGCAAGAGGCCACCCGAAGGTGGCCTCATCACAATCTTGATCCGCTGGTAACTTAACGCCCGGCCAGCACTCGCTTGATCTGCTTGACCCAGTCGGAGACCCGACCCTGTTGCGGCAAACCGCGCCAGACCTGCTCCCACTGGGCAGGGCTGAGCGGACGACCGAGGCGACGCTGCACACCCGCATAGAGGTAGTCATGGGCCGTGGTGGCCGCATGCTCGGAGGTGAGGAATTTGGAGACCGGATCGGTCAACCGCACATCCCGCATGCCGAGCAGCGGATAGTCGTTGTGCACCGCCGCCAGCATGGTCTCGCGCATGGCGGACTCGATGTAGCCACGGGCAAACAGAGCGGTCACCGACTCCAGCGACCCCTGATCCGGGCCGTGATACTGCTCGTCAAAGACCGGGCTCGGCTCGGCCATGCCGCTTTGTACCACCGCATCGGGATCCGGTTGCGGCACGACCACGGCAGGCTTGGGGGTTACCGGCTTGGCTGCCACTGTGGCTTTGCGCGGCGCACTCTGACTACAGGCACCCAGTGCCAGGGCGAGCGCGACACAGGCCAGCGCACGGGAATGAGACTGCATCTTCATGACTCTTATGTCGCTCCTTTTACGATTCCTGAGCTGGCTTCTCGGCCACAGCCGGTTCGACCCGGGTAACCAGCAGCTGATCAATCTTGTAACTGTCGATATCCACCACTTCGAACTTGTAACCGGCGTATTTGACCGAGTCAGTGCGCTTGGGGATCTTGCGCAGCATATACATGATAAAGCCGGCGATGGTCTCGTAGTTCTGGTTCTCGGGGAACTCTTCGATATCGAAGGCGCGCATCACGTCGGAGATGGGGGTGACCCCGTCCACCAGCCAGGAGTTCTCGTCGCGCTGGACGATCTGCTCTTCCACCACGTGGGTGGCCCACTCGCCCATGACGGTACTCATCAGGTCGTTCATGGTGACAATCCCCACCACCAGCGCGTACTCGTTCATCACCACGGCAAAGTCGCCACGATGATTCTTGAAGTACTCCATCGCCTCATAGAGGTTCAGGGTATCGGGGATGATGATGACGTTCTGCACCAGGTTGCCACCGATCAGGTCGATGCTCTGGCCGCCGATAACGCGGATCAGCAGCTCTTTGGCATCGACAAAGCCCTTGATGCTGTCGAGGTTGTGGTCACAGACCAGAAACTTGTTGTGGGGATGTTCGGCGATCTTCGCCTTGATGCTCTCTTCACTCTCTTGCAGGGTGAAGTAGATGAGGCTCTCGCGGGCCGTCATGGCGGAGGTGACACCAAGGGACTGCAACTCGAACACGTTCTCGATGAGCTGATGCTCCTCGCGCTGGATAACCCCCGCCTCGGCACCGGCATCCATCACCGCATAGATATCGTCGGAGGTGATCTCGTCGTTGCGCACCGTGGAGACGCGCAGCAGGCGGAACAGGGAGTTGGCCAACCCGTTGAAGACCCACACCAGCGGCATCAGCACGGTGACGAAGAAGAGCATGGGGCGCACCACCACCACGGCAATCTGCTCGGGCATGGTCATGGCCAGACGCTTGGGCATCAGATCGGCGATCAGGATAAACATGCCGGTGACGAACACGAAGGAGGCACCGGAGCTGATCTCGCCAAGCCAGGGGCCCTGGTAGAACTGGGAGACAATCCCCTTGATGGCGGGGTTGAGGGCAGACTCACCCAGGATACCGCCCAGAATGGCGACCGTATTGAGGCCAATCTGCACCACGGTGAAAAAGTTGCCCGGCTGGGCCTGCAGGGCCAGCACCTTTTCGGCCTGGCGATTACCTTCATCCGCCATCACCTGCAATTTGATTTTGCGAGACGCGGCGAGAGAGATCTCGGAGAGGGAGAAAAACACACTGCCGCCTACCAGCAGCATTAAAAAGAACAAACTATCGGCAAAACTCATGATTAACCTATTGCTACACCCGCCTTAGCACAAGACGGCAAACTGGGCCCGGGAGACCGGACCGTGAGTCCATCCGGGACTCACACAGGGGACGTATTCTATCAGAAAACAGCCAGTTGGGGGCTTTATCTTACTCCGACCAGTTATGCAACAAAAAAGGCGCTTCACGCGCCTTTTTATTCACTTCCGGTTAGCCCTTGCCCAGCAGGGTGCCCAGATCGTCCGCCTTGGTGTGGCGCACATCCTTGCCTTTCACGTAGTAGACGATGTACTCGCAGATGTGCTGGCAGCGATCGCCGACCCGCTCGATGGCCCGCGCCGCCCACAGCACGTTGAGCACCTGGGGGATGGTGCGGGGATCTTCCATCATGTAGGTCATCAGCTCGCGGATGATGGACTCGTACTCGCGGTCTACCTTGTCATCTTCCTTGTAGACCGCCAGCGCCGCATCCAGATCCATGCGGGCGAAGGCGTCGAGCACATCGTGCAGCATCTTGATGGTGCGACGGCCCATGTTCTCCAGCGACACCAGCGGCGGCTGCGGCTTGTTGGCGTTGTCGGTCAGCATGCGGGCGATCTTGTCGGCCACGTCGCCAATGCGCTCCAGATCGGTGATGGTCTTGATGATGGCCATCACCAGTCGCAGGTCGGAGGCAGTCGGCTGACGCTTGGCGATGATGCGGGTGCACTCCTCGTCGATCGCCACTTCCATCGCGTTGACCTTGTGGTCGTTGGCCACGATCTTGCGCGCCGCATCGAGATCCTGATCGTGGATCGCCGCGATGGCGTCGGTGAGCTGCTGCTCCACCAGACCGCCCATCACCAGCACCTGGTTGCGCACGCTCTCTAGCTCGGCATTGAACTGACCGGAGATGTGTTTATTGAGGTTCATATTGTCCATACAAATAATCCTTGATTGCTCCGATTATGCCTTAGCCGTTGAACCGACTGCCAATCTGTTTGCTGAGATTCATCCTCTCCTCTCCTTAGCCGTAACGACCGGTAATGTAATCTTCGGTCTTTTTCTTGGCCGGGGTGGTGAAAATGGTGTTGGTATCCGAGTACTCGATAAGCTCGCCCATATACATGAAGGCGGTCTGATCCGACACGCGCGCAGCCTGTTGCATGTTGTGGGTCACGATCACCACGGTGAACTGGCTCTTGAGCTCGTTGATCAGCTCCTCGATGGTGAGGGTGGAGATGGGGTCGAGCGCCGAGGTCGGTTCATCGAGCAGCAACACTTCCGGCTCGATGGCGATGGCGCGGGCAATCACCAGACGCTGCTGCTGACCACCGGAGAGACCGAAGGCGTTGTCGTGCAGACGATCCTTCACCTCGTCCCACAGGGCCGCACCGCGCAGGGAGCGCTCGGCCGCTTCATCCAGAGTGCGACGATCGTTGATCCCCTGCAGGCGCAGACCATAGACCACGTTCTCGTAGATGGACTTGGGGAACGGGTTCGGGCGCTGGAACACCATGCCCACCTGACGGCGCAGGGCGGAAACATCGACGCTCTTGTCATAGATGTTGTGGCCGTGCAGCTGGATTTCCCCCTCGATGCGGCAGATCTCCACCAGATCGTTCATCCGGTTGATGCAGCGCAGCAGGGTCGATTTGCCACAGCCTGACGGGCCGATAAAGGCGGTCACCTGCCCTTTGGGGATCTTCATGTTGACGTTGAACAACGCCTGCTTGCTGCCGTAGTACAGGTTGAGATCCTTCACCTCCAGCGCGGTCTGCTCCGGGGTCAGGTTGAGCAGGTCCAGCGCGGTGTGCTGGGTAGACGTGGTCGTTACGTTGATCATCTGTTACCTCAAAATCTATCTGGAGTGGCCGGACAGCTGCCGGCGCCCCTCACGTATTGGTGCAGAGAGATGGCGGCTCGCGCTCGGCCGCCCCTCTGTTATCTCACTCTTGTATCACTCAAGCGGCGCCGGATTAATGCTCCAGCGACCGGAATTTCTCGCGCAAGTGGTTACGAATACCGATAGCGGTCAGGTTCAGACCCACGATCACCGTCACCAGCAGGAAGGAGGTGGCGTAGACCAGCGGGCGGGCCGCCTCGACGTTGGGGCTCTGGAAGCCGACGTCATAGATGTGGAAGCCCAGGTGCATGAACTTGCGCTCCACATGCAGATACGGGAAGTTGCCATCCATCGGCAGGGTCGGTGCCAGTTTCACCACCCCCACCAGCATCAGCGGCGCCACTTCACCGGCCGCGCGGGCGATGGCCAGGATGAGGCCGGTCATGATGGCCGGGCTCGCCATCGGCAGCACGATGCGCCACAGGGTCTCGGCCTGGGTCGCGCCCAGTGCCAGCGAGCCCTGACGGATGGTGCTCGGGATCCGCGCCAGCCCCTCTTCGGTGGAGACAATCACCACCGGCAGGGTCAGGATAGCCAGGGTCAGCGCCGACCAGATCACGCCGGGTGAGCCAAAGGTCGGGCTCGGCAGCGCTTCCGGGTAGAACAGCTGGTCTAACGAACCGCCGAGTGTGTAGACGAAGAAGCCCAGACCAAACACGCCGTAAACGATGGAGGGCACGCCCGCCAGGTTGATCACCGCAATGCGGATGATCTTGGTCAGGCTGTTCTTGCCCGCATATTCGTGCAGGTAGACTGCCGCCACCACCCCCAGCGGGGTCACGATGATCGCCATCAGGAACACCATGAACACAGTACCGAAGATGGCCGGGAACACCCCGCCCTCGGTGTTGGCTTCACGGGGATCGTCAGAGACGAACTTGCCGATCTGGTGGAACCAGTGACCCACCTTGGCCAGCAGGCTCATGTCGTTGGGCCATACCACGTCCAGTACCTTGGACATCGGCATGGTCACCAGCTCGCCACGCATATCCTTGACGGTGATGGCGTCGCGGTCCGCTTGGCTACGCAGTGAGAAGAGCTCTTTTTCCAGCACCTGATAGCGATCGTTGAGGGCCTGACGCTCGCTGGCCAGTTCGGCTTTGAGCTGATCGGTCAGCTTGTCATCCAGCTCGGCCTTGCGCTCTTTCAGGCGCAGCCGCTCCAGTTGATAGTTGATGCTGCCGATGTCCCCTTTTTGCAGATCGTTGGCCTGTTCGGAGAGGGCATTGGCTCGCGCCAGCACCCGCTGCAGGGCAGGATGCAGATCAGAGGTGAGCTCGCGGCCATCCTCTTTCACCCCGACGATATAGCCGTAGAAGTTGCCGTTGGTGGCACGCTCAACCATGGCCAGCTCGGCTGGCTGGCTCTGGGACTTGATGTCCGTCTCCAGCACCCAGCGAAAATCGAGGTCAACGAACTCGCGGTTGCCGGTCTTGACCAGATAGCGGGTCAGCAGCTCGCGCTCTTCCCCTTCCAGCGCCAGACCTGCGGCGCGCAGTCGCTCCACCGGAACCTGCTCGCGATCGTTGATTTCGCCGATCAGTACGCTCTTGTTGCCGCTGGCGTCTTCCAGCTGCCACTCATAGATGGGGTGCGGCCAGAAGTAGACCAGACCACGCCAGCCGATCAGCAGCAGCAGACCCAGTACCGCCACCAGACTCAGGCTGACGGCACCGCCGGTCATCCAGATCCAGGGGGCCCCTGATTTAAACCACTTACCCATTGTCGATTCCTTGTCCATTACAGAGTCGCCCCTTACATCGAGCTGTATTTTTCACGCAACCGCTGACGGACAAACTCGGCCAGGGTGTTGAACAAAAAGGTGAACACAAACAGGACGAAGGCCGCGAGGAACAGTACCCGATAGTGGGAGCTGCCCACTTCCGATTCCGGCATCTCCACCGCGATGTTGGCGGCGAGGGTGCGCAGCCCCTGGAACATGGAGAAGTCCATGATGGGGGTGTTGCCGGTAGCCATCAGCACGATCATGGTCTCGCCCACGGCGCGGCCAAGGCCCATCATCACCGCAGAGAAGATGCCCGGGCTCGCGGTGAGGATCACCACCCGGCTCAGGGTCTGCCACGGGGTGGCCCCCAGCGCCAGCGAGCCCTGGGTCAGGTGCTTGGGCACCGAGAAGACCGCATCTTCAGCGATGGAGAAGATGGTGGGGATGACCGCAAAGCCCATGGCGATACCGACCACCAGCGAGTTGCGCTGGTCAAACTTGATGCCCATTTCGTGAGTCAGCCAGATGCGCGAATCGCCGTGCATAAAGGCATTCTCGATGAGCGGGCTCAGGGCGAAGGCCCCCCAGCCAATCAGCAGCAGCACCGGGATCAGCAGGATGGCGTGCCACCCCTCCGGCAGCCAGGACTTGCCGCGCTCCGGCAGATAGTTCCAGAGCAGTGCAGTCAGCAGCATCCCCATCGGCAGCAATATCAGCAGCAGGATCACCCCGGGCAGCGCCCCCTCGATGATCGGCGCCAGCCACAGACCCGCCAGGAAGCCCAGGATAACGGTCGGCAGCGCCGCCATGATCTCGACCGTTGGCTTGACGTATTTGCGCAGCCCCGCCGACATGAAGTAGGCGGTATAGATGGCACCGGCCACGCCGAGCGGTACAGCAAACACCATGGCGTAGAAAGAGGCTTTCAGCGTACCGAATACCAGCGGCACCAAACTCAGCTTGGCTTCAAAGTCGTTGCTGGCGGAGGTGGATTGCCACACATACTGGGGCTCCGGATACCCTTCGTACCACACCTGTTGCCAGAGGGCAGACCAGGTCACTTCGGGGTGTTCGTTCTCCACCGAGAAGAGCTTGAAGGTGTTCCCTTGCTGCATCAGCAACAGGTTATGACGGGGGGAGATGGCCAGGGCAGAGAGTTCGCCCCCTTCCACCGTCTCGGTCAGCAGCTTGGTCTCGCCGGTGGCGTGGAAGAAGCTGATGATGCCGTCCTTGTCGGCACTGATGAAGCCTTTGCGAAAGTGCTCGGGAGTCAGCAGATCTACCGCGCCATCGCCCTTGAAGTCACGAATTTGGGTGAACTGGCGTTTGCCATCCTTCGCCACTTCGAACCACTGGGAGATGACGCCGTTGTCATTACCCACCAGCAGTGAAGAGGCGCCGGAGAGCAGCTGAACCCGGGTCACATTGGCGTTGGGGGCATTGATCTCCAGCACGTTGCGCAGGGAGATTTCGCTCAGGTTATGAATGTCATAGACGGAGAGGCGATTGCCCTCGCGCACGAACAGGATCCGCAGATTGGGGGTCAGCAACATCTGATCCACATGGCGCGGCAGGGAGGGAATCGTGTAGTTTTCACTGCTCCACTCAATCTCCCCGGAGATGAAGTTCTCCTCACCGCTCATCACCGTCATCACGCCACGACCATCTTCGGTCACGGCGGCGGTCGCCATCTTGTCCTTGGTGGCTTCGAACACCATCAGTTGCAGTGCCTTCCCTTGCGGGTCGATCACCACAGGCTCTTCGCCGAAGGGATATTGCAGGCTGGGTTCAATCACCCGCACATCGTTGGGATAGGAGACCTTGAACGCCGGCTGGACCACCTGCGCCTTGCCATCGGCAAAGCCGTAGGCGATCAGCCGCTGGCCCGGTGCCGGGGTCGCTACCGTGGTGATGTCACCAGCAACCTGGGCCTGACCCAGTGACTGGCCGACCTTGATCTTGTCATCTCCCTGCACCGCAAAGAAGTTGACCTGCCCTTTATCGCTGAAGCGATAGCCGATCTCGTTCTGCTCTTCCACGCCGAGCCAGGCGGTCTTCCCTGCGGCGGGCAGGGTAAACGAGGCGGTCGGCTCCATGGAGGCGCCATTGAAGATGGGTTTCACCACATAGAGCAGATAAAAGAAGATAAGCAGCAGCGCCACCAGTACCAGGGCTCCGCCTGTGGTGACGCCATATTTGGCCAATTTATCCTTGATCCGGCGTTTTCTACTGCCCGCCATGACCAGGTTTAACGATTCCGATGACATGCAAGACCTCAATGTAAGCTAGGCTTCGCGGCATTATATGGCGGTTGCATGACAGTTTTGTTACATCGAGAACGCTTTAACAGAGGTTGTTAGCGGAAAAATGGGCGGGGATCCCTTCGAAGGCGGGCGAGCGTAATATATTGTTTATAAAGGGATATTTATGCTGATAATCAGCAAGGGCAGCCTGCGCTGCCCCCGAATGATTCAGGAAAGGGTATCGTTTGATTGTTGCAGCGCCAGTTTGGCCGCCTTTTTCTCGGCGCGACGGCGCTTGAAGAAGGCCGACAACTGGGCCGAGCAGGCATCGGCCAGCACACCGCCGGTCAGCTCGACGCTGTGATTGTGGCGCGGGTCCTGCAAGATCTCGAACACCGACCCCGCGGCACCGGTCTTGAGATCTCGGGCGCCGTAAACCACCCGCTTGACCCGGCTATGGATCAGCGCACCGGCACACATACAGCAGGGCTCCAGCGTCACATAAAGAGTGGTATCGAGCAGCCGGTAGTTCGCCAGCTGCTTGCCAGCCGCCCGCAGCTCGGCAAGGAAGGGGATGACGTTGGGCCGCCACTGGATCTTCTCCAGGATCTCCTGCTTGAGGGCGCGGATGTCGAGCCCGAGGGTCTTGCTCCAGTAATCGACGCAGTACC
>OERM01000276.1_pt1 | contig 17082 bp, 25 predicted proteins | sample 1540021 | NCBI WGS metagenome assembly OERM01 (sample SAMEA3891245, study PRJEB23780) | metagenome | biome: terrestrial biome; feature: animal house; material: water of meat washing | place: Italy | collected 2015-05-12 | reverse complement strand
TACTAGTGTAGTTAACGCATTAATTTTGCTATATCCAATGTTTTGAGGATATATTTCAAAATTAAATGAATCTATGGTATTAATTCCTTTTTTTATAGTACCGCTTGGTATTCGTGGTGCTTCTGGATTTGAAGAAATTGCATTTATTACTGTTTCTACCCCATTATTAATTAAAACCACCTCATACACTTCTATAGAACCTCCCTTTTAAATATAAATTCAATCTTTCCAGTTCCTATAATCGTCATGTTATTAAACCCTTTATTTAATACAAATCTCCATTCCTTTGTAACACCTGGGTTAAACTTATAGGTTATTCCATCTTTTACTATATCAAAATTAGAAGTTGATTTTACTATCGGAATCAATCTTGAAAGTCCTGGATTTAAAAGAGTAATATTTTGTCCTTTTTCTATTATAAATTTTGTATCTTGAGCATAATCTAAATTAAAATTAAATTCATCCCAAATATCATCCCCTTCATCTTTAAAATATAATTTATAAGGATATGCATTAAATACTACTTTTAACTCCCCATAACAACCAACTTCATCAAAATCATTTTCTTCAACCTCTGCTAAAAAATAAAAGTCCGGTATAGCATCATCATATAACGGTTGTTTTCCTTCATAAGCTAGCCATTCAAGAACTTGCATTTTTTTTATATTCATTTCTATTTTATTTTCTTCGTTAAAATTAAAAGTGTATTCCAACCTTCTTTCAGAGTAAGTTTGTTCACCATACAATAAACTAAAATCATATACTCCGTTCATAAAAGGGACATCTTCTATTATTTTTTTCTTCTTTGGATTTCCTATTTTTTTTGATTTTATAGTTAACCCAAAGTCATTGTAACTATGTCTATCATTTATAGTAATCCCATAAACCATTAGTCTAATATTACTCCCCTTTCTGCTAACTTAAGCCTTTGTCCATCTATTTTATCCTTAGTCCCAGCCATTGCTTGTCCAAACTTTTCCTTATCTAAATATATTCCAATATCATTCATTCCTGTTGTTATAATAGCCTGTGTAAATGCTTCAAGTATAGTTCTAAATAATTTATCATAATTGATTTGAGTATTATTATGCATGAAAGCTTCCGATACTGCTGCTCTAACATAATCCATTAAAGTTGATATAGGGGCAACAGCTTCTGGTCCAGCTTCTCCACCAACCATGGCATTAGGACCATTCATTCCAAATATAGTGGGTTTATGCATAACTCCACCTTTTGCATACCATTCAACACCTATCTTAGGTAATCCCTCATCAAGCCATTTTAAAGGGTTCATTGAACCACTAAAGGTGAAATGAGGTAATTTGAACTTAGAACGAATAGATTGCCATATGTTACCTATAGATTCAGCAGCATTTCTAAATGGTGCTATTATTGGCTCAAGAATATTACCAACTTTATCTAAAAACCAACTTATAGGTTTCCATAATATCTCCTTTATGCCACCCCATAAACCACTTAAAAACTGTTGAATTCCTGTCCAAGCTTGATTCCAGTTTCCACTAAATACACCACCAATAAAGTTGATTATTCCGTCTAATATTGGTTTTAGTGAATTGTTCCAAAGGTTTCCTATAAAGTTAAATGCAAATTTAACAGCATCTGCAACATTATTAAATACACTTTTAAATATAGGTAAAAATGTTGATGTTAAAAGAGACATAATAGCACTAAAAACTGGTTGTAGTATAGATACCCATAAATTATTTAATGTATCACACACACCACCGAATATATTTGCTACTATTGGGAATACATAATTAAATACCTCAACTACTTTATTTACAGCTTCTACTATAAAATTAAATACTGGTTTTCCGTAAGATTCCCAATATGTAGACAGGGCACTCATAACAATGCTAAAAATATTACTTATTCCTTGTAATATTGGAGATATGTTTTCTACTACTGTAGTTATAATAGATTGAATGTTTGTAAATATATTATTGCAAAAATCCATAAAATCTAATAATGCATTTCCAACAGTTGAATCTCTCCATTCAAAAGCATTTCTGAAAGCTTCTCCAATTCCTTCTCCGTTAGAAATTCTATTTTTAATTTCATTTATTGCTGAAATTATTTTACCTATTTCCTCAAATATAGGTAAATCACCAATTGGTCCAAATAAAACTTCAAGCATACTTTTAAATGCTAATCCGTAATCGTCGAACTCTTCCATTGATTGATTAAACGCATTACTCATTTCAGATATTTTATTTATAAAACCACCAAAAGCACTCTCTGCTCCCAATAGAAAGTTATCAAAAATTCCACCTACCCATTGAACTACATTACCAATAACATTAAATGTAGATTCTAAAATAGATTGAATTAGTGGCATTTTACTTTCAACCCACTTTAACAAGTTGTTAAGTAGTGGTAAAAACTTTTCTCCCAAACTAATCATCATTACATCAAAATGGTTTTTCAGTTTAGCCCAATTTGATTTTACATTGTCGGTTTGTCTTTTAAATGCTTCATCAGTTGCACCAATAGCATTTTTCATAGCATTTGTTTTTTCTGTGAAGTTTTCTGCTTGTGCTCCTGTTAATGCTAAAACTGCATTTTTAGCTTCTACAGAACCAAATAACTCTGAAAATGCTATCTCATTTCCATTAACTGATTCTTTCAATTTATCTAACGTACCATGTAACCCAAGTGACTCAATCATAGCTTGACCATTTTCATAACCAAGCTTTTTAATTTGATCTGCCATTTTAGTTGTTGGTTGTAACATTCCTTGAATAGTTGCTCTTAACTGTGTAGTAACTTCGGCAGTATTACCGGTTACCCCTGTAAGAGTTGCCATAGCTCCAAATAGTTCTTCTTGGCTAACTTTCATGGTAGAAGCTAGTGGAATAACTTTTCCCATACTTGAAGCTAATTCAGGGAATGAAGTTTGACCAAGTTTTACGGTTAAAAATGCTAAATCGGAAGCTTTGTTTGCAGCTTCTGCCGATGTATCTCCATAACCTTTAGTGACAGCAGCTAATAAATTAACTGAATCTGTAACAGAAGCATTCCCAGCTTTAGCTCCTTTACTTGCAGTTTCTAGTATTGACATACTATCTGCAGTATCTCCAAAAGCTGAAATAACTTGATATAATCCATCTGTTAACAAATCTGTTGATGTCCCTGTATCAATAGATAACTTTTTTACTGTCTCGCCTAATTCACCTATACGTTTATTAACATTACCATCTAATAAAGTAGCGACATTAGACATTTGAGCTTGGAAGTCCATTGCTGATTTAGTGGCAACTGTTCCTAAAGCTACCGCAGCAGTTCCCGCAGCCGCCGCTATTCCTGCTCCCCATTTTGCAGCAGTTCCTATTCCGCCAAGTAATTTCTTTCCTAGCCCTTCTGCTTTTTCTTCTGTTTTACTTATATTTTTATTAGCGTCATCATTTTTAACCATTATTGAACCAAACAGTTTAAAAATTTCCACTAACTAACACCTCCCTTTTTAAGGGATATTTTTCTTTCAATTTCTTCTACTTCTTTTAATATTTCTTCTTTACTTAAAGTAGATTCAACATTGATGTTTTTAGATATAAAGTGTTTCTTATATTCTTCAAAACTAATAAAGTTATCCTTACTCATATATCTGTAATCTATAAGCCATTTTTCCCACACTTTATCCTCAATTTCTTTTTCATAAGCTTTATTTATAAACTCAATACCTTCTGTTATCTCCAACCCTAAAATATATTCAATATCAGAATATCTTCTTAGCAATAACTCTTGAATTTCTACTATTTCAATTTGACTACTTGTTTCAAAAAACTTTTCCACTCTTCTAAGTTAGCTACTTTGCTAAAGTTTTCTACTACTTCAAATAGATCCATTTTTTCAACTTCTTCTGGTTTAACCTCAAAAGGTCTACTTAAAAATTTATAGATTTCTTGCTCTGCTTGTTTTTCTGTAGCCTTATCAAAAATTGCATACATTAAATCCATTCCTATTTCCATCTTGTTACTTTCTTCTGTTATATTTGAAGTTATATCTTTTAACTCATCCTTTATTTTTAACTTCTTTATTATTCTTGCTAATTGAAACGCATCTCCAAAATTTAAATTTCTCATGATTATTCCTCCTAATTTTTCAAAAATAAAAAGAAGAGATACCATTATCTCTTCTAAAAAATTAATTTATTCACTTGCAAATTCTATTTCCCACGGCTCAAAATCTTCTTCACTATCTTCTTCATAGCAACCAGTATAAGTTAATGTCGCCACTACCTCATCTTTATCTGCTAGAGTCCAATCAAAGTTTTCTAAGTTTATTGCATTAAAAACTTTTATAATAACTTCTCTTCCGTCTTTAGTTTTACCAACCCATTTAACCTCATCATTATAATCAGCTAAATCTATTTTTCCTTTACCACTAAATTTATTATTTTCATGGTCAGACTTAGGGGTATATTTAATACCAGAATATAATTTAGCAATATTCTCACTTATAACTTGTATAGTATTTATTGTTAACTTTGGAGTTGCCTTATCCTGGACTATCCTACCTTTAACTGGTCCTCTATCTCCATCAGCTTCTATATTTCTTATTTCTCTTTCTACTACAAATTGTCCTCCGCCACGTGTTAATCCTATTGGAATGCTACCAATAAAAAAAGCTCCATGACCTAATAAAATTTCTTGTGGTTTCGCCATAAATTAACCTCCCATATAGTAACTTTCTATTTTAAATTTTAATTGTCTTCTTCTTATTAAGGGATCTTCATCATCGATTGACATTCTATCTTCTAAGTAAAATGTAGGAAATAAATTCTTACTTGGTTTATTTAACATATTGAGTACATCTTCAATCTTATCCGCCAAAGTTTCAACCGTAACAGTATCTTTGTTTCTGTCCCAAACATCAATAGTAAGTATGGTGTCATTTCTCGGATAATTTACTGTATTCATATTATCTAGGTTATAAACTATATATGGATATTTAGCTTTATCACTTGCGTTTTCATAGAAAATACTTTTATTAACTTCTTTCAAAAGCTTAACTATAAGTTTTCTTAATTCTATAGTTTTACTCATTATCTGCTCCTCCCTTTTGCTCCTTTTCATCTATTAAAGCTAAGGCTTGAGCTTCATTCTCTAAGGAACTCAAATACTTTGATTGTATTTCTATTATTTTAGGTAAATTACTTTGTACCGCTTTAGTTAATAAACCTAACCTTTTAGTTTTACTTGAACCGAACTCCTGGAATCCTCCATAGAACGCATTAGGCTTTAATCCAACTTGTAAATCACTATCTTTTCTCCTAACCCAATATTGAGTAAACTTTCCTACTTTACCTTTTTTCTTTTTAAATTTATTGTAGTACATATTTCTAAAAACATTACATATAAATTTACCAGTATCTCTTAAAGCTGCTCTAGTTAATTCATTCAATGTATAGTTAACTCTGTCTACATTGCTAATAAATTTAACATTACCTTTATTGATCTTAATAACACTTTTAGGAATTCCCATCGTTAATCCCCCTAACTAAAGTTAATTCAATTTTTTCTGATGAAGTTTTATATGTCCTTAAAACTTTAAATTCATCATCTTCAAATTTGACATACTTTTCTTTGTTATAATCTACAATCATTATTTCTAAAATTATCTCTGGCTTTAATCCTAAAGCTTGAGCTTGATAGAATTGACTTGCTTTAACTGATTTTTCTTTACAAAAAATCTCTTTGTCATAGACAATCCCTATTACTGAATCGCCTATATCATTTTCTGTTTCTTTTTCTACACCTAAAAAACAAATATTATCCCACATTGTAATCACCACATAAGCTTAAATGTTCTTTTAACATATTGTATGATTTTTGATATTTTTCACTATCCTTATTATCTAAACCAAAATTAGCCTTACAATACGTTTTTATTGCTTGTTGTATCAAAGGATCATCTTCATTTATCTTTTCTACTCCAGAAATACTTAAATCTAATTTAGCTGCTTCTATCATTTCAGATATTTCTGTATTAAAGGCATCACTTTTTATTCTTAGACTTAATTTAACCTTTTCTAACATGGTTCACCTCAATAAAAATAAGAGCCACTATTTTGTAGCTCTTATTGCTTCTATTAATTCGTTTTTACTTAAAGTTGAATATCCTTTGATATTTTTTTCTTTAGCAATCTTTTTAAGTTCTTCAACAGTTTTCTCGTTAAGTTCTACTGAACCACCTTGTGATAACTCACCCTCTATTTGATTTGATTCCTCAAGTATTTCTTCTTTAGGTTCAATCTCCAAGTTAGTTATTAAGAGTTTTTTTTTAATAGTGAAAAAGCCTTTGCAGTTCTGATATTACCATCAACTATACCATAAGCGATATAATCAGTTTCTCTTGCCTTCTTATGGTCTTCACTATCTAATAAAACTTGTTTATTTATATTAGCATGATAACCTCTCTTAGCATTTCCAAATAGAATTTCTCCATCATTCATACTATCATCTTCTTTTACTATTTTACCTAGTATAGTACCAACTCCACCTGCTACTGGATTAGCTACAAAGTAAGGTCTTCCAGTTCCGTCTACTATATTAGCTAAAACTTCCCATATAGTAGTTCCATTTGCATAAAAACATGCTTCATTCTTATAAGCACCTTTAACTTTTCCTACTGCAGTTGTAATTTCTTGATAAGTTGGAGTATCTCCTGTATATTCAATTACTTGAGATTCATTTCCACTTTTACTCAATGCAGTTACTATTCCCATTGGTTCAGCTTTCCAACCATCATGTTCTCCTGGAGTACCTTTTCCATGTGAAACTCCATAACCTAAAGCAGCTCCTATTTTCTCTGCTAATTGACTTTGAATAAATGGTATGAATTCCTTAATTGCCATAGACTGTAACTTCCATGAAACAGTAATACATCTAGATAATTCACAACCATTTAGAGTAATTTCACCAAATGTTTCTTTTCCATCTTCTGTTTCTGTTTCTTCATCATACCATTTTGCATCTGATGATGAGTCAGACTTTAATAAAGTTACTTGTCCTGGTATATTAGTTCTAAGTACATCATTCCATAAAGGATATTGATTTTCTACTTCCTTAAATATTCCTTCAATAACTTCCTCTGGAATTAAAACACCTGTATTCTTTGTTGTGTGTGTATATACTGCTGAATTTACAAGGTCAAAGACTTTTCTTTCTTCATTAGTCAACTTTTGTCCAAGCATATCCTTAGCCCATGCATTAAGATATTCTTTAGGTTCTTTCTTATTATCTTCCACAACAGAATTATTCTCTAAATCTAACGTATCTACTACAGTAGGATTTTTTACTACTGTGTTAGTTTGAATATTAGTAAGATTTACCCCTTTAACACTATCATTTAAAGCCTTTATTTCAGCTTGCATATTACTAAAAGCTTCAAAGTTCTTATCTAAATTCTCTATTTCAACTTTTGTTTTCTCATACTCCTCTGTATTTCCTTCTGCACAAAAATTAGACATTTTTTCTATTAAAGCCTTCTTTTGATTTAAGTAATCTTCTTTGTTTTTAAACATGTTTTTTCCTCCAACTTCATTTACTATTGTATTTATTTGATTTTTTATATTTTTTTCAGTTTTATTTCCAACAGAAAAGTCACCACTATTCTTAGGATCTTCTTCCTTTTGAATATGATGACCTTCTGTTTTAATCTTATCTTTTAAGTTTTTTATTATATCAAATGGCGATTGAGAAACTGTATTGACAAAACTGTTAATATTTAAATTCTGTAAAGCAGATAAATTAACTTTATTGCTTTCCTCAAACATAATTTCATCTATAAAGCCAAGCTCCTTAGCTTTTGTTGCACTTAAATAAGTTTCATTATTCATTAGCTCAAGAGCTTCTTCTCTACTCATTCCAGTTTTACACATATAAGCATTGGCTATTGTATCATTAGCATTTTTTAATACTTCTGCCGTATGCTCCATATCTCTATAGTCTCCCCATGTTCCAGTTGAAACATTGTGAACCATAAGTTGAGCAGTTGGAGACATTGAACTTTTTCCAGCCATAGCGATAACACTTGCTGCACTTGCAGCCATTCCTGTTATCTTTATTTCTATTTCTCCTTTATACTCTCTCAATTCTGTATAAATATCACTTGCTGCGAATATATCTCCACCAGGAGAATTTATTTTTATAGTCAATTTTTCACCATTAGCAGCCTTTATTTGATTAATAACTTTTGAAGGTGAAGTGTAACTGTAACCAAGCCATTCATACCATCGTCCCCAATCATCATCGACTATATCGCCTTTTATTTCTATTTCAGCCAAGGTTTATCCCTCCTTCTAAATATCATTTAAGGTTAAATTTTTATCATCTAAATAATGATTAGCTGAAACTTTTCTAGGATCTGAATCAAATTGCTCTATTGTTTCCTCTAAATTTTCATTAATAGCATCAAATTCAATTCCTCTTTCTTTGCACCAATCAATAGCATCATCTAATTTTTCTCCTTCTCTGCAAGTCCAAAGAATTAATTTATGACCTTCATTCTTTAGATTTTTGACATAGTCAATTACTTCTGCTTTTTCTTCTCCTATCTCTGGAAATTTATTAGTACAAAGGGTTCCGTCAAAATCAATAGCGTATATTTCTTTCTTTTTATTTATCAAATCTTTATTTAGATTTAAAAACTTTGCTCCACCAATTTTATTTACTGGTGCAGTATCTAATCTTCTTACTAACTTGTCAGCTCCTTCTTTAGGTGCAAAATTAAATACTTCTCTCCACTCATTACCAGTTAATGCTCCTCTATCTACCATTTGCATTAAATTAAGTTTAGTTGTCATAGATGCATATTGAAGTCCTGCAGCTTCAAAAATTATTGAGTTTCCAAAAGCTCTTTGTTTTCTTGAAAAAAGTTTCCTAGAATATTCATTACTTAATTGAATTACAACTGGCTCAATTTGAGATTCATAGTAACTTACCCATTCATCCTCTGTATATGAACTTGTTATAATTTTTTCATTTGTTCCAAATAATCTATATATTCTTTGAAAAGTTTTATCAAGTATTAAAGCATTAGGGACATAATCTTTAGGCTCTACTTGTTTAGCATCATATTTTGCATCTGATGCTGCAGCAACTCCTGTATCATCATTATCTTGATTTAAATAATTTTCTACAAAAGCCTTTGTATTTTTCTTTAAATCCTCTGGTCTAAGTTGCTGATTAAATTTTAATAACCATCTTATTACTCCACCATTTTTTACAGCCTTAACTATACCTTGGTCTGTAGTTGTTACAACTTCCATAAGCGGTTTTAAAGCATTAATCTTTGGTGTACCAAAAATATCATTCTCGTTAAAATCTTGTCTTAAATGAATAATATCCCTATAAGGAAATTCAACTATATTTCCATTCTTTAATGTGAACTGTAAAAACAATTCATTTTCTTCATCATATCTTGCCTTTACAACCCTAGCTATTATTGGATAGATTTGATTTGCAATTCCAAATTCATCTCTAAGTATAAATGCAAAAGCATTGTTATTTAATTCTAACTGATTCGTTAATTTTTCCTGTAGCATTTGCCCAGACATATAAGGATTAGGTTCTTCCAAAAGCATTTTAATATGAATTTCTGGATTAACTTTTAATTCATTCTCATTTTTTCTTATGTGTTTAGGAGCTAATTTACCAATCGCTCTTGCTTTTGGTGAAATACAACTTCTAACTATATCACTATGATATAATTCTCCATCCCAACTATAAAAACCATTATTCTCATCTATAACTAACTTAACACCTGATATTGTTGGATTTTTATTAAATATATTTTTAATTGCATTTTTAGCATTACTTAATAATTTAATTTTTCTCACCCCCTTAAATCATATTTTCATACTCTGACATTTTATCTTTCAGAACTACGTAACCTATTATTAAAGCAACTCCTCCATCAATTCTCTTTCTTGAGTCCATACCTTTAATAGGTTGTATATTTCCGTTTATGTCGCTCTGTACCTCCATATTAGATAAACACCATTTATCTATTGGATTATTATTATAAATTACTCTCTTAGCTTCTAAGTCTGCTTTCAATTCTTTCATTGGAGAACTTAATGTAAACTTTCCTTGTCTAACAACAATCATAGATTCTCTTCCGAATTCATTTTTATAAGCTTCCTCTAAACTATCATCAACATGCCAAGGATCATATCCTATCCAAGGTATATAAATATCAAATTCATCTCTCATTTCCTTAAACCATTCAAGCATATGATATTTATTAACTTTATTCCCTGGACAAATTCTTAATAAACCTTGCTTTTCCCAAAGCCTATAAGGAACACTATCTCCATCTTTGTTATCTTCCTCTTTATTTAATTTTTCTTCTGGAATAAAGTACATAGAAATAACGTAAATATTTTCATCATTAGGTCTCATACAAAAAAGCTTAGCTGCTGATAAATCTGTTGTTTCTGCTAAATCAAAAGCACCTATTCCATATCTGAATCCCATTGATTTAATATCGAATGTTTCTTCATTGTTTAATTCATGCCACCTTAACCATGTTGTAGCTGAATTCTCTTTCATATTAAAATCTTTAACCATTACAGTTGGTTTAAATGCTGGATCTGCTTTTGCTTTATTTACAAAATCTCTTAAATAATCAAATCCTTTGATAACTCCAAGTCCTGGATTTGCTTTAATCCAGCATTCCTCTTTATCCCACTCGTCTCTATCATCAAGCTCATAAATAAAAGCCAAGAATCTATCATCCTTGATCTTACCATCTAAAACTTTGCACGCATATTCATACTGTGCATCAAATATTCCATTTCTAACAAATCCATTAGTAGTTATACAATTTAATAATGGTTGTCTTCTTGAAGACATTGACTGCTTCATCAAATCGTATATATCACGATTTTTTATAGCTGCCAATTCATCAATAGTAACCATATGAGAATTTAATCCATCTAAACCATTTGAATTACTTGCAAGTGCTTGTAAGCTTCCATAGTTTAAAGGGAAATAAATATCTGACTTTCTTTTTTTAAGATGTTTACTTAATGACGGAGATTGTTGTATCATTTTACAACATTCATTAAAACCTTTTTTAGCCTGTTCTAATTTAGTAGCAATATTATATACCTCTGGAGAACCTTCACCATCTCCAACAAGCATATATAATTCATCACAAGCAAGCTCTGTTGTTTTTCCATTCTTACGACCTCGAATATCTAAGACTTCTCTATATTGTCTCATTAAGGTATCTCTATGAACAAATCCAAAAACTGCTTGATGTTTAGCTTTTTGAAATAACATTAACTCAAGTGGTGCTCCTAAATTTCCTTGTGCCTGCTTACAAAAAGTTTCTATGAATTCTATTGAATCATTTGCACATTCTTCATCAAAAACCCATGGCTCATACTTTTCAGGATGATGCAATTTATCAACTAGCATAGAATAAACTTGCTTTATTCTTTTACAAGCAACTATTTCACCAGACATAATCTTGTTATAATACTCTTCAATATATGTCATTGTTTTTTTCTTTCCTTTTTCCTATTAACAAACTTAGTTAATTCATCTTCCTGTTTTTTAGCTTCACTAGGTGGTAACAAACCTATTAACTCTTTCATAACTACTGTGTATCTCTGAATATATGGTAAGTATTGTTTTGATTCAAGCCTTTCTATAATTATCTCTTGCTTTCCTTGCTTGAAAAGTTCAGTTGTTCCATGTTTAATTAATGTTTCTCTGAATTCCTCTAGCATAACTTTCATAAAAGCAGCGTTTCTTATTAGCTCTTCAATAGCTGGTAATTTATCTGGAGTAAACTGTTTGTATATTTTTTTTAATCTGTTAAACTCTTTTTTTATATTTTTTTCTCTTTGTAAATGTTCGTATTTCTCCAAAAACTAACCCCCCTCCCATTTTCAAATTTCATGTTGGGGAAAATTAAAGTCAAACTCCGACGGTCTTTTAGGCTCCCCCCAGAAAAATTTTCTGGGGGGGCTACGCTTTGTAACTAGCAAACCATTTTTCTATTATTTTTTTCTGTAGAGTTTTATCTTTTCTATTTGTATCGTTGTATGCATTATCTAAACATTCATTTATATTTTTATCTATGAATATTAACTCTGCATTAAGCCTATCTCTTAGTGCTTCTCTCTCTTCCTTCTTAGGTAGTGAAGCTACTATCCAAATAGCTTTAGTGTTTATATCATTATTCTCTACTCTCTTGTAGATATAATCTCTTATTCCTATTGCTAAGTCTAGTAGATTGTCAGTATCATTGGTTCTACCTTCCATACTTATAGCTTGCTTTATTAAATCTAAATCTATAACTAAATCACCAATAGTCTTATGCTCTTTAACATAAGTTGTCTTGCCTGATGCTGGAGAACCATACACAATATATTTCTTTATAGGAACTAAGTTACCAGTTTCATCAAAATAAAAACCATTGCTTGTAACTCTATTTCTTTTAAAGTTATTTGACAATGGATTACTTTCTCTATGCTTATTGAAGTGACAATCTTTGCATAGCAATATTAAATTGTTTTCCCCTAAAGTTATTTCTGGATCATTAATATTAAATGGAGTTATATGTTCTATATGATGTACTTCTTCCCCTGGTTTACCACACTCAACACATAAACCATGAAACTTACGAAATATATATTCTCTACATTCTTTCCAAGCTTTACTATTATAAAAGCTTTTAGCAAACTCTCTAGCCATTTGTTTTATCTCCATACCAACTACTTATACTCTCAACTTCACCAGTTGAACGATTAAATACTTTATATGGTATCTCTGATAAACTTTCACTTAATAGTCTACTTATAGCTTCCAAAACTCCTGAACGAAAAAACATTTTATTTTTATACCATTGTCCACAAAGAATAATTAAAGTATTATCTTTATTTTTTTCTGCAACTGAAATATCACCAGTATTTCTACAGATAGATATTTTTTCTACTTTCTTCATATCTCCAGTTTTCTTTAATATCGCCTCAATATTTTTTAGATAATATTCAGCAGTTATACTATTATTTGCAATTAAAACAATTGAATTATAGTTATGATCTATTGCTTTTCTAATTCTTAAAAACGTTGGTAAAATTATTTCTAAACCATCTTTGTAACTCATATTACTCAACTCCAATATAAGAAAAATTTGCTTTTAATATGCATACCTTCATTCCTGTTACTTCTTGTAATCTTTTTTGTTCTTCTTCTATTTCTTCTTTTGTCATATGAATTTTAGCCTGTACAAATAATGTTTTTTCTTCTTCAGCAGTAATAACTATACCACTATTCATAGACTCAAACATATCTGTCATCTCCTCAACTTCTCTCGGAATATCACATACTTTCAATCCATATAACTCAAAAATACTTTCTTCATCAACTTTAAATTTCTTTCTTATATCTTCTACAAGTTCCTCAAATGTTTTTATAGTTCCATCTTCTCTCAAAAGACTTACTCCTAATTTTTCAGTAATAAGTCTATCATTCTCACTATTCCATACTTCTTCAAATGGTACCATTGAACAAGTACACTTAGCACATCTTTTCTCTCCTGTAATCATATCAAATCTTGGATTCCTTTCTACTGAACCACATCTTTTACATTGCCATAAATAATACATATTTAATATCCTCCTTAAATCATTTAATTCATTTGTTGTATAAACATAGTTTTAAGAACTATACTTCCTATTACTTCATTTAATTCTTTTTCAACATCTTCACCTTTTTCAGCTCTATCAGATATATTGATAAGCTCATCACATAGCTCTGCTAAATCTAAATATATATCTCTTAACTTAATAATTTCTTCTTTATCTTTCATCAACAAGTTCTCCTTTTTCATCTAAATCTCTATCTAATCTACTGTTTAGATACTCTACACTTAAATACCTTCTGTTACGCCCTCTCATTACTTCTAAAATAAAATTATACCCTTTGCTTATCTTATAAAATTTTTCTATTGCAGTTTCTTTACTGTCTGGTAAATTTTCTATAATAAACTGATCTAACGATATTATCCTACACAACTCTCCTATTTTGGTTAATGGTGTTACTTCCCATTTTTGTGGACTAATCACTCCATTACTCTCCTTAAACAAATCCGCTAAAGAACTATTGTCCTTACTCCCACTTCTTGGCTTGTTTAAAACTTTCAATAACCAACACATTATCAATTCCTCCTACAACTATTTAATCCTATTAAACTCACCTTATCTAACAGCTCCTATAATAACTCCGTGGCAATCCATAACAAATTTTAATTCTTCTTCTGATTTTTTCTTATAGTATTGCTTTAATAAATCTTTTGCCACATCATCTAACAAAATTTTACTTCCATCATTAGTATCTAATAAAACAATATTACTTTTTTCTAATCTTTTTGCTATTTCTTTTGATAATTCTCGTGATGAAATTACTAAATCATTATCCATTTTCCCTCCAAAATATATTATTTTTTAACTCAACGAATAAATATCTCTAAAAAAACGTTCGTATTTCACCCTAAAAAATGTCGTATATAATGTAGGAACCGTCATTTTTATTAAAAAGTTTCTACTATATATACTCTCTTATTTTTAGTACCTAAATACCGAGAAATTATTTTAAACTGGTATTTCATAATTATTGCTTAATTCTACTTCCTATACACTTAGAAACATTACTTGCATATTCATCTTCTAGTCCAAGGTACTGTATAGTTGTTTTTATATCTGTATGTCCTAACGCTTCTTTTGCTGCTATTATATCTTTTCCATTCAAAAGCCAAATAAAATATGCATATGTTCTTCTAGGCGTATGTGCTCCTAAGTGTTGACATTTGTTCTCTATTCCTACTTTTTTCAAAATTTTAGCGTAACTATCTACTTCAATATGTCCTCCCTTTTGACTTTTAAATGCATATTCATACGCTCGTTTACCTTTTATATAACTTTTTAATATACTATAAAACTCCTCATCTCTATCAAACTTTAGCACCCTCGGTTTAGGACTTGAATTATATCCCTTTCTTCCATTTGCTTTTTTAGTTGCATAATTCCTAAACTTTTTCTTTTCTTTGATTTCAAATTTACACTCTTCAAGAATCTTTCTAATATCCCCGACTCTCAAATCGACAATATCTTGCGTTCTATAACCAGTCCTATATCCTATTAGAAATATAATATAATCTCTTTCATTGCGTAATCTTAAATCATTCAAAACATCATCTAAAGCTTGATCTTCTTTTATAGGCACTGATGCAGCCATAATAACCAACCTTTCTAAATTATTTATTGTTAGTTCCTAAAACATTTCTTTCTATTCTATCCTCAACTCTTCTATTCAGATACATTAAAGCTATTTCTAAATGTTCTAAAGCTTTCTCATTGTATTCGCTTTTAAATGGTCCAGCTTGAAAACATTGAAGTCTATGCCTTACTATTTCTAATAGATCTGAATCAATTACACCATGATGAGAGTTTTCCTCATTTCTAGCTCCTTTTTGAAATTGAATAGTATTCATATGAACTATACCTTTACTATTAGGTTGTAGGGCTATGATTTCATATCTATGATTAGCACCACCTGGACCTTTTTCGTCAAGTATGACAACCTCGTTTAATTTTTCTCTCTTTTGAATAGTATTTAATTTTTTCATTTTACATTCTCCTCTCATTAAAGTTTAATTCTTCTTTTACTGAAGCATATTTTTTTACCAAACAAATTAAATTGTAGCCATGATTCAGCAAATCTCTTGCCATTCGCTCCATACTTTGTTATATGATGTTCTAACATATTTGCACCTTCTTTCTTTAAAAATATAAAAAGAACCTAGCCTAAACTAGATTCTTTCATTATGTAATCCCTTCCTTGAGGGTTATTAAAATTTATTGGAGGGAATAGAGAGAATTGAACTCTCATTCTTTGGTTAACAGCCAACCGTTCTACCATTGAACTATATTCCCACAAGAAGGATTTCTCCTTCTTTATAGTATAAAAGGGTTGAGAATTTACGAGAAGTAAAAGTTTAAATTAGGAAGGCATTGGATTCGAACCACCTTTTGCACACCCAACTGGAGACCTTCCATGTGCAAGGCATTTCTGCCTTGCTTTAATCTACAAAAAAGGAGAACTCTCAACAGCGTTTAACTTTTATCACCATACTTATTATCTCATATATTTTCGTAATAAAACTATCGACTTACTTTCACTTTCTTTTTAAAAAACTTTCAAAAAATTTCGCTCCTTTTAAGATAAAAAACTTTCTTCCCACTTTGATACTTTCTCAATAATCTTCTCTTTATCCCTTACAAGCTTAGTTTCACTTATATTTAACTCAGTACAAATCTCTATATTGTATTTACGCTCTCTATACTTATACTCTAAAAGCTTTCTATAGTATTCATTTAAATTTTCATCAAAAAACTTATCTAAAGTTTCATTATCTTCTTTGTTTTTCATTATAGACAACTCTAAATCAACTATTTGAGCTTCTTTTTTCTCTATCTCTCTTTCTAATTTATCTATCAAATTAATCATATTTCTTTCAGCCGTACTTACTCCATCATTTGATGTCTGAACTCTCTCGCTAAAAGATACACTTTTAACATCTGGAGTTAATCTTATATCTGTATTTTTAATTTTTCTCTCCAAAACTTCAATATTTCTCTTTAATAAATCCCTTTTACTTTCAGCAGCTTTAATCTTTGAATCTTTCTCAAAATAATTGTAAAGTTTCCATTCAGTCTTTTTAAATAATGTTTTATCCATTTTTCCTCCTTAAATATTAAATCTAATCTGTCCTTTTTCTGTTTGTATCGCCTTTAATAATATGCAATGTTTCTTATCTACCCAACCATAAATATATCCATTCGTAAGCCATCTATCATCCTTTTCAATCCTAACTATATACTTATCCTTTCCACCTTTTTTGCTTTCTGAATGTACCTTGAATGTTTTTCCTACACATTTTTTATACCACTCTAACCCTGTAGATTTAACTATTTTCAAATACATTGCTCTTCACTTCTTTCAAAATAAAATTTAACTTTATTATTTGTTTCTATAATCAATC
>OERM01000269.1_pt1 | contig 17511 bp, 17 predicted proteins | sample 1540021 | NCBI WGS metagenome assembly OERM01 (sample SAMEA3891245, study PRJEB23780) | metagenome | biome: terrestrial biome; feature: animal house; material: water of meat washing | place: Italy | collected 2015-05-12 | reverse complement strand
CAATATTATTACATAATTGATGTAATTAAAGAATTTAATATATTTAAATTTAAAAAGTATATATAAGGAGTTGAAGAATAGAGATGAAGATTTTATTAGTAGAAGATGAAGAAAGTATAAGAGGCTTTTTAAGAATAAATTTTCAAAGAGAAAACTTTCAAGTTATAGAATGTGAAAGTGGAGAGGAAGGAGTAAGAAAGGCTTTAATAGAAAAGCCAGATATAGCAATACTTGATGTTATGTTACCTGGCATGAATGGGTTTGAAGTATGTCAAAAGTTAAGAGAAAGTTTTCCTAGAATGGGAATAATAATGTTAACTGCTAAAGGTGAAGATATGGATAAAATCATGGGGCTTCAGTTTGGAGCAGATGATTATGTTTTAAAACCATTTAATCCACTAGAGATAACTTTAAGAGTAAAAGCATTAATAAGAAGGTTAGAAGGAATAAATGAAGAAAATAATAGTGATTGCATAGAAGTAGATAATTTTAAATTAGATTTATATTCTCAAAGTTTATATAAAGAAAATGTAGAAATAGATGTAACACCTAAAGAGTTTTTACTAATGAAAATATTCATGCAAAACCCAGGAAAGGCCTTTACTAGAGATGAATTGTTGAATTTAGTATGGGGAATAGACTTTTTTGGAGATCCAAAGATAGTTGATGTTAATATAAGGAGATTAAGATCTAAAATAGAAGAAAACTCTTCAAAACCTAAATACATAGAAACTGTATGGGGAACAGGATATAGGTGGAAGAGATAAATCTGTTTTTGTGAAAATCCTAAAACATTATGATTAGAATAGGATTTAGATGGAAAGGATAAATCTATATATTACAGTATTCATAGGAATTTTATAAAGAGATATAAAGTATAGAGTGAATAATTAAAACTTATATTTTAAGTTTTTAGTATATATAGGTGAAAGATAGGTGCATATTTTATGAAGAGTATAAAGACTAGGCTAATGAAAAACTTTTTAGTTCTTTTATTATCAACTATTATTATAGTTTCAGCCATGTTTTTGATTTTTATTTCTAGATATTATTATCAAAATACAGAGGAAATATTATTAAGTCAAATTAATATATCTGTAGATTTTTATAAAAGATATTTATCAAATGTTAGTCTAGAAGAAAATGTTTATGAAGATGTAGATATATTTTGGAAACAAACAGATGCTCAAGTTCAAATTTATAACTTAAAAGGGCAGTTAATAATGGATTCTATAGGTTTAGAGCCTAAAGAGTATAATACTCCTGTAGATGTAAAAAGAGCCTTAGAAGGAGATACAGCAAAGTGGGTGGGGACTGTACCAGATTATACTGGTAAAGTAATGGCCATTTCAGCACCACTTAGAAATTCTTCAAATGAAATTGTAGGAGTTATTAGATATATAAGTTCACTTAGAAATGTGGATAATTTTATATTAAATTTCTTTTTAGTATTTTTAGTAATAGGATTAACAGTTTTAGCTATTGGTATAATTTTAAGTTACTTCTTAGCTAATAGTATAGTAAATCCAATTACAGAATTAATAAAAGTTTCTGAACAAATGGCTAAGGGAAATTTAAAAGTAAGAAATAAGATTGTTACTAATGATGAAATTGAAAAGTTAGCTGATAGTCTTAATATAATGGCAGAGGAAATTGAAAATAGGGAAATATTAAAAAATGAATTTATTTCTTCAGTTTCTCATGAACTTAGAACACCATTAACATCAATAAAAGGTTGGGCAATAACTTTAAATAATGATTTTACAGATAGAGAAACCTTAAAGATGGGCTTTGACATAATTGAAAAAGAAGCTGATAGATTAAGTAATATGGTAGAGGAGCTATTAGACTTTTCAAAGTTTGTTAGCGGAAAAATAAAATTGAAATATGAAGAAATAAACCTAAAAGAATTTATAGAGTACTTAAGGTTATATATGAATCCTAGGGCAGAAAGAGAACATAAAGAACTTATACTAAAAGGAGTTACAGAGGACTTTATAATTGTAGGAGATAAGGACCGATTAAAGCAGGTATTTATAAATATAATAGATAATGCTTTTAAATTCACTCATGAAAATGAAAAGATAACAATAGAGTTTGTATATGCTGATGAAGGAATCTATATAAATATAATTGATACTGGATGCGGAATAAGTAAAGAAGAGTTACCTAGAGTAAAAGAGAAGTTTTACAAGGGTAAAAATTCAAAGTCACAAAATGGAATAGGATTATCAATATGTGATGAAATTATAGCTTTACATGAGGGGACTTTGGAGATTTATAGTGAATTAGGTAATGGAACGAAAGTGGTTATATATTTACCTAAGAAATTAATCAGGAGTGTTGAGGATGATTTAAATTAATCAAAAGAGGTGTTTTATGAAGAAAATTTTTTTAGTCTTCTTTACTATTATTAGCTTTTTTATGATGGGATGTTCTCAAAAAGAATCTTTTGATATATCTAAAATAACTCCACCAGAGTCAGATAATATAAAGATATTAGGGGAATGGGAAGTAGTAAGTAAGTTACATGATAGTGATGAAAATAATTCAGGTAGCGTAAGTGGTGCTTTTCACTTAGAGAAAGATGATATTGTTAATATAAGTAAGGATGGCGTAGTTGCAAATGGAATTAGCATAGTTAATCCAAAGTTTAAGTTAAAGAGAATGGAGAGAGAGGTATTCTTTAGAGAAATAGATAATATATCAATAAAAAATGAAATAAAGGATGCAATAAAAAGTGAATATATAGATGTGAATTCTATATATGATAGTAATAAAACATATTTAAGTATTATTTCAATTAATGATGATGAAGCGTATTTATTATTAACTGATAATCTTATTAAACTAAAAAAAGTTTCTAATGTTGTTACAAAAGAAGAGATTAGTGAATCAGAGAAATCAGATGGCGATAAGAATACTAAAAGAGAAAATACTATAAGTCCAGAGTACTATCAAAAGGATGTAGGAATTTTACTTGGACTTAAGGAACCTGCACATATAGAAGATGACGATTTTGAGGAAGCTTCTTATAAAACTTTATGGATTTCTGTAATTAATAATGAATTACAGCCAATAATGGTTTTAGATAATTCTCTTTTATTACCAAGAATAAATGGATTCTCCAATATAAGTTTAAGTTCAACTTTAGATAATGGTAAATTTGAAAATAAACTTAAGGTTACAAGTAAAAAGAAAGATCCTAATGATAAGACTGAAATAAAGGGTGAGAAAAATACTGAAGGAATATATGAAGAAATAACCTTTGTAGGAAATGACTATATAGGATTAGAGTCTTATTCTGGAAGTGATGATTTTAGAGGTACTTTTAATGAGTATAGTATAATTCCTATTAATACTATGGATACTCATAAGAGTATGGATATAGTAAATTTATTTGGAAAAGAACAAGAGGAGAATTTTAATAAAAGTGAAAAGAATGCTATTCAAAAGTATGATATTGATGGAAGAGAGTATTATTCTAAAAATAAATACTCAAATATAACTCTTCAAAGGAAAAATGGTAATTGGCATTTAGAAGGAATATTAAACGAAAAAAGTTCAATGGATTACCCTAAAACTTTTGATATAAATATAAATCCAGTTCCTATATTAGTGAATTATGATACTTTGGCAGTTCCATGGAGTCAGGTTTTATCTCTTGGAAGAGAGGTTAGAGATGTTGTTACAGCACCAAATGGAAAAATAGCCATAACATTAGCTAAAGATAAGTTATCAATATATAAAGTTATTGATGGACGAATTGGAGAAAGATTAGGTGAAATAAATATAAATAACGATGAAAAGATTGTAATGGCTGAATGGGCTGTAGGAGATTATGTAAAGTATTGGGATGAGACTGTTGAAAATGTATATGGTGCTAAGAAAATAAGTGAATAGAATATAATAATTTATTATTAAAGTATAAATATGGGACAGTAGATAGTTTGGTGTAAAAAACAAAACTATCTACTGTTTTTTTAGTTTTAGGTCTCTAGAAAATAAAAAGGAGCTGATATAAAATCAGCTCTCTTTTTTTTAATTATTTTTAGAATTATCATTAGGTATTTTATCTTTAAAATAATCAGCTCTAATCATTTTATCAGATAGATCTAATACATTTCCTACTATTTCTTTTTCTTTATCTGTAAGTTCACCTTTAATTGTTTTATCAGTTAAAACAGCGTAAGATCTCTTAGTGTTTAATAGATTTCTACCTAAAGCTGTATTTTGATATACATTATTATCTATGCCTAATAGATATAAAAGAGTTGGCATTATATCTATTTGACCACCGTAAACATCATCTTTTACAGGTGTCTTAATGCTTGGATTGTAAATAATTAATGGAACTGTATGATTTCCATTGTCTAACCACCAAGATTCAGGATTAGATAGTGATTCTATCTTACTGTTATAGTATTTATGAGGACCAGTGTGGTCACCTTCTATTGCAATAACAGTGTTATCTAAAAGACCATCTTTTTTAAGTGATTCTATGAACATTCCTATTTTAGCATCTGTATAATGAATACTTTGGAAATATCCTCCTAAAACATTGTCATCAAGTTCAGGGCTAAGTTTTAATTCACGGTATTCCTTTGGTAAATCAAATGGTCCGTGGCTTGTTAAAGTAACTGTAAATGCATAGAATGGTTGTTTTAATTCTTTAATCATTGGTTCAATTTGTCTAAAGTAGCTTCCGTCACTTAATCCAAGACCTATATTTTCATCACGATCAAATGAATAGTAATCTACAAATTTATCAAAACCTATACCATTTAAACCTTGAGCATAGTTCCAGAAAGAACCTTTATCTGAATGGATAGCAATAGTGCTATAGCCATCTTTTTCTAAGATATTAGGTAATGAGTTATAAGTTGTAGCTGGGTTTCTAAAGAAAGTACTTCCTTGTCTTAATGGTAACATAGAAGTATTAACCATTAAGTCAGAATCAGAGCTTGTACCTTCGTTAACTTGTTCAAATATATTAGGTAAGTAAATTGAATTATTTAATAACTTATTTATGTTTGGAGTTATTTCTTGTCCATCTACTTTTTTATTTATAACAAAGTCTTCAAGGGACTCAACTTGTATTACTATTAAGTTCTTTCCTTTGAACATTCCCTTAAATTCATTATCAGGAAGATTTTCATTTTTGAAATCATAATATTCTTTTATTTTTGCTTCATCATCAGCTGTCATTTTATAAGGTTTAGAATTCTTATAAACATTATATATATCAAAAATATGATAACCAATTGGTGAGAAGTATTCTACTGTGTTAGTTGGATCATAGTTACTAAATAAGTATGAATTTTTAACATTTTCTCTTTTTAATACATTAACGTTAAAAGGAACATAGCCTATATAACAAATTGATACAAGTAAAACAATTAAAGTACCTTTCCAATTAGACTTACAGTTTTTAAAGCTTTTTCTAAAAATTATAAAAGCTATTATTAAAATAATAAAGTCTACGAAGAATAGTAAGTCATATGAACTAGCCATTGAAAAAATACTATCTCCAAGATTATCTAAGTTAGCAGTTTGTTTTAATAGCATTACTGATGGAACTGTTTGGAATCCTCTAAAATACCAAATATCCATTACTGTAATTAAGGTTATAAATAAATCTACAATTATTAATGAGAAAAATTTACCTTTGTTTTTAAATAAAAAACATATACTTACAAATATTGCTGCAAATGCTATGTAATAATTAATAAAATAAGAAGCTTGTCTATATCCTAAACCAAAATTAAGTGTGTAAAGGTTTTGGTTTAAAGAGAAACCTAAAAAAAGTGCTCCTTTTAAAACTATGGCTATAAGAGTAAATATGTAAAAACCTAGTCTTATTAAAGCATTTTTATTAAGAGACTCCTTAAATTTAGAAAGCCCGTTATTTAATTTAACTTTTTCTTGCATTGAAACACCCCTTCTTTTATTATTCAAAGCTGTTAATATTATATCATAAAACAATATGTTCATAGTATGAAGGAATTATTACAAAAAAGTTTAAAAAGAACTTTTTTAGAATAACTTTGATTTTCTCAATTTACAAAAATGTGATATCTTTATAATATAGATTATTTTAAGAGGTGAGGTCATGAAAAAAATAGATTGTTTAGGTATGGCTTGTCCAATGCCAGTTATAAATACAAAAAAATATTTTGATTCAATAGAAGAAGGGGTTGCAGAAGTATTAGTTGATAATGAAGTAGCAAAAAATAATATCTGTAAGTATGCAGAAGGATGTGGATATAATTTTGATGCTTCAGAAAAAGAGGGAAATTATATAATTAAAATAGAAAAAAATGGTGAGAATAAAATAGAAAAGAAGGAAGATGACTTTGTAATAGTAGTAGGTACTGATAAGTTAGGTCAAGGTAATGATGATTTAGGTACTATACTTATGAAAGGATACCTATATACCTTATCAGAAAGTGATATCATACCTAAGGAACTTATATTCTTAAATGGTGGAGTTAAGCTTACTGTTAAAGGATCAGAAGTTTTAGAATCATTACAAAACTTAGAAAAGCGTGGAGTTAAGATACTAAGTTGTGGAACTTGCTTAGATTTTTATGGAATAAAAGATGATTTAGCTATAGGAGAAATAAGCAATATGTACACTATAGTTGAATCTATGAATACTTCTAATAAGGTAATAAAGTTATAATACTTTTGAGAGGAGAAAATATTTTTAGAGTATGGAGAATATTTTATGTGAGTATGATGTTGTAGTTGTTGGTGGCGGAATAAGTGGAATGGCAGCAGCTATAAGATCAAAAGAAAATGGCATAGGAAAAGTTCTGCTTCTTGAAAGAGAAGATGTTTTAGGTGGAGTTTTAAATCACTGCATACATTGCGGCTTTGGAAAAGAAATTTTAGGAGAAGCTGTTACTGGAAGTGAATTTGTAGAGTACTTAGTTCATAAAGTTCATAAACTAGGTATAGATGTTAAATTAAATACTACTGTATTAGAGATAAGTAAAGATAAAGAAATAAGTTATGTTAATCCAGATGAAGGTATGAAAAATATGAAAACTAGGGCAATAGTTCTAGCTACTGGAAGTAGAGAAAAGTTTAAGGGAAATGTAAGTGTTCCTTTAAATAAATTTACAGGTATATATACTTCAGGAACTGCTCACAGATTTATAAATCTTTATGGTTATCTTCCTGGGAAAAAGATAGTTATAATAGGTTCACATGATAGTGATATGATTGTAGCTAGAAGGCTTATTATAGAGGGAGCTAAAGTAGAAGCTATAATTGAAAGTAAGGACTATTTAAATTCTTCTCAATATATTGTGGAAAATATAATTGAAGCCTTTGATATTCCTGTTAAACTTGGATATACAGTAAATGAAGTTTTAGGTACTGAAAGAGTAGAGGGAGTAATTATAAGTAAAGGTGGAGAAGAGGAAAGTTTTATAAAATGTGATTCACTTTTAATATCAGTTCCATGGATACCAGAAAGTGCTTTAGGTAAAAAGATGGGACTAAGAATATCTAATAGTAGCGAAACTATTTTAGTAAATGAAAACTTTGAAACATCAGAAAGTGGAATATTTGCTTGTGGAAATGTTCTGCATGCCTATGAACTATCTGACTTAGCAACAAAAGAAGGATTTAAAGTTGGAGATGCCATTAAAGAGTATCTTGAAAATTAATTTTTAATAAGACTAAAATTCAGATTAATATTTAAGTTAATTTTGAATTTTAGTCTTATTTTATGCTTTAAAGAAGGTTATAATTACAAAGAAATATTTGTTTCAGTGAAATTTTCAAAATTTCAAAGGTATAGAATTAAAGATAATTTTTTAAACTCATTTTTACTAAATTAGATACTAATATATTTCCTTTTATGCTTAAGTGCAATCCATCAGTATAATTTAAAGAATCAAAAGGAAGATTAGAGTTTAAGTCTATAAACAACAAATTGTTTTTTTCACAGAATAAATTTAATCCTCTAGTATAATTCTCTAGTTTAGAATTACATTTTTCATAATCAATAGAAGAATCCCACCTTTTAATAGCTAAATAACCATATATTTTAGGGGGAGATAAAATTATTGGTTTTATGTTAAGTGAATTACAATCATCAGTCATTAAGCTTATGTTATCAATAATTGAACTAATAGATTTATTCATTATAATATCATTTGAGCCACACATAATTAAACAAATCTTAGAATCACTTGATTTTAAGATTTCATATATTCTAGATAAAATACCAGTTGAAGTGTCACCATTAACCCCTTTGTTTATGAATTTGTTTTTTTCATCATTTAAAAGAGAAACCCAAGAATTTTCTTGTCCTACACCATAGCCAAAGGTAAGAGAGTCACCTATACAAATTATATTCATATAATCACCTACATTCTTAGTAAACATTTTTTGCAAATAATGGTTGTCCCTTTATTAGCTGTAACAAAATCATTTCCAATAATAGCTTTATTACAAATAGCACATACCTTATTTGAGTTTCTTTATTTATGGAAGAACTTTTTTCTTCTTTATTAGTATTAGTAGTTTTTCTTTTTTTATTAGGTGGTGGTGAATAAAGAAGTTTTTCAACTTTTTCTTCACGTTTATTTATTTCATAATTAAAACTATAAGAACTTTCACCAAAAAGTTCTAATTCAAATCTAGGATTTTCTTTATCATAAAATTCCTCTGTTATTATTCTTCTTATTTGCATATCATTTATTATTAATCCACTCTTTTCAATTCCATCGAAGATACTTTTTGTTATGTTACCTGTATCGGGATGTCTCTTAGAACTTTTATAATAAACTTTTAACACAGCTATTAAAGATTCTTCTAAAATAACATTAGGATTTTGAATTCTTGCTTCGTAAGCAATTTGCTCTTCATACAATGCATATCTATCATGATATTTTCCAGAATTGGATGGTAAAATTGCTCTCCCTTGTGAATTTGATAGCTTAAAATTTGATTTAGTAATAGGTGAGCCTTTTACTATAACTTTTGCGTATGAATTCATAGTAAACCTCCAATCATATGATATAATAATATAGATTATATCATAATGTAACATTATGTATTTACATTTCTTGAAAGTATTTAACAGATAAAGTATAATACTCTATGTTTACATGAAAAATTAAAATTAAGAGGGATAAAAATGGATAAAAAAATTATATTAGCAATAGAAAGTAGTTGTGACGAAACAGCGGCAGCTGTAGTAGTCAATGGTAGAGAAGTTTTATCAAATATAATATCTTCTCAGATAGATATACATACAAAATTTGGGGGAGTAGTCCCAGAGGTTGCATCAAGAAAACACATAGAAGCTATAAATGCAGTGGTAGAGGAAGCCTTAGAAGTTGCAGGAGTAACATTTGATGACATAGATGCAATAGCAGTTACATATGGTCCAGGGTTAGTTGGAGCACTTTTAGTGGGACTTCAATATGCTAAAGGATTAGCATACTCTTTAGATAAACCATTAATAGGAGTTAACCATATAGAAGGGCATATAAGTGCTAACTTTATAGATCATAAAGACTTAGAACCACCTTTTGTTTGTTTAGTTGTTTCAGGAGGACACACTTTTGTAGTACATGTTGAAGACTATGGAAAGTTTGAAATAATAGGTGAAACAAGAGATGATGCAGCAGGAGAAGCTTTTGACAAGGTGGCAAGAGCCGTAGGATTAGGATATCCAGGAGGACCTAAAATAGATAAATTAGCTAAGGAAGGAAATAGTGATGCTATAAAATTCCCAAAAGCTAATTTCCATGATGATACCTTAGATTTTTCATTTAGTGGAGTTAAATCAGCTGTCTTAAATTATTTAAATAAGATGGAAATGAAAAATGAAGAAATAAATAAAGCTGATGTTGTAGCTAGTTTCCAAAAGGCCGTAGTTGAAGTATTAACTGATAATGCAATAAAAACTTGTAAGATGAGAAAGGCAGATAAAATAGCCATTGCAGGTGGAGTTGCTTCTAATAGTGCTTTAAGAGAAAATCTTCTTAGAGAAGGAGAAAAGAGAGGAATAAAGGTTTTATTCCCATCACCAATACTTTGTACAGATAATGCTGCCATGATAGGAAGTGCTGCATATTTTGAATTATTAAAGGGAAATGTATCTGAAATGAGTCTTAACGCAAAACCTAATTTAAGATTAGGAGAAAGATAGGGGCTGAATTATCAATGAGGTTTATTCCGTACTCAAATGGATTTCATAAAATGAACAAAAATATAAAAATAAAGCCTATAAACGTAATTAGGAATATTTTTATATTTATATTAGCTCTAGTATTTATAGGCTTTGCTTATCAAATGATATTAAATAAAATCGATAGTAAAAAAATAGAACCAGATAACAAGTATGTAAGAATTGATAGTAAAAAAAATTATTATAATTTCCAAGGAGAAAGTAAACCAACTATAATAATGAGTTCTGACATAGGCTTAGGATTAAGTGAATGGAGTAAGGTTCAAGAGCTTATAGAAAAGGAATATGGGTATAGAACATTTTCTTATGATAGACCAGGATATGGTTTTTCAGAATCAGTAAAAGATGATGGTGTTAAAGAACAAGCTCAGCATCTTAGAATGATTCTTAAAAAATCAGGGATTGGTGGACCATACATACTTGTTGGAGAAGGATATGGTGGATTAGTAATGTGTAACTTTGCTGAACTTTATCCTGACTTAGTTCAAGGAGTTATTCTCGTAGATCCAATAAGTGAAGAAGCTTTAAGTAAAAATAAAGACTATATGAAACAGTATTCAAGTGAAAAAATCAGTAGATTTATACAAAAGTATGGTTCATACTTTGGATTAACATCAATAATGAATAAATTTGGTATGTTAAAAAATCCAAATGGTTTAGAGGAAAATTTAAGTAATGAAAATCTTAAGGTTTATAATATTTTAAGAACAAAAAGTGATTATAATAGTGGATACTATAGTGAGCTTACAAATATTTTAGAGCAAAGTAGTAATTCACAAAAATCTGGTTTATTAAATGGTAAACCTTTGAGCATAATAGTTAATGATAATGCTTTTACTAAGGAGCAAGAGAGTTTAAAGAAACTTACTTTAGACAATAAAGTTCAAATAATAAATGCTAAGAATAAGACAGATGTTATACCTTTAGAAAAGCCAGAATTATTTTTAGATAGTATAAGATTTATTCAAGATAATAGCTTGGAAGAGCAGAATTAGCCTAAGAATATAGACATATCCTATGACATAGAAATGACATAAACATGACATATAAATGACACAAAAAATGGTTATTATAAACATGTGGAAAACAAATGTTTAGGAGGGTATGAACAATGAGTGATTTCAATAAAAAAGATGAAAATTTAAATGACTACTTTGGTTTTGATGATAAAGAAAATAAAACTTTAGATTCAGATAAGGACATAAAAGACAAAGAAAATATAGAGTCAAATAATGATACGAAGCAAACTAACATAGATGAAACTCAGCAATTAAATATAGATAATGAAATTAATTCGAAAGATGAAGTTAAAAAAGATGATGATAAAAACTTCTCTGACGTAAAATCAAAAAGCTCAAAAGAATCTAATGACAATAGTAAAAACAAAAAAGTAAAGAAAAAGAGTGGATTTAAAAGAGGAATAGCTCTAGTAGCAGGTGCTGTCATAGTTGCTATATTAGGAGGAGCTATAGGTGCTGGCGGAGTTTATTATGCTTTTAAAAATAGCATACCAGTAAGTACACTAGAGAATAATAGTAATACCTCAGTTAATCCACCAGCCTTTAAAGGGGAAGATGGAGCATTAACTGTTCCACAAGTAGTTGAAAAAGTTACACCTGCCGTTGTAGGAGTATCTACAAAGAGCTTAGTAAGAGACCAATTCTTTAATGTAAAAGAACAAGAAGGATTAGGTTCTGGATTTATAATAAATGAAGATGGATATGTAGTTACAAACTACCATGTTATAAATGGAGCTCAAGAAGTTAAAGTAATATTCTCTGATGGAAAAGAAGTAAATGCTAAGGTTGTAAATTACGATGCAGAAAGAGATATTGCAGTAATAAAAATAACAGACGATGTTAAAATGCCTGGAATAGCACAATTAGGAGATTCATCTACAGTTAAAGCTGGTGAAGAAGTAATTGCTATAGGAAATCCTCTAGGAAAAGAATTTAGTTCAACAGTAACTAAAGGAATAGTAAGTTCACCAAATAGAAAGATGAAGACTGAAAACGGAAATGTATTAGATTATATACAAACAGATGCAGCTATTAACCCTGGTAACAGTGGGGGGCCATTAATAAACTCTAAGGGAGAAGTTATTGGAATAAACACTGCTAAAAAAGTTGGTGAAGATATTGAAGGTATAGGATTTGCAATTCCTATAAATGAAGTTAAAACAAGATTAGGTTCATTATCAAAACCAATATTAAAACTTGGTATTACAGCTAGAACTGTTACTCCAGAATTAGCAAAAGAAAATAAGCTAGAAGAAGGAGTTTATGTTGTAGGAGTACAAGAGTTTAGTCCAGCAGAAAAAGCAGGATTAAAAATAGGTGACTTAATAGTTGAATTTGGTGGGAAAAGAGTAAAAACTTTAGAAGAATTAAATCAAGTTAAAAGTCAATATAATGATGGAGATTCAGTACCAGTTGAAATAATTAGAGATGGTAAGAAAGTAAACTTAAATTTAACATTAGTTGCTAATTAGTTTAATAAAGGATGTATATCAAATAAATTTTATTACCTTGATATATGTCCTTTTTTATTTTAAACAAAAAAATAAATGTAAAATTTTAGATAAAAATGAAATATATCCAATAAAATTGATTGTTAATTATTATATTTGACTATAGAATAGTAGTAATAGTCATTTTAAATTAAATATATATTTTATCTAAAATAAAAAAATATATGGTGTAAGCAAAGAAAGGTATTAATTTAGGGGGATTATATATGAAAAAAGTAGTATTATTATGTACACTAGGAATGTCTACATCTTTATTAGTTTCTAAAATGAGAAAAGCTGCAAATGAATTAGGGATTGATTGTTCTATAGTTGCAATAGGAGAATATGAGCTTAAAAAATATGAAAAAGAGGCAGATATAATAATGTTAGGACCTCAAGTAAGGTATTTATTTAATAGTTTAAGAAAAAAAGTAGATAGTAATATACCAATAACTCTTATAAATAGTGCAGATTATGGAACGATGAATGGTAATAAGATTTTAAATCAAGCCTTAGCACTAATGGATAATAAGGAATTATCCACAAATAATTTGTAAGAAATTTTAATAGGGGATCGTATAAGAAGTCTTTTTAAAAAGGGCCTTATACGATTCTTATTTATATATTTAATAAATTGAAAATTTAAATATATATATATTGAATTGAATAAGTTAGTCAAATATACTAAAAAAATAGTGAGGTTTTAAGGAGGAGAGTATTTGGAGAAATTAGTGCTTGGTATAATAGGTATTTTCTTTGTAATTAGTGGATTTGATTACATAAATAATAATAAATTGGGGCTGGGAGATAAATTTAAAGATGGAATGATATCTATGGGATCAATAGCTATATCCATGGTAGGGATATATTCTCTTTCGCCTTTAATAGGAGAAGGCATAGGATTCTTATTAACTCCAATAAGCAATTTTATAGGAATTGATTCATCCATATTTCCATCAATGTTTTTAGCTGTAGATATGGGAGCCTTAGGGATTGCAGAAAGTTTATCATCAAATATTCACATGTATTGGATTTCTGGGGTAATAATAGCTTCAACTTTAGGGGCTACCATAAGCTTTTCTATTCCCTTAGCTTTAGGAATTATAGAGGAGAAATATCTTGAAGACCTAACAACAGGTTTATTATATGGAATAATGACTTTACCTATAGCGCCAATAGTTGCAGGTTTATTTTTAGGAGTTGATATTAAATTATTACTATTTAATATTTTTCCATTAATAATATTTGCTATATTATTAGCAGTTTTTATGAATAGGTTTAAAGATACGACAGTAAAATTCTTTATTAAATTAGGTAAGCTTATACAGCTTGTTAGTATATTAGGGCTTTTAGTTTTAGGATTTTTATCTATTATAGGAATAAAGCCTATAGGAAGTATTTTACCTATAGATGAGGCTTTAAGTGTGGTTGGTAAAATAGCTATATTCTTAGGAGGAGCATATCCTTTAATTAATTTTATAACAGAAAAGTTTTCAACGGTCTTAAGTAAAATAGGAGAAAAGATAAATATAGATGAGTTTTCTATTGCGGCTTTTTTAGGAACTCTTGCTTCAAATATAATATTATTCCAAAGTTTTAATAAGATGAGCTCTAAGGGAAGAATAGCTTTAACTGCCTTTAGTGTAAGTGGAGCCTTTGTAATTGGAGGTCAGCTAGGTTTTGTATCTCTTAAGACACCTGAGATTATAAATATTTATATAGCATCAAAATTAATAGCTGGTATAACTGCCATGGTTTTAGCTTTAATAGTACATAGAAAGACAGAAGAAAACTTAAATGATGAAAATCAAAGTGAAGAGAATATTCCAGTTTTAGAATCTTAATTTTTTAAGGGTAAAGTCCTATAATTTTTAAAAATAAACATGTAATTAGAACATAGCTTTTTATTTAAGGGAAATATTAATTTTAATAAAAAGCTATGTTTTAATAATTTATATAAATTTTTGTTTAATTTGCTATTTTAACAGAATTATCAAGTAATTTAAAATTATTTTTTAGTCCCTTTGATATGAAGATTTCTTTAGATTTAGTTACAAAAATACCTTCTATTTCAGGAAGTGATTCAATTAACTTTAAGCCATCTGAAAGGCCCATACCAAAGGTTGAGGTGGAAAGGGCATCACCATCTATAGATTTTGAAGAAACTATGGTTACAGAAGCTAAATTATTATCATAGGGATATCCAGTTTTAGGGTTTAAAATGTGATGATATTTAGTATTATTAATTTCTAAATAACGTTCATAGATCCCAGAGGTAACTACTGATTTATTGCATATACTTAAAGTTCCTAGGGGAGCACCTCTGTTTTCAAAAGGATTTTGTATTCCTATTGTCCAATTTTCATTTTTATTTTTCTCACCTAGGGCAAAAATATTGCCACCTAAGTCAATAATAGCCTTAGATACACCTTCCTCTATTAATATATCTGAAATAAGATCTGCTATATATCCCTTAGCTATAGCACCTAAGTCTAAAACCATATTTTCTTCTTTTAAAAATACAGTGGTATTTTCCTTATCTAAAATAATATTTTCATAATTTATTAATTTTATAGTATCTAATATTTCATTATCATCAGGAACTTTTGCATCTTCACTTCCTATTCCCCATAGCTTAACTAAAGGGCCTATGGTTATATCAAAGTTTCCTTTAGAAGCTTTAGAGTATTCTAGTGATTTTTCTATTATGTCAAAGGTGGTTTTGGTAATCTTTACTGGTTCTATACCAGACTTTTCATTTATTTTATTAATTTCAGAGTTTTGTATATTTAAACTTAACAATGATTCAATTTCACTTATTTTATTAAATGCCTTATCTATGATTCCTTCATCAAATTTATCATATAAAGTTATATTAACTATTGTCCCCATAAAAAAACTAGATTTGCTTATAGGTTCTTTTTTTATGGAGCATCCATTTAAAGTGAAAGTTAAAACCATACATAGAAAAATACAAATATGTCTTAAGTTCTCCATTTTACCCTCCTAGAAATAAGATAATATGTTTTACCTAGTCTACTAAAGTTGCTTCAGTTTTTCCCTCTTCAGCATTCTTTAATACTTTCTCAGCTAATTTTTTGAATTGATTAGAAGAACTTGTTGCTCCTGTAATAACGTCTATGTCAGAAGATTGTTTTTCTATTAAGGCTTTTTCAAGTTGAGGTTCATATTCAGCAGGTCCAATTCCTGAAACTCCTGTCATTTTTTCATTATAATCTTTATCTTCACGTTTCATAGCATTAGTTTCACCATTAAATTCATTATATTTTGCTTCAGTTATTTTACCATCTGAAACTTTTATACTTAGTTTAGCCTTATAGCCATGGTCATCAGCCTTAGCAGTTTCTACAGTATAGTCCCCATCTTTTAATTTAGAGTTGTTTGAAGCTCCACAAGCAATAAAGTTAGAAGCTACTAAAGTAGATAATATAAGAGCAAAAAATTTCTTTTTCATAAATTCCTCCTAAATAATTTTGTTACTATAAATATACTTTTTAATATTAAAAAAATTCCTTAAAGAGTAATAAAACAAATAATTTTAACTTTAAAATCATATATACATAACAAGGAACTGTTAATATGGGAGAGTTTATTATGAAAAAGTGGGATTTGATTATAATTATAGTTTTAATAATTCTATCTTTAATGCCTATTAGACTTCTTATTTCAAATAATAATAGTGGAGATTTAAAAAGAGTAATTATAAGTGTTAATGGAGAAGAATATGAAAGTTTAGAGCTAAAGGAAAATCTTAATAAGATTATTAAAATTGAAGAGGGATTAGGGGTTAATGAGATTTGTATAAATAAAGGACAGGTATATATGAATCATTCAAATTGTACAGATAAAGTGTGTATGAGACAAGGAAAGATAAGTAAGATAGGAGAAAGTATAGTATGTTTACCTAATAGGGTTTTTATTGAAATTAAAGGTGATGAAGAAGGAGAGTGCATATTATCTTACTAAGAAATTAAGTTTAAATCAAAAAGCTTAGGATTTAAATTTTATAATACTATAGAATTTTAGTAACAAAATTTAGTATTTAATAAAATAGAATTCTAATAAGGTGCAACAGATAAGATGGCTAAGACAATGAGGTGTTTAATAAAATAAAATTCTAATTGGAGTATTAATAATTAAAAAGGGGAGTTATATATCATGAAGACTAAAAAGTTAATTTATATAGGGGTATTAGTTGCACAAGCTTTAGTTTTATATATTTTTGAAAGTATGATACCTATGCCTTTTATTACTCCAGGAGCAAAGTTAGGATTAGCTAATTTAATAGTAGTTATAGGACTATATACTTTAGAGAATTATAAAGAATGCCTATGGTTAATATTTTTAAAATTAATTTTATCAACCCTTATTATGGGTTCAGTTTCTACATTTATTTTTGGATTAGGAGGAACGATTTTAAGTTTCTTAGGAATGATTTTAACTAAGAATATATTAAAAGAAAAGGTGTCGGCTATTGGAGTTAGTACTTTTGGGGGAGTATTTCATAATTTAGGACAATTAATTGTTACAGCTATTGTAATTAAAAATATAGGCATATTAAGTTATCTTCCTTTTCTATCTATAGCAGGTATAGGAACTGGCATTTTTATTGGAATAACAGCTAACTACCTATTAAAGCATATGAAAGCTTTAAATAACTTAGATTATCATAGAAACATGGCAAATTAAATTGATTCCCCAAAAAATTATAAAGTTATCAATTAAAATATCTTTATGAAAATAAAAACTTATAAATAATATTAAG
>OERM01000268.1_pt1 | contig 17558 bp, 13 predicted proteins | sample 1540021 | NCBI WGS metagenome assembly OERM01 (sample SAMEA3891245, study PRJEB23780) | metagenome | biome: terrestrial biome; feature: animal house; material: water of meat washing | place: Italy | collected 2015-05-12 | reverse complement strand
AAAAGAATTGCTGGTTTATGTTAATATCTTCTGTTTAATTTTCAAAGACCATTTCTTTATCGCCCTCAAGCGACTTTCTTAGTTTAACATCACTTTGAAACTTTGTCAACAACTTTTTTTAAAAACTTTTAATTTGTTTTGTTAAGTTGTTTCTGTGTCTCTTAGCGACGAGATTTATCTTACCATCATAAGCAATAACATTTTATTATAAATAACAAGCTTTTACTAAAATATTCTTTAAATACTTAACTTTTCTTATGTTTAGTTTAAAATCCAACTATTGATACTCCAGGTTGCGTTTTTATCTATTTCCATAAGAGACATATATATTATTGTCTGCTGAAGTATATTTTATACATAAAAATAATTTAAAATTCAAATAAAAATAAGCCATATTATTTTTTAGCTTTAATAATTTCATATAATTAATTAAACTAAAATCATAATATGGCTCATTTTAAGATATATTTATCTCATTATATATTATTTACTATTTCCTTAAACTTATCTCCTCTTACTTCAAAGTTTTTAAACATATCAAAACTTGCGCAAGCAGGTGAAAGTGTTATTATATCTCCATTTTCAGCTATTGATTTAGCTATATTTACTACCTCTTCTAAGCTTTCTCCTGAGTATACTGGTACATGAATTCCTTTTTCTTCTTCTAATCTCTTGAAGGCTGCTTTTATTTTTTCTTTAGTTACTCCAAATAATACTATAGCTTTTATTTTTTCATATCCTTCATAAGCTAAAGGCTCAAAAGGTACATGTTTATCATATCCTCCTGCTAAAAGTATAACTGGTTTTTCAAAAGCTTTTAATCCGGCTAAAGTTCTTGTTGGAGTTGATGCTATAGAATCATTATAATATTTTACTCCATCAACTTCTCTTATGAACTCACATCTATGATGAACTCCTCCAAAAGTTTCTGCTACCTTTTTCATTGATTCTATTGATACTTCATCATAAACAGCTAAGAATGCAGCTAAATAATTTTCTACATTATGCATTCCCTTTATGATTATATCATCTTTTCTACATACCTCTTTGCCATGAACATATAACTTTCCATCTTTATAGTATGCATCTTCTCCTTCTGTTTTCTTTGAACTAAATCTAACAACTTTTCCTTTTGCTTCTTTATCTAAATTTTTAGTTATTTCATTTTCATCATTAATTACTAAAAGATCATTTTTTCTTTGATATTTGAAAACATTTTTCTTAGCATCAATATATTCTTGCATATCTTTATGCATATCTAAGTGATTTGGAGTTATATTAGTAACTATCGCTACATCAATTTCAACATCCATAGTCATAAGCTGAAAACTTGATAATTCTAATACAACTTTATCTTCTTCTTTTATTTCTTCTATGTTTGAGAATAATGGAGTACCTATATTTCCTCCTGTCCAAGTTTTATATCCCTCTTGTGATAATAACTTAGACACTATTGTTGTAGTTGTTGTTTTACCATCACTACCAGTTACCCCGTAAACTTTACCTTTACAATATCTTACGAATTCCTCCATCTCTGAAGTAATATATGCACCTTGATTTTTACATCTTACTAAAGCTTCACTGTCTATTCTCATAGATGGTGTTTTAAATACAACCTCAAATCCAGTTAATCTATCTAAATAACCTTTTCCAAGTTCTAAATTTACTCCTAATACTTCAAATTCTTTTGAAATTTCACCTAACTCTTCAGCTGATTTCATATCAAAAGCAGTTACTTTAGCTCCTAGTTTAACTAAAAACTTTATAAGAGGTATGTTACTTACCCCAATTCCTACAACTGCTACATTTTTTCCCTTTATAAATTCTTTAAACTCATTAAAGTCTCTCTTCATTTTGTGGCCTCCAAAATTTTTACCAATATTAATAATGGTTCTTTATAAATTGTATCCCATTTCTTTCTAATTATAACACTATGGAATTTTCCATTCCATATTATTATAACTTATTCAGAATTCTTCTATTTTGTTCTAGTGATGATTTTCTAAAAATATTCATGTTATAATAAATTATTAATCTATTTTTAACTATATTGTTTAAAAGAGCTTGTTAAATTATAATTATTAATTAATAATTATTTTAGGATAAAAAGAGTAATTTTTAATATCTAAAATCCTTATACCCAGATAAATTAGGAGGATTAATATGAATACTATTATACAAAAAGCAAAAGAAACTCATGAACTTTCAAGAGATGAAATTATAGCATTATTAAAAGATGATTCTATAAATGAAGAACTTTTTAAAGCTGCTGATGAAGTTAGAAAAAAATACCTTGGTGATGAAGTACATTTAAGAGGACTTATAGAATTCACTAACATATGTAAAAGAAACTGTATGTATTGTGGACTTAGAAGAGATAATAAAAATCTTAATAGATATAGACTGTCTCATGAAGAGATTATAGATTTTGCAAAAAAAGCCGTTGGTTATGGATATAAAACCTTAGTTCTTCAAGGCGGTGAAGATGATTATTATACTGTTGAGCGTTTAGTTCCTATAGTTAAAGATCTTAAAGCTTTAGGAGTTGCCTTAACATTAAGTATAGGTGAAAGACCTTTTGAAGAATATGAAGCCTTAAAAAAAGCCGGAGCTGATAGATTCCTTTTAAGAATTGAAACAACGGATAGAGAATTATATGAAGAACTTGATCCAGGTATGAGTCATGAAAATAGAATTCAATGTCTTAAAAACTTAAGAAAACTTGGATATGAAGTTGGAAGTGGCTGTCTTGTTGGTCTTCCTGGTCAAAAAATAGAATCCTTAGCTGATGATATTTTATTTTTCAAAGAACTTGATGTAGATATGAATGGTATAGGACCATTTATTCCAAATGAAGATACTCCACTAAAAGATGCTGAAGGTGGACAATTTGAATTAGCCTTAAAAGTAATGGCTATAGTTAGATTACTTTTACCTGATATAAATATTCCTGCTACAACAGCTATGGAAACATTAAATAAACAAGGAAGAGTAATAGCTCTTCAATGTGGAGCAAATGTAGTAATGCCTAACGTTACTGAAGGTGAATATAGAAAACTTTATGCCTTATATCCAGGTAAAATATGTACAGGCGATACACCTGCTCATTGTAGAGGATGTATCTCTGGAAAAATTAGAGGTATAGGTAGAATAGTTTCTGATGGACCTGGATTTAGAGCTAATGGATTTAAACCTAAAACTCGTTAATAAAATGTAATATAAATAATATTTATAAAACTCTAGAACAATTTAGTAAAATCTAAATTAAATTCTAGAGTTTTTTATTTAGAGTTAAATAATAATTTCTTTTCCTGCACAAGCTTAATCTATTATTAATTCAATGCTTAGCTCTTTTAATTACATAAAAAACTGTAGGAAAATTTATTTTATATAAACTTCCTACAGCCTTGTTTATTATTTAATTCAATATTAAAATTAATTACTTTTTAATTATTTCTACAAAATTCATCTATAGCATAAGCAACCTTTTTACTATTTGCAACTGCCTCAACTACAGTCTTAGGCCCACTTACCACATCTCCTGAAGCAAAAACTCCATTAAGTGTTGTTATTCCCTTTTCATCAGTTACCACTAAGCCATATTTATCTGTTGAAAGCTCTCTACTACTAGATACTATATTAGTTCTAGGAGCTTGACTTATGGCAACTATTATTGAATCGCATTTAAACACACCTTCACTACCTTCTAAGGTTTTAAATGATACTCTTCCATCCTCAGAAATTACTCTCTCTGTTTGTATGTATTTTACTCCATCTTCATAAATCTCTAAAGGAGCCTTATAAAGTTCAAATTTTACGCCATCTTCCTTAGCCTCTTCTATTTCAACCTTAGTAGCTGGCATATCTTCAAAGCTTTTTCTATAAAGCACATATGTATCTGCACCATTTCTCTTTGCAGTTCTAGCAGCATCCATTGCAACATTTCCAGCCCCAATTACAACTACTCTCTCTCCAAGATTATATGATTTTGGTGCTTTTAAATAATCTATAGCATAGTGAACATTACCTAAAGTTTCTCCCTTAACATTTAAAGTCTTAGGGTTCCAAACCCCAGTTGCTATAAATATTGCTTTATAACCATCACTTTTTAACATATCTAAAGTTATAACTGTTCCAATTAAAGTGTTAGGTCTTATTTTAACATTTAATTTAATAAGGGCCTCTTCATATTTATCTATTATACCTCTAGAAAGTCTAAACTCTGGTATTCCATATCTTAATACTCCACCAATTTTATCATTTTCATCAAATATTGTTACTTGATATCCCTTTTTAGCTAATATAAATGCAGCTGTTATTCCCGCAGGACCTCCACCTATTATAGCAATTTTATCTTCTAAAATAGTATCTTGAGTAAGTTCTAGATTATCTAAAAACTCTTCTGATATTTCTCTCTCTATTTCACTAAAGTTTACTGGTGTATCCTTTATTCCTTTTATACAATTCCCCTTACATTGATTTTCATGAGGACATACTATGGAACAAACTACTGATAAAGGATTGTTTTCAAATAAAATTTCCCCAGCCTCTTTTATTTTATCTTCTTTAAATAATCCTATTACCTCTGGAATAGGTGTACTTATTGGGCAATTAGCCTTACATCTTGGATTTTTGCACATTAAGCATCTTAAAGCTTCTTCTTTTAAGTTTTGCTCATTTACTGTCATTTTAATAAACCCCCTGATTTCTTAACAACCTATAAAAATTCTTCATTGTTTCATAATATAATATATTATCAAAATAATTTAATAAAGTCATTTATTTAAAAATTAAATATTTTCCTATAGGAATACATTTAGCATCTGCACCATGTCCAAGGTCTCTTGTTTTTAATATTGGAATATTAATTTCTCCTATAACTCTCTTTAATATTTCTACTATATCAGGCTTTAAATTCTCTCTTTCCATTTCAGTAAACTCACCTAATATTATTCCTTTTACCTCATTAAAAACACCTAAGTTTTTATATTGAGTTATATAGGTTACCACCTTAGCTGAATTTCCACTAAAACTTTCTAAAAATAATATTTTATCTTTAAAATCAGGCATATATTTTGTACCTGCTAATTTTAATAAGCATCTTATATTACCGCCAACAACTATCCCTTCAAGATGACTTCCATTTATCCATTTATAATCTAAGTTAAATATGTCTTCTTTTCCCTCTATAAAAGAGGCCTTAAAATTTTGCATTTGCTCCTCTTTAAATTTACCAATTAAATTTCTTAATTGATAATTATAAGTGGTTATATCACACTGAGAATATATAGCATTAAGCAATACTGTTAAATCACTATAACCAAAGAAAGGTTTAGGATTTTCTTTTATTAAATTAAAATCTAAAAAATCTAGGACTTCATTAGCTAAATCTCCACCAGAGATATCAAAAATCATTTTTATATCTTTATCTAAGAATAAATTTTCTAAAGCTCTAGCTTTTTCTTCTCCTGTCCCACTAAAAAGATTATATTCTTTTGCATATAGTGTATCTCCTTCAACCATATCTATATCTAAACTTTTTAAATTAAGTTTTAATTCCTCTATTATGTTTTTATTTTTTATGCTAAGTCCATTTGAACAGCTTATTACCCCTATTTTATTTCCTTTATTTAAAAAACTTATACTCATAGCAACCTCCCAAATAAATATAATTATTATATATAATCCCACTTATTTTCATAAATTTATCTATTTTAAAATATTATTGATTATAATTAATTTTTTAAATCCTCCAAAATAAATATATACTTTAAAAACTTATGAAAAAGGATGAAGAAAATTCTTCATCCTTAAAATTAAATTATTTATTTATACTTTCTTTAACTAATTCAAGAACCACTTTTGATATTGTTCCTAAATCTTCAATTTTCATATGTTCCTCTAAAGTATGAGGCTTTCTTTCACCACTTGAAAGATTAACTGCCTTTATTCCATTATAGTTAAATATATTTGTATCACTTCCACCACCTGAGGCTTTAGTTTCTCCATTTATGCCTAAGTTTTTAAATGCTCTCTTTGCATGTAAAACTATATCTTCATTATCATCTATAACAAATGCACCATACATTCTATTTACTTCTATATTAACTTCTCCACCAAATTTTTCAGCAGAAGCTTTAAAAGTTTCTACCATATGTTTTGTTTGAGCATCTAATTTCTCTGTAACTGTACTTCTTGCTTCTGCATCTATTATTACTTCAGGACAAACTACATTATTAGCAACTCCTCCTGAAATTTTTCCTATATTAGCAGTAGTATCTTTATCTACTCTTAAAAGTTTCATGTTTGCTATAGCATCTGAAGCTATAGAAATTGCACTTATTCCATCTTCAGGTGAAACTCCAGCATGGGCAGGTTTTCCCTTTATAGTAACCTTTAAAGTATCATGAGCAGGTCCTATTGTAGTTATAAACCCTGGATCTCCACTTGTATCAAAAAGGAATGCTTTTTTTGCACTTATTTTTGAATAATCTAAATTTTTAGCTCCTAAAAGACCTGTTTCTTCAGCTATTGTAAATACAACTTCTATATTAGCATGGTCTATATTATTTTCTTTTATTACTCTTAAAGCTTCAACTATAGCAGCTATTCCACCTTTATCGTCTCCACCTAATATAGTTGTCCCATCACTATATATAACTCCATCTTTTATTATTGGCTTTATTCCTTTGCCAAGTGTATTTAAATAATAATACAAAAGACTATCAATTTAATTCAAAATAACAAAAGAAGGTTGGATTAATTCCAACCTTTTTTTGTTAAAAATTTAAAACATCACTATATATCTAATTTAATATCTGCATTCAATTTAAATGTTATTCCATAAAGTTCATCTATATAATATACTTAATAAAATAGAAATGTCAAAATAGTTTCTATTCTTTTCTCTTCCTATATAACATATGTTTCTCTGGCTTAGTTTTAATGTTATTTTTAACTTGTTGTATCTTTTCTTGTATTACATCTAGAAAGTTTTCTTCATCATATACAATTCTATGTAAATCATTGTCATCTATATTTATTATTATTATTTTATCTTTTAAAAAGTATTGTCTTGCTAAATCAAAACATGTACTTGCAATGCTAAGTCTTGAAAAAAGTATTCCAATTGACTGTTCTTGTGTAGATTTTGATGTGTTCAATATTCCATATAGCTTATGATAATATGAATTCCCTGGTCTATTCTCTGGCTCATTCTTTCCCTCCGCTTTAATAATAGAACCTAATTCTTTGTATACACTTAATGGTATAAAGTAATCATTTCTTACAGTGCAGTCTATTTGATTAGTAGTAGTTCTAACCTCATTGCTTGCTGTCATTCCCGCACAAGAATTAAATAACAATTTTATAAGCCCCTCTAATGAATCACCTTTAGTTTTATTATTTGCAAATTCCTCATCTAAACTATCATATAACTTCTTCATTAACTCTCTATCTTCATTAGAGGGATTATAAAAAAAATCATGAGGATTTTCTTTATTTTCCTCAAATAACTTCTTTAAAATATCTTCATCTGAATAATCAATCTTTTCACCTTCAAATAATCTTTGTGTCTCGGTTACGATATCAGAACTATCAATGTCTGGTTTTTTTATTACTTTATATCCAACAACAACATCAGAACTTTCAATTTCTATTTCATGCCTACACTTTATGCAATAATCCAATTCTTTCACTTTCTCAAGCAAACTTTTTTGAGAAGCTATTAAAATCTCTCGCCCACACTCTGGACAATTTATAATATAAACCTTATCTAAAATTCCTAACTCATAAATATATCCCATTAATACGCGAATCATAGAATAGTCTAACTCTAACATACTTGCTATATTTGATATTGTAACAATTTTTTCAGTTCTATTAGGTAAAAACGCAAAATATTTATCAAGCTTTTCTATCGCTTCTTTTGCTCCTGTTTTTCTAATTACCTCTAATAATTCTGGATAATACATTTTCGATATCCTCCTCTAATACATACTTTCTTAAGTCAATATGCATCGAACCTTTTTTCACTTCAATTATTGCTTGAAAAGTTTTATTAGTAAAATAAGTCTTTACTTTTCTTTTAAATACCATTACTACATCATCACACTTCTTTTGTTTTTGTATTACTTTTTTATTATCAAAGAAAATAGGTGTACACTGCAAAGGTTTATCCTCAAGTGATGTTTCTTCCACCGAACTTGAATCTTCATCAGTAGCTGATATTTGAATTGGGTACGCATATCTATCTTCAGTAAATATACCTTTATCCTTATAATTAATAGAAATATACTTTTCCATCAATATAGTTAAGTCCTCTAAAGCGTTTTTATAGTTTTCTTCTGTTAGTAGACTAATTCCTTGTCTATTTAAAAAGTCTCTAATAAACTTTCTTCTATACGATTGCTCTTGATTTAATTTCTCTTGTATTTCTATAGGTGTCTTTGTACATTCATCAACCATTTTATGTACCATACTCTTAAATCTATGTAACCCTACATCTATAGCCTCTTTTTTTAAGTCTAATTTATCAATTGTATAATTAATTGCTTCATTTATAAGTTTATCACAATTTACTGTTTCAGTTTCTTCATCAATTTCTCTTCCATCTCTTGTTACTTTCTTAAACTTGAATATTGAACTTTTAGATTTACTTCTTCCAATAATATATCCACTTTCTATGTAAATATCTATAAATATTGGATATATAATATTCGTTGCTGGCATGTTTCTATTTTTCTGTTCTTTTAGAATTATCGTATAATTTAAAGATACTTTTTCTACACTATTATCATTGCTAATACAAAAATCATAACCACATAAATTTAATTCATTAGTATGATTACCATTGATTATATAGTTTGAAGCATTTATATTAAATGATTTATTAATAATTTCTATCCAATTTTCTAAAGTTTTATTCCTATAAATACGTGTTCCTTCCAATTTCGTTATTATTAACTTTTTAACTCCTTCTTTTAAAGTTGAATCTAACCATTTTAAAACTTTTTCAGAGTTAATACTATTAATCTTTGCAAACTCAATAATTGAATTAATTAATTCAATTTTATCTAAGCTTGTATTTAAATTATTCTCCTTGCAGAACTCTTGTAACTTGTCTACAATTAAATAATCTTCATTCTTATTTTTAAAACAAAAAGGTATATCATTAATCATTTTTCTCCTCCATTAATTATTGCACTTCAAAAATAAACCGAGTATAATGGAGGTATACTAATGAAATACAATTTATCTTTTGAAACCACTATTGATTTAGCTGTCGTAGTGGTTTTATTTAATTTTACAATAAATTGGATAAGCTTGTCCATAGTTACCTATTTATATAGGTGTATTTTTTAATCTTATATTCTTTTGCTAATAATTCACTTTTCTCATGAATATTATTTAAAAATTTGAATACATTAATAAATGGTTGTATAGTTAAATGACTAAGCGTTGATAAAGGTGTTTAAAAGCACTTACGCTTTTATACTTATTTAAACTAAAAAAGGAGAGTTAGAAATTAACCTAACTCTCCCTTCCTAATTTAATAAGTGAATTAATGTATAAAATACATCTTCATTATACCATTTTATTGAATTGTTTCAATATATTTTTCACTTACATATCCTCTTTTTCTTTCATTTCTAGCATTATATTCTATATAGTACCAACCTTCTGTTTTTTCTAAAATTTCTACATTTTCGTTAGGATCTAAACTTCCTATAGCTGAATAGTTAGTTCCTGCTCCTGCTCTTACGGTTAAAGAGGTTCTAACATTTACTACTTTACCTTTTCTATAAAATCTTTCTTTTTGTTCTCCTTCATAACGAACATAGCCATCACTTGGATTACCATCAGCACGATAAAATGTTACACGTAGCCAACCATTAGTTCTATACATTGGTGAAGCTTTTTGGTGTGGTTGTAATTCTTCATCATGATTTTTTACATTAACATTTTTTGAATCCCACCATACGTACGTAACACCATCATCATTCTTATATTGCATGTGGTAATCAAAACTTAATCTACTATAGTTTTCTATAGAAATATAAGCATGATATTTTTCATCTTTTCCTGGATAAATAAGTTCTATATGATTTCTTGATGGATATATACCTAGTACAAAAACTCTGTCTAAACTTGATATATGTCTCCCTTGAATAACTTTACCTTTTTCATCTAAAACCTCTATATCTCCTTTTCCAACTATAGTTGCATTAGTTCTTTCTTCATTGCTTGTATAGAATCCATTTTCTGATACTACAGTTTCAGAACTTCCGCCAGTTGGTCTGTATGAATTGTTTTTGAATTCACTTAATGGGAAGTTCTTTCCTGGACAATCTGTATTATTAAAATCCTTATGTCCATACACAGGTAAATTGCCTCTTCTTTTTCTTATATCTCCAATTAAATCATTAAGAGAGTTTAATTGTGCTCTAGTTGGTTTTTCTCTCATTAAAGCACCTTCTAAACAAATACCTATACTTGAACTATTTTGATTTATAGTATGAGCTCCTATAGCATTTTCAGGTCTACCTGTCCATATAGAACCATCTTTTCTAATAAAATAATGATATCCTATGCCACTCCATCCATTTCCTTTATGCCACTTATCTATGTCATATACGCTGCAGTTAGGATGATCTGCATTATGAATAATAATTTTATTAGGATTATTACCATATTTTAACCCATTAAATTTTATGTTTGATTGATTGATGTACATTAAAATCACTCTCCATTTTTTTATTTTTATATAATTTAAGGCAATAAAAAGTGGTTTAATCAATCCACATTTTATTGCCTAAATATCATTTTTAAAAATTTGTTATGATAAGTTCATTAAACTTTCTTCTTCCACTTTCAGATTTTGATATAGAATAATTAACTTGAACCTCTTCTATATTAAAATCTTTATACCACTCCCTTACTTTTTGATGGTTATTTATTGTTAATATAAACTTACCTTTTAAATTCTTTAATTTTTCTAATAATATTAAATGCTCTTTTTCACCAAACTCTGCTTCATAACCTGCAGTTTCAAAATATGGTGGATCTGCAAAAATACTGTATGTCCTCTATCATACTTTTCTATTATCTTTTCAAATGAAAGATTTTCTACATATGTATTAGATAATCTTTCTCTAATTTCTTTTAATCTACTATTAAAAATTTCTTGTGTTGGTTTTCTACTTGTACTATATCCATAGTTTCCACCCTTACTAGCAAAACTAAAATTTATTAGATACAGAAACCTAATAGCTCTCTGTATTTCGGTTAAACTCTCAACAGTATAGTTTTTATATTCTTCAAAAATATCTCGTCCTGAAAACTCATATTCTAGTAACCTTTCTATTTCTGGTGAATGATATTTTACCATTTTAAATAGATTAATTAACTCTTTGTCTACATCATTTATAACTTCTACCCTAGATGGACTTTTGGCAAAATAAACCCATCCTGCACCAAAAAATAATTCTACATAACAAATATGGGGTGGTAATTTCTCTATTATAGTTTTTCTTAACTTTGATTTTCCTCCCATTCTTGAAATTGGTGGTTTAATCATTAATGATTTTTCTTTCATAATACGTCATCTCTTTTCAAAGAATTTTTATAAAAAAGGCAATAAAAAAGAAACTCTTTAAAGTTCCTAATTCATTGTCTTGTTTCTCTTAATTATTTAGTTTATTTTTTATTTCTATGACATCTTTTTTTATTTCTTCTACATCTTCCTTTACTTCTTTGTTTATTCCTGTCTGTTCTGCTAATTCCCTTATAGTCTCTTGATATTTTTCTTCTCTTTGCTTACTGTCTTTTCTTGTATCTAAAAAAAGGAATATAAACATTGCTGCAAATATTCCTTGTGATGCTAATAATTCTATAAATTGTTGCTCCATACTATTCTCCTACTTTTACATCTACTTGCATATCATTGGTTTTAGAATTAAGCATATTACTTAATTCCATAAATTGCTTAGCTGTTAAATCTCCTGTCATTTTAAATAGTATTAAATTCTCTTTCATTTCCTCCTTGTTGTAGTTCCTGATTCAATTTGAAATTTACATAATTCGTATGCCATAATTACATCTTCCTTTCTTTTTATATTTTTATTTTAAATTATTTTTTATTGTCTTTAATGCAAGAGTTTTCTTAGTGTCCATTAATCCTGGTACTAATAAATTATTTATAACATCCCATATGTTATTAACTTCTTTAGCTATACTTTGAACTACAGAACCTAGATTACTAGGTACTTTAAAATCTAAAGTTCCTGGTATCTTATTTAATATACTAAAATATGTTTTATCCTGGAATGTATCTAAATCTATATCAATACAATTTTCAACTATCTCAGTTATAGGTGCAGCTAATGCATAATAGATTGTTGTTGTATTCGCTTTTAACCACGCTTTGAATCCTTCCACATCTTGTGTGGATAGTTTAGATTTAAGTATTTTTATATAAACACCATATTGAGTAACTGCTAACCCCTCACTATCCATTGTTTGAAAAGCAACACTAAAACTCTTTTTAGGAAAATTATTATTAATGTTTTTATTTATATCTATTGTCTTATTGACAGTTAAGGCAAAAACTTTATACTTTCCAGTTCCACTCTTTTCATCTTGATCTGTAGTATCTCTCATAGTTTCATCTCCAGTAAAGGTATAAGTATCTATATTTCTAGTTATTTTAACTTTTCCTTCTTCAAATATAATATCTTGAACATTATCTACACTTCTCAACGGAGTTGGTATTAAAATATCTTTTTTATTGGATTGGTAGGACTGATAGGTAGTTGGATGAGTTTCGTATTCTAATTGAATATTATAGTATTCATTTCTGTATGAACCCTGTGTACTTCCACAAACAAAAAACCTAATTCTTACTTTAGTATCTTTAGTTACTCTAAAAGTTCTATATTGCCCCTCATTTATATCATTTGTATAACTAATATTGTCATCATAAAAATCTCTTATATTAACTTTAATAAATCCATTACCATTAGCGTTATATTTAAAACAATAATCAATTCCACCTTTTAGTGTATATTCTATCCAAGCATTTCTCCATGGTGTATCATTGTTAGATGTGATTATTAATTTATCACCTTCAATTAAGGCTTTTACATTTGTACTAGAATCAGTTTTTATATCATTAATATTTATTAGGTTTTTCCCATGACTTAAAAGACTAATTTTATATTTATCTCCTTCTTGCTCTGATTCTCCAAAGCTTTTTATTCCTTCAAAGTATGATGGTATGAAAGGAACTTCACCTTCTAAAATCATAATGTAGTCAATAGTAATTTCCCCACTTGTATTTTCAGCCCACACTTCTAAACAAAAGTCTAATTCACTATCATTTGTAGTAAATACTTTTTTAATCAAACCAGTTGTGCCAGGTTTAATTATTTGTGCATCATTAGGATTACATCTTTGCCAACCGATAAAACTAAAATTATTATTAAGGGTATTTTTACTAACATAAGCTATAAGTGTGTACTTTTTATTTTTATCTTTCAATGTCTTATAAGAAAAATTAATACTTGTAGAATTCGCAGTAAAAGTCTTATTTTTTATTGGCGTTATCATTATATTTTGTAAAGTCCTACCCTTAATTTTCATTCCTTCTGTTCTACCCTCAAGAGTGTTATTAGCATTTATAGAACTTCCATTATATGCTAGAGCTTGATTTCTTTTAAGTCCATTCTGTAGCTCTGTTACATCTAAACGTATTTGAGGAATGTTTTGACTTCCATCTAAACCGTCTATGAATTTCTTTGCTTCTACTATAGAGCTTTCTAATTCACTTTTCTTTGTAGCTGCTTCTGGTATCTTTTCTCCTAAAGAAGTATTTAACGGATTTGCAACAGCTATATTTTCACTTAAATCAGTATTTAAATTTTCTGCTAAAATAATATTACTTTCTAATGATTCATTAAATTCAGTTCCTTCAGTTATCAATTCTTTAAATATTTTATCTCTTTCTTTTTCAGCTTCTTGTCTTTTTTGTTCTTCTAGTTTTATCTTTTCAAAAGTATCAAATTCATTTGTACTTTCTATGGCTTCATTACTTCCAAGCTTTTCGTCAACCCTAAGTATAAAGTTAGCTGTACTTATTGTTCCTTCTGAATCTTTTAATTCTAATTCAAAGTAAACAAGACCTACTGCTTGAAGAGCTGTGTTTTTTAAATCAATAGTTAACTCTCCATTGGTTGAATTAGTTATATTAATACCATCTATTTGTTCTACTTTAGTTTTATCTGGCTTTTTTGCAAAAAGCTTTATATTCTGATTAGTTAAGTCTTTTATAATACTATTTTCTGTTACTGTTATATAAAAAATAACACTATCTAATTGTTTTACAACCCCAACTGGACTATAATCACTTTCAATAGTGTCTAATACTAAATTTATATCTTTTTTTGCCATACTATTTCACCTCTTTCGGTTTATATAAAATAGATTCTCTTTCTTTTGTTATAGGTTCGTCAGGAATTTCATTTAACGGTGAAGAAACTGTCATTTTTCTCATAAAATTATTAGTTTTAGATTCTCTCTCAAAATTCTTTCTTCTTGCTTCTAGTTTATATTTAAATCTAATAGGTTTATCTGATTCTACAATAAAATAAGTTGGCTCTTTTATATCCACTCTATAATCACCAAAATCTTTTTTATCTATGTAGACATTATAAGGCAATTGAGTATTTAAACACGCTTGTATAATCTCATCTATTTCTACTTTGCATATAAACTTACCATTAACTTCTTTTGTTTCAAGGTAATAATCTATTTCTGTGTCAGTTAATAATGAATTTATATCTTCATTAGAATAGAATGGTACACTTCCATATTTAGTTTCTTGTACACAATTTTTATTACCATATACTTTAAGGTCATTTCTTATTTGAACTTCAGAAGAGTATACATCGAACATTTCTCTTGTAACATTAAAATGAAACTCTCCACTAGCTGGATTTACAAACTGTAAGTTAGTGCCTTGAATAGAAGCAAAGCCTCTTCCATCCTCTCTCACTCCTCCGAAAATTCTTGAGCCAACATCTTTAGTATATTTATTTAACCACAAGTTAGCTCCATTCAAATCGACATCTTCAAAAATACTTATAGGAATAGGATATACTATTCCATATTTATCAAATATGACATAACTTAAATAATCACCTGGAGCATTTGGTTTTGGATAGCTTATTGTTAGAAACGCTCCCGTTTTATGTGTCATTCCCATTATGTCATCATTAGTTCTCTTATCTCTTAAAGCCTCTATAGAACCATTTACTTTTCCTTCCTCTAAAAAACTATAAATGTGAATTCCATTATTATTTAATCTTACAGAAAGTTTATTGTTATTCAACTGAGAAAATCCATTTTCATCTAAAACAGTTCCAGCAACACTTATTTTATCTCCATCACTTAATCCACGGTTTATATTTTGAATTATAGAATTTGGTCTTAATCTCATTTCCACTTCTGTGTATGGTGCTGATTTGGGAGAGTATTCTCTAATAGATTCACCTTTGGAAAGCATCAAATTTGCAATTCTAAACCCTGTGTCACTGTTAATAAAGCCTTCATATCCTATTAGTAGCCTAACATTTTTATATCTATCAGATGTTCTAAAAGTAATTTTTACTCTTGTAGTTGCTCCAGATGAATCTAATTGAATATTTGAATCAAGTCTAATATTCCCATATTGTGTATCCATAAGATAACAATAATTTAACTTTAAAGTATTATAATATGAGTTTACATCAAAGCTTAAAGAATAATAATTATTTGCCTCTAAATTAAATCTAGGTGTTATAAATCCATAATCGCTAGCATCATCATGAGCATTTATAGTCATAACTCCGGATTGTACACTCAAATCAGCTTTCCAACCTTCATATCCATTTGTGGAATCTTCAAAAGCACCATTTGAAAGTAAGTTGTTAGCATCAGTTTCGCTTATTACTTTATTTAAAATTTCATCGGCTTTAACTTTTAATTCAGCTTGACTTACTTTTTCGTCTAAAATATCTTCTATATTGGTAGAATTTAAACTAAAGCTTGTTACATCTAGATAGACGCGACCAAAGCTATCAATATACAAAGTTCTATTATCATTTCCATCTATAACTTCTAAATTTCTAGCTTCTATAAATTGGCCTTTTAATTTTCCTACTACCGCTTTATCCATATCTAAATCTTTTATTATAGCGTGTCCTATTGCTGCTTCTTCAAAAATCTCAGCCGAATCACTTATTTTAAAAGTAACAGCTTTAATTTGAGATGAAAATAATGTTGTTTTACCATAAGTATTTTTAGCCCGAACTCTGTAATACCAAGTTTCAGATGGTTTAACCTCATGTAAAAATGAACTTGCTTTACCTTCAAAAATTCTATTATCGCTAGTTGGATTAAAATCTTTTATTTTACTTGCAAAAAGTTCATATGTGTAATAATCTTTATTACTGTATGTCCAATCCAATATTACACTACTATATAAAGCCTTTGCTTTTAATATTGGTACATCTGGCAACGTATCTGGATATATCGTATCAATATTAGGTTTATCATTTTCTATTTGATTAACTTTATCTTTAATATCTCCAATTTCACTTTCAAAATCTGAATCAACTAATCCTGATTGGATACTTCCAAGAGTTATTATTATATCCTCTGTTTCTTCAATCTCTAATATTCTAGCTTCTAAAATTAAATCTTCCTCTTCATCGATTATTATAATGGTATCTCCTTTTTGACATTTATAATGTTCAAAGCCTTCTAGAGTATTTAAATGTTCTAAAGTAACTTTATATGTGAATTTAGGGTCTTTAACTTCATTGAGTTTATTGAGAGTCTTATTTAATAATTTTCTTTTATCTTCAATATTTTCATCGGAAAATATTCCTTCTAATCTTCCATACTTAGAGATACTAGCAAGGTCTTCAACATATCTTTTACCATTATTCACTTCAGCAAAATCTAATTTTCTACTAAATCCGCCATTATCAGTTTCTAATGATTTTCCTCTTCCATATAAAACATTAAAATGATCACCTACTGGACTTTTTTCAATAGACTTTAAGTTTGTATCAAAAGTAAATCTTAATCCAGTATCTTCACCCAATCTATGTTTAAAATCTATATATTTATTAGTTATTCGCCCTGTAGCTTCATCAATTTCAATTCTTATATCAAACTCTGCTTTAAAAGTATCAAGAATATCATTAAGAGCTTTTAACCTTGAAATAAAATAGAAATTTATATTTCTTAATTCAAAGTCTTCAGTAATTCCAACTTGATACTCCATACCCTCGAGAGCTTTTTGAGCTGCTTCTCTTAGTGTTCCATTGACTACTCTTTTATCTTCTATTATGAAGTTTCCTAATGAATTAAAATCACTAATACATTCAATATCAATTTTATTTTCATCAAGTGATATTGTATCGTTAAAATCATAAATTAAAAAAAGCTGGAATTTTTCATCTTTGAAGAATCCAACTTTATTATTTTTCTTAATATTCTTTTTTTTGCTAGTA
>OERM01000261.1_pt1 | contig 17959 bp, 16 predicted proteins | sample 1540021 | NCBI WGS metagenome assembly OERM01 (sample SAMEA3891245, study PRJEB23780) | metagenome | biome: terrestrial biome; feature: animal house; material: water of meat washing | place: Italy | collected 2015-05-12 | reverse complement strand
GCCCTCTGTTGCACGACCACCGGCTAGCTGACCAACCAACCTGGCATCCACTTAAGTTTTTCCTGCAAGTGTTTCACGTGGAACGTCGGGAGGCTGACTACATGGTCTGTGCTATCATCCCCGCGCCTTACTCTCTGGAGAAACAATGACCACTCGACATAACCCGCTCGAACTGTTCCAGCCGGACAACAGCACCCCCGATGAACTGAGCGAGCGACAGCTGGCGCTATTTGCCCTGCTGCAACTGCGTGAACAGGAGTTTGGTTTCAATCCAAACGTCATCGTCCACTACCCGGAAACCCGTTTTCTCAATGCACCGCTCGATTATCTGGCGCAACTGATCGCGGCGCAGCAGCAACAGGGTCATCTCATCAATGAGGTGGTGATACTCACCACTTATCCTGAGGTACAGGCCCCGCTTGTCGATCACGGTTATCGGCATGAAGCGGTTCATATGCCCGCAGGCCCGGATCACACTGCAATATTCAGAGCGCATTGCGGTTCTCAGCAAGCAGGCAAAATCCTCTACATCGAAGCGGTCAACGAGCAGGATCCCAAAATCCAGCCGACCTTTGTCTTGATGCTGCGCGATGAGAATGGTGAACTGCAGGGAGGTATGTCCGGGTCTATCTACTCCACAGACAATCGGCGATACGCCTATATCGGCACTGTGGTGGTGCAACCTGGGCAACCCGCAGGAACCGGCACCCTGCTCGCCAATACCGTGCTGGAGTACCTGACGCAGCAAGGGGTTTACGAGGTCAATCTCGGTACCCAGACCGCCGAGCCCTTCTATACCAAACTGGGCTTCCAGACCATTCACCACATAGTGCCAGCCTTGCGTCACCGCATGGCTAGCGATGGCACCAAGCACCCCCACAATCTGGTCATCATGAGCAAACTGCTCTGATCGGGCAGATTGCAGATGTAAAAAAGCCGCTCACAAGGAGCGGCTTTTTGCTGTCTGACTGCGTCGATTAGACGTCGAGGTTGGCCACGCGCAGGGCGTTGGTCTCGATAAAGTCACGACGGGGCTCAACGGCATCACCCATCAGGGTGGAGAAGAGCTGGTCAGCACCGACGGCGTCGTCGATGGTGACGCGCAGCATGCGACGGGCTTCCGGATCCATGGTGGTTTCCCACAGCTGGTCCGGGTTCATCTCACCCAGCCCTTTATAGCGCTGGATGTAGATGCCGCGTTTGCCTTCGCCCATCAGCCACTCGACGGCTTCCACGAAGTTGGCAACCGGTTTGACCTTCTCGCCACGCTTGATGAAACCACCTTCCTCGATCAGGTTGGCGATCTCCTTGCCCAGCGAAACCAGCTGACGGTACTCACCGGACTGCAGGAAGTCGTAGCTGAGCGGGTATTCGCGGTCGACACCGTGCTGACGTACCACGGCGTGCGGCACGTACAGGCTGCGCTCTTCGTCACGACGAACCTGGATCTGGTACTGGATACCGTGGTTGCTCTCGTTGAGCACGGCTTCCATACCCTGACACCAGGCCAGCAGATCGCTCTCGCTGTTCAGCAGCGCTTCGTTCAACTCCGGCTGATAGATCAGCTGGGTCAGCACGGCTTCCGGCGCACGACGAGACATGCGGGTGATCAGGTGAGTCACCGAGCGGTGCTGGTTGACCAGACGCTCCAGCGCCTCGCCACCGATGGCCGGGGCAGACTCGTTGACGTGCAGGGTAGCACCATCCAGCGCCATGGCGGTCTGGTACTGCAGCAGCGCGTCTTCGTCTTTCAGGTACTGCTCCTGCTTGCCCTTCTTCACCTTGTAGAGCGGCGGCTGGGCGATGTAGACGTAGCCACGTTCGATGATTTCCGGCATCTGACGATAGAAGAAGGTCAGCAGCAGGGTTCGGATGTGCGCACCATCGACGTCCGCATCGGTCATGATGATGATGTTGTGATAACGCAGCTTGTCCGGGTTGTACTCGTCGCGACCGATACCGCAACCCAGTGCGGTGATCAGGGTGCCCACCTCTTGCGAGGAGATCATCTTGTCGAAACGGGCCTTCTCTACGTTCAGGATCTTGCCCTTGAGCGGCAGGATGGCCTGGTTCTTACGGTTGCGACCCTGCTTGGCGGAACCGCCAGCAGAGTCCCCTTCCACTATGTAGAGTTCGGAGAGAGCCGGGTCTTTTTCCTGACAGTCAGCCAGCTTGCCGGGCAGACCGGCGATATCCAGCGCGCCTTTGCGGCGAGTCAGTTCGCGGGCCTTGCGGGCCGCTTCACGGGCACGGGCCGCATCGATGATCTTGTTGACCACGATCTTGGCATCGCCCGGGTTTTCCAGCAGGAAGTCGGCCAGCTTCTCACCCATCGCCTGTTCAACGGCGGTCTTCACTTCGGAAGAGACCAGCTTGTCTTTGGTCTGGGAGGAGAACTTGGGATCCGGCACCTTGACGGAGATAACGGCAATCAGACCTTCACGTACGTCGTCGCCACTGGCGGCAGACTTGGCCTTCTTGCTGTAGTCCTCTTTGTCCATATAGGAGTTCAGAGTACGGGTCAGCGCGGTACGGAAGCCAACGAGGTGAGTACCACCATCCCGCTGCGGGATGTTGTTGGTGAAGCAGTAGACCCCTTCCTGATAGGCGTCGTTCCACTGCATCGCCACTTCAACGCCGATACCATCCTGCTCGGTGGTGAAATGGAACACCTTCGGGTGGATCGGGGTCTTGTTCTGGTTCAGGTATTCAACGAACGCCTTGATGCCACCCTCGTAGCAGAAATGCGCCTCGCGGCCATCACGCTCGTCTTGCAGACGGATGGAGACACCGGAGTTGAGGAAGGAGAGCTCACGCAGGCGCTTGGCCAGGATCTCGTAGTGATACAGGGTATCGGTAAAGATGGTCGGGCTCGGCCAGAAGCGAACTTCGGTACCGGTGCCGGTGCTGTCGCCAATCTGCTTGAGCGGCGCCTGCGGCTCACCCAGATGATAGGTCTGCTCGTAGACGTGGCCGTTACGACGAATGGTCAGCAACAGCTTGTCAGAGAGGGCGTTAACTACCGAGACACCCACGCCGTGCAGGCCGCCGGATACCTTGTAGGAGTTGTCATCAAACTTACCGCCAGCGTGCAGCACGGTCATGATGACCTCTGCGGCGGAGCGGCCCTCCTCCTCGTGCATGTCTACCGGGATACCCCGGCCATTGTCACGCACAGAGACAGAACCGTCGGAATGGATCTTGACCAGAATATCGGAGCAGTAGCCAGCGAGCGCCTCGTCAATGGAGTTATCGACGACCTCGAACACCATGTGGTGCAGACCCGAGCCATCATCCGTATCGCCGATATACATCCCCGGGCGCTTGCGGACCGCATCCAGGCCCTTCAGCACCTTGATATTCGAGGAGTCGTAAGTATTTTCACTCATAGCTTACTCTCTGCCTTCTCTAACGTTTCGGAGATTTTACCCTGTTCCACGTGGAACAACTTGCAGTCATTCGCATCCATCATGTCTGCGAGCTGACCGGTGTCGATGGCGGTGATAAACACCTGGGACGCACACTGCTTCAGCCTTGCGGCCAGCAAGCGGCGCTTGTCGACATCCAGTTCAGAGGCAAAATCGTCAATTAAAAAAATACAGCCACGGCTGCTATGTTGATTCAAATAGAGCCCTTGGGCCAGTCGCATGGCGCAGACCAGCAACTTCAGCTGACCCCGGGACAAAATATCCTGAGCGGGTACCCCGTTCGCCTTGAGGCGCACATCGGCTTTCTGTGGACCGACACCGGTATAGCCCAGCGCCCGATCCCGCTCAAACCCCGCCTCCAGCAGATCGCCGAGGGGAGTATCTTTCTCCCAGCCCCGGTAAAAGCCGAGACTGATATCGAATTCCGGCAGAAAATCCGCCGTCATCTCCTTGATCAGGGGCGTAATGGCCTGACAATAACTGGCGCGAAACTCGGCCAGCTCACCCCCCAGCCGCACCAGCTCCTGATCCCAGAACGCCAGCTGGCGGTACTGGGTGCTCTGGCGCAGCAGCGCATTGCGCTGTTTCAGCAGCCGCCGCACTCGTCCCCACAGGGCAAAGAAGGTCGGCTCCTGATGGAAAACACCCCAATCGAGCCAGGCGCGGCGAGCCTGAGGCCCGCCCGTCAGCAGGTTGAAGCCATCGGGATGGATCAACTGCACCGGCAACAGCTCCGCCAAATCGGCCAGCCGCTGGGCCTGCGCCCCGGCAATCTTGAGCTGGGTCTCGCCACTCTTGTCTTTGGCAAGACCGATCGGTACCTGACGCCCCTCCAGCTCGCACTGGGCAAACAGGGTAAAGGCCCTCTCCCCCTGGCGGATGACCCGCCCGGTCAAATGAGTGCGAAAGGAGCGCCCCAGACCAAGGTAGTGAATGGCTTCCAGCACGCTGGTCTTGCCGCTGCCATTGCACCCGACCAGAATGTTGAGGCCGGGCGACAGCTTGAGACTGGCTTGCTGGATATTGCGAAAGTCGCTGAGCTGGAGTTTGACCAGGGACACGACTAGATCCGCATCGGCATCACCACGTACTGAGCATCCTGATGTTCAAAATCCTCAATAATGGCACTGCTGATGGAATCGCTCAGGCTAATCCGAATTTGGTCACATTTTAACGTATTCAGCACGTCGAGCACATAAGAGACGTTAAAGCCGATCTCCATCTCGCCAGCGGCATATTGTACGTCAAGCAGCTCTTCGGCTTCTTCCTGTTCCGGGTTGTTGGCGGTGATGCGCAGCAGGTTTTCCTGCAGATTGAGACGCACCCCACGGAATTTCTCGTTGGAGAGGATGGCGGCACGGGCAAACGCCTGACGCAGATCCTCGCGACCGGCGATCAGGGCCTTGTCGCTGTTGCGCGGAATGACGCGGCGCCAGTCCGGGAAGCGGCCATCCACCAGCTTGGAGGTGAAGATGAAGCCGTCCAGCGCAGCACGCAGGTTGCTGCGACCGATCTGCAGCCGCACCGGCTTGTCTTCCGCTTCCAGCAAACGCACCAGCTCCAGCACGCCCTTGCGGGGCAGGATAACCTGATGATCGGGCAGCGATTCCCCGACGACCTCGCGGCGGCAGGTGGCCAGACGGTGACCGTCGGTCGCCACGGTACGCAGACCGTGACCTTCGCTCTCGAACAGCATGCCGTTCAGGTAGTAACGCACGTCCTGGCTGGCCATGGAGAACTGGGTCGCATCGATCAGCTTCTTCAGCTCCAGCTGGCTGATATCGAACTCGAGCACGGATTCCCAATCCTCGATGTTCGGATACTCGGTCGCCGGCAGGGTCGAGAGGTTGAAGCGGGAGCGACCGGACCGGATGATCAGGCGCTCGCCTTCGGTATTGAGACGGATCTCGGCGCCTTCCGGCAGACCACGGCAGATATCCAGCAGCTTGCGCGCCGGTACTGTGGTGCGGCCATCTTCGCTGGCCCCGTTCAGATAGACCTGACCGATCATCTCTACTTCGAGATCGGTACCGGTCAGTGACAGCAGACCGTTGCTGACATCAAGCAGCACGTTGCCGAGGATCGGCAGGGTCGGTCGGCCGCCGAGGGCGCCGGACACCAGTTGCAGAGGACGTAACAGGGCCTCACGGCTAATTTCGAGCTGCATCTGTGCTCTCCGTTGTTATCAGGAGGAAAGGGTTCGGATCAGGTTGGAATATTCGCGCTGCATCTGTCCACTCGATTCCGTTATCAGGAAGAAAGGGTACGGATCAGGTTGGAATAGTCCTCCTTGATGTCGTGACTCTCCTCCTTCAGCTGCTCGATCTTGCGGCAGGCATGAAGAACGGTAGTGTGGTCACGGCCACCAAAGGCATCACCTATCTCCGGCAAACTGTGGTTGGTCAGCTCCTTGGCCAGTGCCATCGCCAGCTGGCGCGGACGGGCAACGGAGCGGGAACGACGCTTGGAGAGCAGATCCGCCAGCTTGATCTTGTAGTACTCCGCCACCGTCTTCTGGATATTGTCGATGGTGACCAGCTTCTCCTGCAGTGCCAACAGGTCGCGCAGCGCTTCGCGCACGAAATCGATGTTGATGGCACGGCCGGTGAAGTTGGCGTTGGCGATCACCCGGTTGAGGGCGCCTTCCAGTTCACGGACGTTGGATCGCAGACGTTTGGCAATGAAGAAGGCCACTTCGTCCGGCAGATGGATCTGGTTCTCGTCTGCCTTGCGCATCAGGATCGCGACGCGGGTCTCCAGCTCCGGCGGTTCGATCGCCACGGTCAGGCCCCAGCCGAAGCGGGACTTGAGGCGATCCTCGACACCGTTGATCTCCTTCGGATAGCGATCCGAGGTCAGGATGATCTGCTGGTTACCTTCCAGCAAGGCATTGAAGGTATGGAAGAACTCCTCCTGGGAGCGCTCCTTGTTGGCGAAGAACTGGATGTCATCGATGAGCAGGGCATCGACGCTGCGGTAGTAACGCTTGAACTCTTCAATGGCGTTGTTTTGCAGCGCTTTCACCATGTCCTGAACAAACCGCTCGGAGTGCATATAGATGACTTTGGCATCTTTTTTACTCTCCTTGATGGCATTGCCAACGGCGTGCAGCAGGTGGGTTTTACCCAGGCCGGTGCCGCCATAGAGGAACAGCGGGTTGTAAGCACCACCCGGATTGTCCGCTACCTGACGGGCAGCCGCACGCGCCAACTGGTTGGACTTACCCTCGACGAAATTCTCGAAGGTATAGTTCACGTTGGTGTTGCTCTTGTGGTTCGGCTCGGGCTTGGCTTCAGCCTTGCTTTCCCAGCTCTTCTGCAAGTTATTCACAGGCGCGGCACCCTGTACCGGCGCTCTGGCGACAGCAACAGGATGGGGACGATTGCCTATATCAAAACGCAGGGCGGGGCCGTCGACCCCGCAGAGTTCGTTGATGATGCCGTTAACCCGGATGAGATACTTGTCTCGTACCCAGTCCAGAACAAAGCGATTCGGTGCATACAGGGTCAGAGTATTGTCACTCAACTCCGCTTGAAGCGGCCGGATCCACATGCTGAATTCTGCCGAGGGCAACTCATCTTGCAGCCGGTTAAGGCACTGCTGCCATAGCGAAGCAGTCACTCTAAACTCCTGTCGATTGATTAACTAAAGACCGGCTATTCTACGTTTTTAGCCGCCGGATCTCCAGCCATCGCCCGGTGGATCCAGCAAATAAGATCCTTGACTTTCAAGGATCCAGCGCCTTTGGATCGGATTTCATCCCCAAAGTTACCCACAGCTTGATCCACCGTCCGGATTGGTCGATCCCGTGCTTCTCTCCTGTTATTTCATATAACCAAATGTCATTTATTTTTTAAATTTTATTCCAATAACATCAGGGCCAAACCAGTTATTACAACTACAAATACAAGACATTGAGAGAGAGAAACACCATGAAAACATCCATCAAACTGATTTCCGGCGCAGCCATCCTGCTCGCCACCCTGTCCGGTCAGGCCATCGCCCAGGAGACCATCAAGGTCGGCATGTCTGGCAAATATTTCCCGTTCACCTTCGTCAAGCAGGACAAGCTGCAGGGCTTTGAAGTGGATATGTGGAACCAGATCGGCGAGCGCACCGGCTACAAGGTCGAATTCGTGACCGCCAGCTTCTCCGGCCTGTTCGGCATGCTGGAAACCGGCCGCATCGACACCATCTCCAACCAGATCACCATCACCGACGAGCGCAAGGCGAAGTACGACTTCTCCCAGCCTTACGTCTATGACGGCGCCCAGATCGTGGTACGCAAGGGCAACAGCACCATCCACGGCATCAAGGATCTGGAAGGCAAGAAGGTGGCCGTGAACCTGGGTTCCAACTTCGAAGAGCTGCTGCGCAAGAACGACCCGAACAAGAAGATCGATATCCGCACCTATGACTCCGCCTTCGAGCAGGATGTCGCCCTGGGTCGCATCGATGCCTTCGTGATGGACCGCGTCTCCACCGCCCAGCTGATCAAAGAGTCCAAGCTGCCGCTGCAACAGGCTGGCGCACCGTTCGAGACTATCGAGAACGCCCTGCCCTTCCTGAAGACCCCGGAGAAACAGGCGCTGCTGAAGAAGGTCGACGAGGCCCTGACCGCCATGCGCAAGGATGGCTCCCTGCGTCAGATCTCCGAGAAATGGTTCGCTTCCGACATCACCGACAAATAAATGATGGAATTTGACCTCGAATACACGCTGGGGCTGTTTCCCATCCTGCTCAAATACCTGGGCACCACGATGGAAATGGCCCTGTGGGGATTCGTGCTGGCACTCGTACTCTCGCTGGCCCTGGCGATAGTACGGGTGTTTCGCGTCCCCGCGATTCACTGGCTGGCGATGCTCTATATCTCGTTCTTTCGGGGTACACCGCTACTCGTTCAGCTGTTCCTGCTCTACTACGGACTGCCGCAACTGTTCCCGATCTTCGTGGGGATGGATGCCTTTACCGCCGCCATCGTCGGTCTGACCCTGCACTTCGCCGCCTACATGGCCGAGTCGATCCGCGCAGCCATCCTCGGCATTCACAAAAGCCAGATGGAAGCGGCGCTCAGTATCGGCATGAGCCGTTATCAGGCGATGCAGCGGATCATCCTGCCGCAGGCGGCCCGCATCGCCACCCCGTCGCTGATGAACTACTTCATCGACATGATCAAGAGCACCTCACTGGCGTTTACCCTGGGAGTGGCCGAGATCATGGGCAAGGCGCAGATGGAAGCCTCCTCCTCCTTCAAGTTCTTCGAGAGCTTTATGGCGGTGGCGCTGATCTACTGGGTGGTGGTGATCTTCTTTACCCGCTTGCAGCATCTGCTGGAAATTCGTCTCAACCGTGCCTATTAAAGGAGGGCTCTCATGATCAAGCTAACCGGCCTCTCCAAGGCATATCACGGCAATCAGGTGCTCAACGGCATCGATCTGGAGGTCAAAAAGGGGGAAATTGTCGTCATCATCGGCCCCTCCGGCACCGGCAAGTCGACCCTGTTGCGCTGCCTGAACCTGCTGGAGACCCCGGATGCGGGCACCCTGGCCATCGACGATCTGCAGCTCAATCTGGCCAAGGCCAGCGAACAGCAGGCGATCGAGCTGCGCAAGCGGGCCTCCTTCGTGTTCCAGAACTACGCCCTGTTTGCCAACAAGACGGCGCTCGACAACATCGCCGAAGGGCTGATCACCGTCTGGAAGCAGCCAAAAGCGGAGGCCCGCGCCACAGCGCTCGGCATCCTCAAGGACATTGGCCTCGCCGACAAGCAGGATGCCTATCCGGCCTCCCTCTCCGGCGGCCAGCAGCAGCGGGTCGGCATTGGCCGCGCCATGGCGGCACACTCCAAGGTGATCCTGTTTGACGAGCCCACCTCGGCCCTCGATCCCGAATGGGTCGACGAGGTGCTGGGGTTGATGAAGGAGCTCGCCCGCCAGCACCAGACCATGGTGGTGGTGACCCATGAGATTGAATTTGCTCGTGATGTTGCCGATCGGGTGATCTTCATGGAAGGGGGGCGGATCGTCGAGCAGGGCCCGCCGGATCAGATATTGGTCGATCCCAAGGATCCCCGTACCCGGGAGTTCTTGCGGAAAGTCCTTAAATAGCTCTCTCTTTGGCGGCCTGGCCGCCTTTTTTATTGAGGGATCCCTTGTTTAACCCCGGGTTGCCAGTATAATCCGGAGCCCTTGATCCTCTGGATCCTCACGCTCGGCAGTGGCCTTTTCAAGACCATGGCAGGATGAGAGGGAACGGCGGATTGACTAAAAGCCGAACTCTGTTTAGAATTCGGCCTCTTTTGCTAGTCGTCACACGCTATAGCTGGCGCGTCGGCTAAGTGTGACAATCAAAACTGTACAGAAATACGGAATCGAATCATGAAACGTACTTTTCAACCGTCCAACCTGAAGCGCAAGCGCTCTCACGGTTTCCGCGCCCGCATGGCAACTGCCAACGGTCGTAAAGTTCTGGCCGCTCGTCGTGCCAAGGGTCGTGCCCGTCTGGTAGTTTAATGCCTACCCAGCACACCTTCTCTCGGGAGTTACGTCTGTTAACTCCCGAACACTTCAAACGCGTTTTCGCCGAGCCTGTCCGGGCTGCTTCCCCGCAAATTACGCTTCTCGCCTGCCCCAATTCACTCGAACACTCTCGTCTTGGTCTCGCTGTGCCCAAAAAAGCACTCAAGCGTGCCGTCTGGCGTAACCGTGTCAAACGGGTGGTCCGGGAAAGTTTCCGCCTCAAACAACATCAGCTGCCCGCTATCGACATCGTGGTGATCGCCAAGGCCGGTGTGAAAGAGATGGATAACGAGGAACTGTTCAAGTTACTGGAAAAGCTATGGCGCACTCTGTCACGCCGTTGCAATGGGTAGCTATCAAACTGATACGCCTGTATCAGCTAATCATTAGCCCTCTGCTCGGGCCGCGCTGCCGTTTTACTCCAACTTGTTCCCAATTTGCGATAGAAGCCATCCGACTTCACGGTTTCATAAAAGGCGTTTGGTTAGCTAGCAAACGTCTATTAAAATGCCATCCCTTATCCGAGGGTGGTTATGACCCGGTTCCGCAACCAAAGCGAAGAAACTGAAGACTATGGAATCACAACGCAATCTACTCCTGATCGGTTTGCTGTTCGTGAGCTTTCTGCTCTGGCAACAGTGGGAGTCCGACAAGGCTCCGAAGCCGGCCCCGACTACCGTGGCCCAAACCGAACATTTCGTACCTGAAGCCGGTCAGACCGGTGATATTCCTCAGGTTTCCGAGCAAGCCAACGCGACTGCCGCACGCAAGCTGATCACCGTCTCCTCTGACGTGCTCAAGCTGACCCTGGATACCCAGGGTGGTGACGTCGTGTCTGCCGAACTGCTGTCTCACAAACTGGAAGAGGGCAAGGACCAACCGTTCGTGCTGCTGACCAGCAAGCCTGAGCACCTCTATATCGCCCAGAGCGGTCTGGTGGGTCGCAACGGTCCGGACAGTCAGGCCGAAGGTCGTCCTACCTATGAAGCCGCCCAGACCAGCTATCAGCTGGCCGATGGTCAGGATCAAGTCGTCGTTCCGATGACCTGGACCGACAGCAAGGGCGTGGTCTTCACCAAGGAGTTCATCCTCAAGCGTGGCGACTATGCCGTTGGCGTTGATTACAAGATCGACAACAAATCTGCCGAGCCGGTTCAGGTGCAGTTCTATGGTCAGCTGAAGCAGACCGTAGCAACGCCGAAGGATCAGGAAGGTCATGCCATGGTAGCCAGCGCTTACCGTGGTGGTGCCTTCTCCACTGAAGATACCCGCTACAAGAAGTACACCTTCGACGAGATGAAGGATGCCGACCTGAACAAGACCACCAAGGGTGGTTGGGTCGCCATGCTGCAACACTACTTCGTCTCTGCCTGGGCACCGAATGCCGACGATACCAACAGCTTCTACAGCCGCGTGATCCCTGGTAAAGGCCAGGCCATCATCGGTTACAAGGCGCCGCTGGTTGACGTGGCTGCCGGCCAACAGGCTGAAGTGACCAGCAAGCTGTGGGTCGGTCCCAAGCTGCAAGACCAGATGGCCAAGGTGGCTAACCACCTCGACCTGACCGTCGACTACGGCTGGCTGTGGTTCATCGCCCAACCGCTGCACTGGCTGCTGACCGTGTTCCACGGTTTCGTCCAGAACTGGGGTCTGGCCATCATCATGCTGACCCTGCTGGTGCGCGGCATCATGTTCCCGCTGACCAAGGCCCAGTACACCTCCATGGCCAAGATGCGCATGCTGCAACCCAAGATTGCGGCCCTGCGCGAGCGCTTCGGCGATGACCGCCAGAAGATGTCTCAGGGCATGATGGAGCTGTACAAGAAGGAGAAGGTCAACCCGCTGGGTGGCTGCCTGCCGATCCTGGTTCAGATGCCGATCTTCATCGCCCTTTACTGGGCACTGATGGAGTCCGTTGAACTGCGTCACGCGCCGTTTGCCCTGTGGATCACTGACCTGTCAGTGAAGGACCCCTTCTTCGTGCTGCCAATCCTCATGGGTGCCTCCATGTGGTATCTGCAGAAGATGAGCCCGACCACCGTAACCGACCCGATGCAGCAGAAAGTGATGCAGTTCATGCCGATCATCTTCACTTTCATGTTCCTCTGGTTCCCGGCTGGCCTGACTCTCTACTGGCTGGTGAGCAACGTCATCTCCATCATCCAGCAGACCATCATCTATCGTCAGCTGGAGAAGAAAGGACTGCATTCACGCAGCTAATCTTCCCGTGATGACAAAAGAGGCGGCCTTCGGGCCGCCTTTTTTATTACAATGTCCCCACTACGTTTTCCTATCAGCGAACAAACGAGCCAAGCAAGATGACAACAGATACGATCGTGGCCCAGGCCACCGCGCCAGGCCGTGGTGGCGTCGGCATAGTCCGGGTCTCCGGCCCCGCCGCCGAACAGGTCGCCGGGATAGTGCTCGGCAAGCTCCCGCGGGTGCGCTACGCCGAATATCTGCCGTTCAAGGATGAGCAAGGCCAGGTACTGGATCAGGGCATCGCCCTGCTGTTCAAAGCCCCCAACAGCTTCACCGGCGAGGATGTGCTGGAGCTGCAGGGCCACGGCGGCCCCGTCATCATGGACATGCTGATCCGCCGCATTCTGAAAATCGACGGCATCCGCCCTGCCCGCCCCGGCGAGTTCAGCGAGCGCGCCTTCATCAACGACAAGCTGGATCTGGCCCAGGCCGAAGCTATCGCTGACCTTATTGAAGCCTCCAGCGAACAGGCCGCCCGCAGCGCCATGCACTCCCTGCAGGGGCAGTTCTCCAGCAAAATCCAGCAACTGGTGGAGAGCCTGATCCGGCTGCGCATCTATGTGGAAGCGGCCATCGACTTCCCGGACGAGGAGATCGACTTCCTCTCCGACGGCAAGGTGGCGGGCGACCTCTACGCCATCATGTCCGAGCTGGACGACGTGCGCGGGGAAGCCAAACAGGGCGCCCTGCTGCGGGAAGGGATGAAGGTGGTGATCGCCGGTCGTCCCAACGCCGGCAAATCGAGCCTGCTCAACGCCCTGGCGGGGCGCGAGTCGGCCATCGTCACCGAGATTGCCGGTACCACCCGCGACGTGCTGCGCGAGCACATCCATCTCGATGGCATGCCGCTGCACATCATCGACACCGCCGGTCTGCGCGACACTCAGGACAAGGTGGAGCAGATCGGTATCGAGCGCGCCTGGGCCGAGATCGAACAGGCCGACCGGGTGCTGTTTATGGTGGATGGCACCACCACAGACGCAATCGACCCGCGGGAGATCTGGCCGGAATTTGTTGATCGGTTGCCAAAAAACATCGGCCTCACCGTCATTCGCAACAAGGCCGACCTGACCGGCGAGGATCTGGCACCGAGCCAGGAGCAGGGCCACGCCGTCTACCGCATCTCCGCCAAGACCGAGCTGGGGCTGCCCGCCCTGCGCGAGCACCTGAAAGCCTGCATGGGCTTCCAGGGCAACACCGAAGGGGGCTTTATGGCCCGCCGCCGCCATCTGGATGCGCTGGAGCGTGCCGCCGAGCGCCTGCTGGTGGCCAAAGAGCAGCTGGAAGTGTTCGTGGCTGGCGAGCTGGTGGCCGAAGAGCTGCGCCTGGCGCAGGAGTCCCTCTCCGAGATCACCGGCGAATTCAGCTCCGACGATCTGCTGGGCCGCATCTTCTCCAGCTTCTGCATCGGCAAGTAATGTGGTGAAAAATCAGCAATAAAAAGCAGCCAGTGAGAACATAAGGCATTGTAAATATTGGACTTTGTTTTTTACTGGCTGTTCTTGCCTGATCTTGTTTCGTGAGAATTTACCCCGAGAGTACCCCGAAGTAACCTCTTGGGGTACTTTTGGGGGACACTTATGAAGATCAGCATCGAATTCCGCGAACCGGACGCCGAAGGCAAGCGCGCTCTGCGCTTAACCTATTACGCCGGCTCCTACCTTGACCCAACCACGGGCATCCGCAAGCACAAACGCAGCAGAGAGACCCTGGATCTCTTCCTGTACGACAAGCCGCGTACCCCAGCACAGCGGCTCCACAACAAAGAAACCCAGCGAGCAGCCGAAGCCATCCGCGCCAAGCGGCTCTTCGAGTACGAGACAGGTAAACACCATCTGGATTTCTCGAACGCCTACAAGGCCAGCTTCTTCGAGTACTTCCAAGAGGTTACAGACCAAAAAGCGGCAGGCAGCAAGAGCAACCATTCCATCTGGATATCAGCCCTCAAGCATTTACGCCAGTACCATAAGCTGCCGGAGCTGACTTTCGAGGAAGTAGATCAGCTGTTCCTGGAGGGGTTTCGGCATTACCTGATGCACAAGGCCCGCACCAAAAGCGGCACACCACTGAGCCGCAACACCCAGAGTGCCTATTTCAACAAGTTAAGGGCGGCCCTGAACCAGGCGGAGCAGGAACGGCTGCTACCGGATAATCCGGTACGACGTGTCAAAGCTATCCAGGGGGAGAAGAACAAACGGGTTTACCTGACCGAAGACGAGGTACGAGCCCTGGCCCAGGCCGAGTGCCGGTACGACGTTCTTAAGCGCGCCTTTCTGTTCTCTTGTTGCACTGGCTTGCGCTGGTCCGACATTCACAAGCTGACCTGGGCCGAGCTGGAGCCCTTCTATGGCCATTACCGTATCGTCTTCACCCAGAAAAAGACCAGCGGCCTGCAATACCTGGATTTGAATGACATGGCGATGCAGCTGATGGGGCGCCCAGGCAAGGCAACAGAGCGGATCTTCAAGGGCCTCAAGTACTCGGCTTGGCACAACATGGAGCTCACCCGGTGGGCGTTGCAGGCGGGTATAACCAAGAAGGTAACCTTCCACAGCGCGCGTCATACCTTCGCCGTCATCCAGCTTAACCGCGGCGTCGATATCTATGCCCTTTCCCGCTTGCTGGGGCACAGTGAGCTGAGAACCACCGAAATCTACGCCGACATTCTTGAATCGCGGCGCCGAGATGCCATGCTCGATTTCCCCAATGTCTTGGGGTGATAGAAGCACCCTCGACGAGATCATGGCCAGGAAGAGCCAACAAATAGGCCAGCGCAACCATGCGCTGGCCTAGATTATCTTAGATAATATAGATCGGATTTCAGGATCGCCCTGCAGCCCAAGCGGTAACTGGGTTTCACTGAATTGGCTTGTGACCGTTATCGTGAACTTTGTGACCACTTTCGTGATAGTTTGTGACCGTTATCGTGATAGTGCAGGCCGGCCGATGGTAAACCGCCCCTTGGCATGTTCACTGATTGACCAACCCAGTTCAGCCAGTTCATACAGTGCCTTGCGAACTCGCGATTGCCGCTTTCGGTTGGTGGCCGCGCTGGACTTATCAGGAAAAGCGTAAGAGACCAGTTTATCTAAACCTACTGGCTTGCTGCGGCCACAATCAATCCAGGCACAAAGCCGCTGATGCAATATCCGGGCAGTGCTACTACGCAGTTGCCGTACCTCAGCCAGATCGATATAGGTATATCGGCCATTACCCAATATGGCATTGGTCAGCAATGGATTAAGCGCCACAAAGAGCCCATCGGTCAGGGCATCGCTGGCATAGTTCGCCAGCAGACGAAAACCACTACGCAAGCCTGCTACCTGTGCTATTACCGACACCTTCCACAACCGCTCGACAGTGCGACGCACCGTATTGGTGTCACGAGGGTTTGCGTAACCAATCTCCTTGGCCAGTTTGCGCAAGCTGCTTTTGACTACCAAGACATCCTGCTGGTTGGCAATCCCACGCAGCTGAAGTAGGTCTCGTAATATCTCTCCGGTTTCACCACTCGCAATAGGCCCAATCTTGCCACTTTCTGATTCAAGCCCAGCTAGGGCAACCAACCCTTGAAGTACGCGCAAATCGTCAGCCCCCAAGGGTTCTGGCCCAGAAAACTCAATCTGATTACCGTTATCCAAACGGTAAATCACCTCCAGCTTGTCACGGCGGCGTTGGCCATTCGAGATCGCCCTAAACAACCCGGGAGCAAGGCAGTGCATATGGTCGTGCCGGGCATGAGTCAATTCAAAGCAAGGCACGTTTGCCCCCAGCCCAGCGTATTTCGTCCAAACCAGCGGGGTACAGCACGCCACCTTCCTTCCGCTCCAGCCAGCGCTCCGGTAGTGGCGGCCCATAATTGCTTTTGCTTACCCCAAACCGCACGTAAAGCTGGCTCTTCTCTGCCGATACGCCCAGCTTCTGCGCCTCTTTCTTGGTCATAGTGGCGAGATAGCCCTGCCAGCGGATGTTATCCACCAGAACTGACGAACCTCGGCTTGCCTGCTGCAGATCGCCAGCCTCTTGGAAAACTGCGGATTTGCTGGTGTGGTGTACAAACAACACAGCGCATCCCTTCAGCATGGCCAGCCGTTCCAGCTGACCCAGCACCAGTGTCATAGCACAGGCTGCATTCTCATCAGCATCGTGAAAGCGTCTCAGTGTATCGATAACCACCAACCTGACCCCCTCAGCCCAAATGGCAATCGCTTCCCACCAATGGCTATCCAGCACATTCGGGCTGGCACCCTGAAGCGATATCAAACGAAGGTATCGTTCAACGTTGGCACGAAGTTCAGCATCAAGACCTCTGCCCAAGGCAAACAAGCGCTGGTGCAGTACAGGCCAAGGGTCCTCGGCAGGCAGGTAGAGCACAGCCCCTCTGCTCAGATTGCCAAGCCCAATCCAATCTGGCCCACCGGATATCTGCATTGCCAGTTGTAATGCCAACATCGATTTGCCCACACCTCCCGGTGACACCAAAGCACCAACGCAGCCAACAGGCAGCCCCGGGAGGACAAAATCGAGGGGTTTTGGAGGCTCAACAAAAGCCGACCGGAGATCCTGGGGGCAGAGAGATGTAATCAGATCCTGTGTCATACCCACCTCACAACCGCCCATGGCTAGCTTGCCGCACACGCTTGGTTACATGCTCAGTGAGTTCGGCGTCCGGTGAAATGCGGTGGGAGAGCAGCCAGTCCAGCAGCTCAACGCGCTTAAAGTAGATCTTTTTGCCTTGTGGCTTGTAATGCGGCAGACGCTTTTCACTGGTCAGCCGGTACACATAGCTGACAGAAACCCCCAGCAACTCAGCGCACTCCTCGGCAGAAAGCACCTCTTTTTGCGCCTGTCCTTGCTGGATTACCAACTGCTTAAGCTCATAAAGCTCTTTCAGGATTGCCCCATTCGGATCACTGAAAACTGACGAATTTTGTTCGCGCATGCAGATTGTCTCCTGGTTACAAACATCAGCATGCAAGAGCGTACCGGGGACCTAACGAAATCCAGACCGCTGTAAGTGCCCGTTTTGGGCACTTACAGCGTTTTCTGGAAAATTTTCACATGTGAAATTTTGGCGAGAAACTGCCAGTAAAGTCATCAGGCTCCACTAGGTTGGCTATCCCAAGCCAACCACAGGCTCAACGATGGCTCATCTCTTCAATCCAACGGGCAACGCTATCAGGGTCGGCAAGCAGCTGAGCGAGCGGCAGATGGTTGGAGCACAAGGCGAGTAGGCTACACACTTCACTTTGTTTCCAATCCGGTTGATGAAGGGGCCAAGGCACCGGGCTCCACAGCTCGTCGAAATGCTTGTCGCTATTTTCCAGACAACGGAACAGAGTCACTTCCACAATGGCCTGCCCATTAAGTTGCAAAGGATCTGGCTGACCTTTTACTCCCGCTCGCAAAGAAGAGGTGCGGCGAAAATCGTGATCGAGAAAGAGCCGGAAGACCAGTGTCTTATCACCTTGCTGTGCGGTATCGCCGTCCCAGTCACGGTAGGCGTGATTCGATGCAAACAGTGGCAGATAGTCCCATGCCCAACTGCTGGATGGGCGGGTTCCCGAGCGGCAGGGGCGGCTATTTTCGCTGGGCTCCCAATACCAGAACTCGGCGTCCAGCGCCTGGCTGGCGATCTGATCGAATAGCGGGAGGATTCGCTGGTAGAAACCGGCGGCGAGTCGGTGGGCTTGTTGCAGTTGGGTAACCAGCTGGTTGGTCTGTTCAAGATCGTGTTGCATGACGGCATCC
>OERM01000253.1_pt1 | contig 18258 bp, 24 predicted proteins | sample 1540021 | NCBI WGS metagenome assembly OERM01 (sample SAMEA3891245, study PRJEB23780) | metagenome | biome: terrestrial biome; feature: animal house; material: water of meat washing | place: Italy | collected 2015-05-12 | reverse complement strand
ATGACTTTATTCTCGATAAAAATCATCTGCTACCACAGAGAATCTATAAATAATAGTGCGTAAGTCCTAAATTATTTTTTGACTTTGAATAATTCCATCTTTGTCATCTACTGTACTAATTTTTGTAGGATAAAATCTAAATTCTGGTTCACTCAATGCACCATTGATAGTTAGAGAAGATTCATTACCTAAATTACCTGAGAATAAAATCTGATCATCTTTTTTAAACTTCTTTGAATACTCAATAACTTTAGGATCTACCAAAATTAAATAATATGTCTGATCACCATTACTAAGCTCTATAGTTAATTTATCATTATTTAAAGTTGAAGAAACAAAACTCCCAACCCAAGACGAAACAGCCCTATTAGTGTCCTTTAGCTCTTTTTTAAACTTATTTTCAAAATCTTTAATTTCTAAATCATTATCTGAATTTTTAGCAGTTTTATACTCATTAGAAAGAGATGATATTAAGCTTTTAAACTCCTGTTGTTCTTTAGGTTCAGTTGTGGAATTTCCACAAGCTGTAAGTAAAAAAGACAGAAGTAAAATATTAAGTTTATTCACTATTAGTTCTTCCAAAAGATCTTAATTTATAAATAGCCTAAGCAGAATATGAATAAAAGCAATATCGACCATGATATCCCCCTTAAATAAGCTATAAGCTAGCTAGCTAAATGCTCTCAACCTCTCAACTCGCCCCCAAAGCGTCGCACTTCGTGCTTTGGCTTTGGAAACGGTTGAGAGAGTTTCGGCAATACTCACCCTAAGGGCTGTCATTTAAAAAAATGACACATCCCTTAAGTATTGCCGATTTACCTGTATATATTTGGCTTCGGAGCCACGTATATCGGTCGTATCCGCACATAGCTTTGCTGACTATGCAGACAAGGACTCAAAGTCTTGCACTTCGCTTCACGCGCTCCCTGTCGTTACATTGCCTGTATCTCTGCGAGGGTTTCCCCAACGTACAACTTAACAAGTCCTATGTAACTACTCCCAACGCTCCGCCTGTGTGAAGTTCCCCTGTAAGCGGTTTAGCCTTTCGACTATAGCTACAATACGCCAGTGACACTTATTCCTACCACACGTACTGCATGCCGACCGTAAAACGGACACACAGAAGCGGGCAAAGCTCGATCTAGGATACTTATTTGATGAAAAAAAACACTTAACTAACGAAGACTTATCATTTTGGGCTTGATATTACTGCACATAACAGTGAAAATAGAGTTCGGTACAAAAGCCTTTTGGTGAAATCATAACGGTCGTCAAACCTTATGATCTTCGTTACTTGATGTTGCTTCATCAAATAACTGCGTATCGACGAATATAGAGCCCTGCTTGATGGAAGTCAAGCAGGGTTTCTTCGTTTTTAGCTATAAAAAAATATTATATATTATATATTTACCAAAGTATTTCATATCTGCGGTATATGGTGTAACTCTAAAATATAGGTCAGTTTTGACATAAAATATATGCTCATGCTTATATTATTTGCCTTCAAATATAATAAATAGGACTTGAAAACTAAATGGCTAAACTTTCACTGAGCGAAGTATCCAAACAGTTTAAGGTAGATAGATCGACCATTTACAGAGCTGTACGCAATGGACGCTTATCTCGTTCCAGTGATAATCAATTTGATATTGCCGAAGTGATTCGATGTTTTGGTGAACCAGACCAAGTATCTAAACCAACTGAACCTCCACAACAAGGCAGTGATGGCGCAACACAAAAACTCATCGCTCATTTAGAAAATGAAGTTAAAAAATACCAAGAACGTGAAGAACGTTTAATGCAACAAATTGACCGTATGCAAACCCTTATTGAGTTAAAAAGTGTGGCACCTGCCACAGCAGTGCCACACCCTGACGCTACAGCATGCGACAGCCAAACGCCACAGCATGCAACAACAGATCAAAATATTGAAAATAAAGAAAATTTAAATAAAGATGTGGCAGCAAGTGTGGCAATGCCACAACAAGATGCCACAGCACGCGACAGCCAAACGCCACAGCGTGCCACGTTGCAAAATATGGCAGCACCACAACCTAAAAAACGGGGCTTATTTGGGCGTGTATTAAATGCCGTATTCAACGATGATGAATAACGTCAATCTTCTACCTGACGCTTTTTAATTTTAAAAGTTCCTCGATTAACCACTCGGTGAGCTGGATTACGACCATATAAGTGTTTAACCACGGTTGGTTCACCATTCGGTGCTTTACTCACTAAGACATCATTTTCAACATAAAGAACGGGACCATTTTGTTTTGCTTCAATAAAGCATGATTGAAGTACACGCGCTGCTACTTTAGCAATCTCACGTTCTTTGTCACTTTCATCAATTAGATATTGATTTGACATATTTACCTCTATTAGCAAAACACTGGATTAAATTATTTAGTATCAGAGGACCACAAACAAGAAGTAATGTGGTTCCGTTAATTAGACCACTCAATCTAGTTTTATAAGTGATAAATCCGCTCTAAATATTTAAATTATGCTGCCATTACTTTTGATAAATGTCGATCATAAAATTCATTTGGTGTTGGAGCAATTTGGTATTTCAGTGAGCAAGGCCTGTCTCATCTTTCAAGTTAGTCAAACCTGTTATCGTTATATGGCTCAATTAAAAGAGCAGAATGTGATCATCGCAGATTGGCTGATAAAGCTCACCAATGAGAAATAAAACGCTCTCCGATATAGTCGGGGCGGTTCAGATAGCCAACTGGTTTAATATTATTCCGGTATATATGGGGTTAAAAAACGCACTAAGGCAGTGATTATTAAGAGTATTAGAAGAAGGTGTTGATATTTTATAAATCGTTCTGGGATAAATAAACACAGCACAGATACTATAAAAATTCCTATAATTTCAATCAAATTAGATAGACTTTGAGAGCCAAATCCTAGCCCAGTTAATACGACCCACAAAAATGATGGTAAGAATACTAGGCTAAATTTTTTCAATGGTTTATTCATAGGTTAGGCTTATCTTCTATGTGGGCGCAGTTTCCATTGCACCGGTAATGGCACAACCATCATATGCTTTGCCTGCGTAACTTAATGTTGCGGTCAGTTCATTTTGGTAGCCATTGTCATCGATACAAATATTTTTTCGTATATTTAAAATAATAGGTTGTCCATTGACTGTACTCTCGTATTCGACGCCTTCAGTAGTGGCGGAACCCACTACTACAATTGTTGTAGGCTCTAAGAATTCTGCTTCTATACTTAATTTATTTCCTTCAACTACTGTCCGCCAACTTTTTTCTTTATTACCAGAAGCGGTAAACGCCAATAACGCTACAGGTACTTCTATTGTCGGCTCCTTATTATGATCCGTACTATCGGCTTGTTGATTACTACAAGCTACTAGAGTTAAGCTGACCGTTAAGCACATTACCGTCAAAAGCAAAGAACGCATAATTTTTTCCTTTAAATATAATAAGAGAACACTGCTAAATAGTAGTGTTCTCTTTGTTTACATAATGAAATTCAGGTTTTTACTACTATAGTTAGGTTTGCGATAGAATTAGAAACTAGTGTATTAATTAATTAACACCAACGATTATGAGCAGCCTTGTTCAGTAACCTATCAATGCACTCTCTATATTGGTAATATTAATATAACATATCTATAAAGGTTGACAGTGTGCGTTGAGATAAAATCGTTTTTTTTACTGTTTGAGTGTTTAAAATATGAAAAACTTAACTGCTGCTATTCTAATTGCGCTTCCTGTTCTAATGGTGAGTCCTACAGTCATGGCCGCATCTTCAGATGCAGTGGCTAAAACTGTTGATGTTCAATTTAAAAAAGGCGCTAGTTCAGCTAACTATTATGGGAAATTAAAGGGTAGTAAGTACGATTCCTATACATTTTATGCCAAAAAGAACCAAAAGCTTTCTGTTAAAACAACGGGAGGGAATGTAGATTCTTATTTATTTAATAAGAATCTATCAGATTCTGTCAATGTAGGAGAATATTCCTCTGAACTAGATAACCAAGGTTATTACACGCTTCCATATTCAGGTAAATATGAATTGCGTATTCTTCAGCCACGTTCTCAAGCTTCTAAAGGAAAAACACCTCCATATTGGCTAGAAGTATCTATCCTATAGGTATGTAAGCTTAATAATGGAGAGCATCCTATATTCTGTGTAACAGCTATGTGGCTTTCATCAATAATTACACAAAATGTAGGATGCTCTCGAAGGTTATTTGGTACGAATAATAAAGCGATAAACATCACAACATAGTGTCCAGAAAAACCAAAGCAATATAGCAGCACATGAACCCAAGCCGATAACACCAGTGCTTATTCTAATACCAGCATCTAGACCCCCATTCCAAATATGAGGTGCAATAGGTGGACCCATCGTAGCAATAAACGCCAAGAAAAATCCTAGCATTACCAATTCAAGAAAAAATTAGCTAAGGTAATAGAGCAACCACATATTCCAAAGAATATGCTTAAAGGTGATCTTGCAGGCTGCTATAAAATAAAATTATTAAAAGCTGGTGTCCGACTTGTTTACCAGGTCAAAGATGATCAGGTAGTTATTTTGCTAATTACCGTTGGAAAACGAGCTGATAGCATTGTTTATGATGAAGCAAAAAAGCGGATAAAAGACTAAAAATGGGAGCTGCATGCCCCCCATTTTTGGCTTCGTATAACGCGTATTATGTTAATTTTAGATTTTTTAAACTTCATGACATACCTAAACACTTGGATTAATACGTAACAACATGGATATCACTTACATTCTTCCCGATACGAAAACGAAAGTCAGAAATGAAACTAAAGATTTATTTCATATCTACTGTTTACATTGTAAAAGCGAAATAAAACACGAATTCTTAATTGGATTAGAAACCCAACAAAGTACTGATGATGAAAATTATTATGCAGAATATGATCTATTAAGATGTATAAATTGTGAGTCTATAACATACAGGACAGATCACTATACATCTGATGATATGGTTCAGATTCCAAATCAATATGGGGAATTAGAATGGGATAGACTTACACGTCCAAACTACTATCCAACTCGAGATAAAGAATTAGCTAATGCAACTCATGTAATTAATTTACTTCCTGATTCTATTCAGGATACATTTAATGAAGTAGTTACAGCACTTAATAATAAGTTAGAAATTTTATCTGGTTTAGGATTAAGGACATTGTTAGAACAGATATGTAAACACTTTATCAAAGATGATGATTTAGGAAGAATTTTACAAAAATTTGAAGATGAAGGTTATATTTCAACTAAGCAAAGATACTTATTGGACGATATTCGTTATATAGGGAATGATGCTGCACATAGAGCAGAATCTAATAGTATAAAAAACATAAACTTAGCTTAAGTATTCTTATGAATCTTATTCAACTGCTATTTGCTTACTACAAATATGAAGAACCTAAAAAAAAACTTAAATTAGATGTTCATCTTAGGAAAAGTCCCAGAGGAGAAACACCAAAAGTTAAAGACACCACAAATAAAAGAAAACCGAGGAAAATACTATAAGTGAATCCCCTATTTAACATAATGGCTGTTATACGAAATTAGTAGTTTTTACGCGGAATTCCTAACGTATTCATCTTTTGTCTTATATCTTTATTTTTACCAATAGGTAAAATATATTCATAACCTACATCGAAAAGTAGGTAATTAAGAAAAAAATTACAGCGTTTTATAAGCCTTATAGTAACGGGAGAGACTATAGGGCTTTTTATTTATCTTAATATTCATATATCTATGATAAAGCCATGATGCTCTGCGATATAGAAAACCGGCTTGAGAATAGACCGGTCTTTTATGATATTTGCTAAAATACTCTTTTGAAATATAAAAAACTAAGCGTGTATAGCACTGGGTCTAGGTGTTTTTTGGGCTTAGTTATTAGCGTTATTTAAATAAGTATAAGTCAATTTTTACCTAAGGGATTTGCTTTTCAACTAGTTCCAATTTCTTTAATGCTTGCCCTTTTTTATGATCATTATCAATCTTTACAACCAGAGCTAAAATAAAAACCATCACTATAAAAACAAGGTAAATCAAATGCTTTTTCATCATTAATTCCGTCTTTTGACCTTTAAGAATGCCTTGCTCCTTTGTAAATAGATATGACATAAGGGAAGCACTGATACAAGCCTTTTTAAATGACTTTAGCAACTCGATAAACAGTTGCAACTCCACAATTCACTGCTTTGGCAATTTCTTCCTTAGTCATATTGCCAGCTGCTAGCAATTCTTTTATTCGTTTGTGCTTAGCCTCATTGGCTTTCTTACCTGTTGGTTTGTAACCCGAACGTGCCAGGCCCTGCTTAATACGTTCTATACGTTTCTCATTGTCCAGGCGGGCCATTGTTGCCAGGAGATCAATCAACATATTGTTGATGAGATCCAGGATTGAATTAGTAATGCTGTCACTGGTTTGAATCATTTGGTAGGTAGTAGGAAGATCTGCTACGACTAAACGAAGTCCCTTCTCCTGGATCCTGCGCTTCAGCTCTTGAAAATCCTGTTGGGTTAGGCGTGATAATCGGTCAATACTTTCAACCAACAAGGTGTCACCTTGATTTGCTTCTGACAGTAGCTTATTCAATTCAGGTCGGTCTAACTTGGTACCACTATAGTTTTCCACGTACACAATGGTTTCGCCCAAATTCAAGTTTTGGTTTAGATCCTGAAGAATCTGCAAAGCCCTTTCTGCATCTTGATCTTTAGTTGAAGCTCGTAGATAAATACGTGTATTCATTTCTATCATTTAATCTTAATTCTGTTAGATTAATGATAACACTATCATTTAATTATTGCATTAAGTCTAATGATAGATATTGTATGCGATTTGGCTCGCTATCATTCAGCTATAGTCTTTTGATAAAAAAAGCATGACTGGAAGCCATGCCTTGGGAATTCGTATAACGTGTATTATGTTAATTTTAGGGAAATTTAAGAATCTCTATGCAATGGTTTATTCAATATTCTTTGATTTCTTATCTTTTAGGTTAATCAGAAATAGCCAATAACATAAGCCAGGAAATAGAGCCATAAAGATAGTCCATGTATCTGTATACATCTTCCACCACTCTTTCGAAATTTCTCCTGTGTGACTCCATCCAAAAAGAATAAAAAATGGAGTAGCAATAATTATAGAGGCAATACAGATAGTTAATAAATTAAGACTGTTATAACGATTTAAAAGAATTGAGAATATGAAGCTGAAAGGTACAGTCAAAATACAATAAGCCAAGTAGACAAGACCGTGCCCTACAAGAACCACTAAAATCGAGTATAGGCTGTATTCCTGATTCATTACGATAAACAGGACTGCTGTGAAAAAAAGTAGTGGTAAAGGAGAAAGTAAGAGAGCTTTTACTATTTTTTCATTTGAATATTTCACTAATTTAATTCTCTTATCTACTCAATAAATAATAATACTATAACGATTTTATTGGAGGTTTTTTGATTCTATTTAACATAATGGGCGTTATACGAAATGCATACATTTAAACTTATAAAAATCAAAAACTTATGATATAAAGAATGTGCTCGATGGTGTCAAAAAGCCGGCTTGGAAACAAGTCGGCTTTTTTGTGAGCAGTTCTGATACTTCTTGCCAATAAAAATGATTAAATTTCACTCAAAAGTGTAAACAAGTAATTGACACTTTTGAACAATATGATAATATGTATAGTGTAAATATACAGTTTACACTTTTTTGCGAAGAATAAAGTTATAAACCACTATTAAATATGGAGAAAATCATGACTACACGCATTAAGGAAATTTCGAAAATACGCAGGCTCTTAAATGGAGCCCGAACAAAATGGAGACTAGAGGAAATTGCTAAAATCATTTAAACATAAAGGTCTTGAAAAATTTGCTGATGATGGTTGTACTTCAGGAATTGACCCACAACATGCAATAAAATTGCGCCTACAACTAACAGCATTAAGTGCAGCGACTAGCATCGATGACCTTAGAACAGTCCCCAAACCATGGAAGCTTCACCCGTTAAAAGGTAATCAAGCGGGAATATGGGCTTTCACAGTAAAGGAAAATTGGCGACTTACATTTAAATTTGATGGTAATGACGTAATCTTGCTCAATTACGAAGACTATCATTAATATCTTATGTTAGTAACGGCCTAGGTAGACTATCTCACAGCATATCTAGGTTGTTACTAATAATTAGGAGCGATCCTAATAACTTATTCATTAATAATCATTTGGAATAATTATGAACCTGTATAACCCAGCTTCACCGGGTGAAATCTTATCTGAGTATTTAGATGGATTAACAGTGACAGATGCAGCCAAGAAATTGGATGTAACAAGGGTAAATCTTTCAAAAATACTTCATGGACATACTGGAATTTCACCTGAAATGTCTCTTAAGCTAAGTAAAGCTTTTGATACTTCACCTCTATACTGGTTAAACCTTAATAATCAGTATGAATTATGGAAGTTGAATCAAAAAAAGGATGAAATCTTAGAAGCTGTAACAGCTTTCTATTGATTCATCAAAAAATTCTATCTTTAAAATAAAACATAAAATTAAAACTATATAAAATGCTCCTTTTGTAATGAAAGGAGCATTTTTATGTCAAATATATTCATTTAACATAAAATCTCATCTACGAAATTCAGAATACTTTCACTTAAAAAGAATAAAAGACACTACAAATTTCAAAATATTAGGTCTAATAAACTCTATTCTGCGTTGATTGTGATAGCCTTTTTGTTTTTTATAAAATTGCCTTTTCTACGCAAATATACCCGATTTAAAGGCGAAACCTAACAATATTACAAATAGCACGGTTAGCATTGCTTTAAGCCTAAAAATTGTATTCTTTTGCTTTGTAATTTGTTGCGTATAGTCGTGTTCAGATATTGAAAATTTATCCATTTCAGCTTGAATCGTGTCCATATATTTTGAAATTTTTTCTAATTTGTCGCCCTGTTGTTCATTTTTTCGTGATAGCGCAGCACTAGATTGCTCCAGTTGTTTATTTAAATTGATCTGCTGAATAAGCTTGTTGGCTTGTTCGGAATTGGTTACTTGAAGCTCCTCAAAAAACTGATCTTGTTCTTGAGATTCTTCAATAAACTGCTTCAGTCTAGCGGTCAGTTTTATGTTTTTTTCTTTGAGGGCTTCATATTCTTGCTGTAGAGATGCTTTAGCATTTTCTATTCTAGAAAATTGCTTTTTAAAGTCGCTGAGCTGTTGCTGTAACTCAATATTTTCCTCAAGATGACTTGTCGCAACCTCATCAAGTAGAAAATCACAATATTTAAAAAAATCGGCTTCTGTCAGTGCAAACGGCATGGCATAGGCAATTTTTAAATGCTCGATAATTTCACGCCAACTTTTACCCGTGCGGTACAGCTCAGTGATTTCATCCTGTCGGCCCTCAAGCCATCTACGTTTATTGAAATAAGGGGTTTTAGCCATCACTCAATATCCTTGTAAAAACTATCGTTATAAACATAGCCATCACTGCTTTTGGACGCTAAAAACCTCTTACCCTCATCACTGCTTTTCCAAGCCAAAAGTAGCGCTCTTGAGCCTTGATTGGCCTCGTCTTTAATCGCCCTAAAATAGCTATGGATTTCGGTATTATTTTTAATTTTTGCGGTTGAAGCTCGGACATAGCTGAGGTTTAACTTTCGTCCGCCTGCACCTAAAAAGCTGCGGTTCATTTTTGACTGAAAATAGGCGGTGAATATGCCATAGAGCTTGCCGATCTGGACACGTACACCACGATAACCAATATAGCCCTCAAGGCTTAAAAGGTACTTTTCAAAATGCTCTTTTACATCGGTATTGGATTTATTTTTTTGAAAGCTATTCACCAAATTAATGCCACGTAAACGCACGGCTTCAAAGGTATCTTGCTTCAAACGCCATGTGAAATTGGTCGCGTGTTTGGTATTTTCACTCAAGCCCATTTCTTGCAATTCTTTGATACTTTTGGCTCGTTTTGTCAGTTGTAAAAAACTATATTCACCCACATTTAAGACAACCTTACCAAAGGTTTCACAGCCTTTGACTTGTTTAGCAAGCTGCTGATTTAAATAATCAAGATGATCATATTTATTCTTAATAATCACACCATCAGGCAAACGTAGAAGTAAGTCATTTACACGGCAAAGCAAAAGCAAAGTCGGGGGTCTAAGTGCATATAATTTATTTTCACCTTTCGATTTATCACGTAAATAACGATAAAAATCTGCTTCGCTAAGATTTTCTTTCTGAAAACAACCACCGTTCTGAACGATGCAACAAAATGTGCTTTGTCCGGACAAAAATTTCCGATACTGCTGTTGGGGTGTATTTAACAATCCGTAGCGGTCATTCCATTTTTCCAACATGGATTCTGCATTAGTAAAATTACTTGGTTTAACCAAAACTGCAAAATCATAGCCTTTGCTGAAACATGCAAGGGTCGTATGCGTGAATTCTTTTATGCCAGTGGTGTAATAGATCATTTTTTCTTATTTAGTCTAAAAAATTAAGGACTAATATACCGTTATTTGTAGATTCTTAAAGGGATTTTGAGGATTTTCTTAATAGAGAGGTTTAAACAACGACTTTTCGGAATTTATAACCGGATTATGCTATCGCATAATCAGCAGTTCCGAAAATTCGACTTGACACAGTATCTACTACGCATAAGATGGGTTTTGTAGATATTGTTTTTTCGTTGGACTGCCAATCCATACATTCGATTTTCCTTAAATTGTTTGTTCGTGGATTGCCAACCATGAACAAACAACATCACCCCTTTTCGCAACGTGCCAAGTTGTGAAAAGTTTTATCGGTGAAGCTGCATACGTCCGAAAGGTAGTTGGTGCGGCTACGATAGGGGCTGACGGGTGTGACTCCCGTTTTCTACCTGTTACAAAGTTATGTTCCTGTTTTTACAGGATGCAAGTAGGGCGACACGGAAACGGGCATTGACGGGTTATCAGCGTTTAAAACATACGACTGATCACTTAGTGAATTAACCCTGTTTTATTTGTTACGGTGAGCCATCTCAAGGATTGAGTTAAGGGCGTTAATAACCGCTTGGCAGATGCTTCGTAAGGGCATAGTCAAGGCGCACAGGTGGGCTTTTGAGATGATCGTGAGGTCATAGGGGAATGAGGTGTTAAACTGGATTTCTCGGCACGTCACGGTGAATTGTTGAACTCGTAGAAATACGTTGCAATTTGCTTTGGCGGTCAATGGATAGCTCAAGCCTGTAAGGTCGGCTCTATCAACATACAACTACACAATAGTTGGTGGCAGTCGATATGCGTAGGGTAAGTGCTTTACCTTATTAATTTAACTAGGAAATATAAGCTAGAAAAGACTTGGAACTGCGGTCTAGCGAAATATGGAATTGATTTTAGTTAAGTTAGAGATAAGCGTACTACTCGATTTCAATGTTTTTTATTGAAATCAAAGACAAGTAAACTAACGTGGGCGCACTTCACACCGTTTGAGTTGTAGATATTTAATTTCTGATTGATAGGTTCACAGAAAAGCAATTCTAGGCAAACAACGAGGTGGTGATCGGTGACGATCTCTGGAAGTGTTAGAGAATAGACCAGTACAAAACCTTTGCTACATCGAGGTTGCAGTCACTCTGAGCGAATAAAAACGTAAGTGGTGATAATTGGGAAAGTCTATACCGATAAGTTGGTGATGTTTAAGGTGAATGAACACAGAATTTTCAAGTAATAATCGAGTGGTATCAACATGCTTTGGCTAGCATGATTTACTTGAAAAACTGTCTTAAAACGATTCTCTACAATCGTGAGAATGAATTGTCTTGGCCGACAAGGATATTTTCAAACTGTTGATGCAGTATAAATACGTACAAACGAGTGCTTTTAAGAACCCAGTCCTCTTTAAGAGGCTGGGTTTGTCTTTGTATGATTATAAACATCTCTATTTCTTTCTGGTTTGCGATCTAAGCTATCTTATTTTGAAAATGTACCTTTGATTAGAAAAAGAGTTAATCGAGCTATAACCCCCTATTTCTTGCGTTTAAATCATGTTTACAACAAGATCAAAGAAAAAAAGATAAATAAAAAGATTATACAAATTGATCTCACTCTCTCAAGTACCCCACACCCCTCGCTTTGCTCGGGCTGATGGTGAACGTTGAGAGAGTTTCGGCAATACTCACCCTAAGGGCGTGATTTTAAGAAAAATCAACATCCCTTAAGTATTGCCGAATAACCTGATTGGGCTGACGGAGCCACGCATCGGTCGTATCCGCACATAGCTTTGCAAACTATGCAGACAAGGACTAAAGGTTTTGCACCTCTCTCCACGCGCTCCCTGTCGTTACACAGCTGTATCTCTGCGAGGGTTTCCCCAACATGCAACTTAACAGTCTAATGCAACTACTCCCAACGCTCCGCTTATGTGAAGTTCCCCTGTAGCGGTTTAGCCTTTCGACTATAGCCACATAACGCCAGTGACACTTATTCCTACCACACGTTATGCGTGTCCACCGTAAAACGGACACACAGAAGCTGACAAAGCCCGAACAAAAACATTTTGTTGCTTAATTGATGAACGATAACATGGTGATTAACGAAGATTTTTCATTTTAGCGCTTGTATTTTTTTCATAGTTTTCTAAAATAGAAAGTGGTACAAGGCCTTTGGTGAAATCATAACGGTCGTCAAACCTTATGATCTTCGTTAGTGGATGTCTCACCATCAACTAACTGCGTACCCATAGATTAAACAAAAGTGGTGTAAAGATTCAAGTCTTTGCGCCACTTTTTTTTATTTATTTTCAAGCATATACCGCAGACTAGCAATACTATTATTTTTAATAAATATTTGTCTCGACTAGCTTAAAAAGATCTCGTTTACACCTATTTTTATTAAAAATAAAATGATTGAAGGTCTTAAAAGTTAAAGAAGGATCAACCACCAAAAAGCCGTTTAAAGAACCCTTTCTTCTCTTCTATTTGTGGTTCATTTTGAGGTGTTTCTACCTGTTCCTTAGGCTGTTTTTCCTGTTCATCAAAACTGTTTCCACCTGTTTCGGGTACTGTTTCCACTGTTTCTACACTGGATAAGTTTCCCTTGTATGTAATCATCAGCTTATAGTCATCGAAATCTTTTCTAACACTTGATATCTCTTGCTTTAGGAACTCTTTGTCCTGTTTTAATTCTTTAACTTGCTCGCGTAATTCTCTCAGTAAATCCTCGTTGTTTCCGCTGTTTCCAGAAACAGGTTGGGTACTGTTTTCGGAAACAGGGTGAGAAACAGATTTTTTCGATGAACCAAACACTCGAATCATGTCCTGGGCATCAATAACTTGTACACCATCATGATTTTTTTGTGGTGTTAGATCACCACGTTTAATCGCTTTATAAATTGTGGTGCGTCCCACCTTGAACTGTTTTGATGCTTCAACAATAGTAAGTAAGGACATATCTTTTTCCTAAGATTTTAATTCTTAAAATAGTTCGCTATGCGTTCCTGCACGAACAAAAACAATCATATCGAACTTAGAAAGCGACTCAATACGATAGACCAGTAGAAAATCTCCACCGACGTGTAATTCACGGCAGTTTTTCCATTGGTTTCCATTTAAGGCATGATCAAGCCATTCTGCCCCTAAAGGCTCATCATTAGCGATTAAAAGCATCATGACTTCCTTCAACTTCCCCATGTCGTAGCGACCACTGCGAGAAAGCCGTTGCCAATCTGCTAGAAACTCTTTGGTGTAATCCGATGATCTTGGTAAAACGGCACGTTTCGATTTAGCTGTTTTTTTCGAGGTCATTGAACAAGTCTTCTACATTATCAAAACGGGCTTTTTTTGCTTGGATTAGTTCATCTGCTTCATTCAGGGCTGAAACGGTCTTGGCGTTAGGTACACGGACATCAAACGGTATTGCTTGTTCTGCCACTACACGAGTTAAAAAGATCCGTACAGCATCAGAAACAGACATACCCATTGATTTTAAGGCCTGTTGTGCTTGAAGCTTAGTATCATCATCAATTCGAACGTGCAGCATTGAGGTTTGAGAAGTCATATCTTCACCTTAATGTTATGTAACTCAATTGAGATACATAATAGCATATTTTAAGTTTTAGAATATGACTGCATTAAATGATTATTTATAAATTTAGCTAATCAAAATCGTGAAACATTGATCAAAGAATAGTCGTGGAACATGAATAATCCACAAAAAAGCCCATTTGAGGGTAAATGGGCTTTTCATTAGTATGTAAGAAATTGATTTTTAAAGGAATAAAAAAAGCATTTCGTATAATCTGCATTATGTTAATTTTAGAAAAACTACAACTTTATAAAAAAAGCCTTCAAATGAAGGCTCTTATAAAAATTAAGATACTAGGAAATATATTAACTGTTTTATTCAATACCATTGAGGTATAAGACCTTACTCTTTTATCTAAGGTCATATCAATTTATTTACAGTTTATTTAGATTTATCTATATCTCATATTTCCTACTCTTAAATTGTATGGCTTGGTGAGAGCTTATTATGCCACTCTCACGGAACCAATGATATTTATCAAATTCGATTCAACTTATAACGGGTACGCGTATTCAACTTCACCATTCAGCTTTAAACCAATCTTTTTAAACCCCTGACTTTCGTAAAAATCACAAGCATTTTTCGTTGGTGCTTCCAACACAATATATTTATAACTGCTATCTTTAGCTGCAAGCTCTTGGCCTAAGTCAATCAGCATATGTAAAAGCATCAGTCCAATTTCTTGTCGCTGATATTCAATATCCACACCTAAATATCGCAGGTGGATGATCTTCTCATTACCTTCGATACCTAACTTTAAACGCAATGCCTTAGAATATAAAGGTGCAACACAATATCCCATTACAGCATGAATGCCTGCTTCAGAACTAAGTGTTACAGCTTTAATCTTTCGACGTACAGCTAGTGGCCAAATACCTCGATGTACGAAGTATTCGATACCTTCATTCCCACAAGTAAATCTCAATCGAGACATTTTTATCTCATCCGGTAGATTTAAAAAATGATCTACCGAAAAATTTAGCTGAGGATTTAAAACCTCAAACTTAAATCTATCTTCAATAAGAATGTCATGAGAGACTTTCTGTGAGTGTAAAGGTTCGGAATTTACTTCCATGTTTTCGCTCCTTATAGCGGTTACGAGACCTATTAAATTTATCTAAATCGATAAAAGCCTCTGGTTTAAGTACAGGGAAAATATTATTTTCATTCCCTATTAATGAATAATTATCAAGTTCTACTTCCAATCTTTTGATATAAGCATCAGTTGATATTTTTTCAATAAGAGCATGAATAATATAATTATTTACAGACATATTATTTAAGTCAGCTTCTTCACGAATTAACGTAGATAAAGTACTGCCTAATCGTAATGTCAAACGATCTCTTACTTCTTCGTTAGGCTCAATAACCTCAACTTTAGTAAGATTTTCGATTAGCTGAAGCACGCTACGTGCATCAGTTAAACTCCATAATAAATTCATTTTTCTCACCTTTATTTCTAGATTAGAGATTTTAAGCCTCAAAAAATCCACAAATAAAAACTTCATAAAATTAAAATTGTTATGCAATTAAAGTCTTTTAAAACTTTAATATCACAACATTCTCGTATAAAAGGATTTCATAAAATCCTTTATTAACAGTTACATACCAACAAAAACAATTATATTTGTATATTATCTAATTTTTTGCAATAGATGTATTCAATTTAATACTAACACAAAAGCAAAATTTGTCAACAAAAAAAAGTGACGTCACAACATATTCTTAAAAAAATAATATGCTCAAACTCACTCAATGTTCACACAGCCGTCGGGCAAGCCCTTAGGGCTGATGGTGAACGTTGAGTGAGTTTCGGCAATACTCACCCTAAGAGCCTGCAAATAAATTGCTTGCTCTTAAAGTATTGCCGAATACCAATTATGGGCTGACGGAGCCACGCATCGGTCGTCCACGACAGTAGGTAATTGTGCTTTCCTACATAGGCTGAGATTACGGCTCACACACCGCATCGACACGTTCCCAAACCGTTCAGTTCGCTTATCTCTGTGAGGGTTTCCCCAACATACAATTTAAAGCATCCCTGAGCTACTCATCACGCTGTTGCTTTGTCGATTTCCCCTAGTAGCAACTCTTGCCTTAGATACTTCTAAAACAATCGCTGTGGTGCGCTAGCGTCGCTTAATTCCTTCCACCCACACCACATGCCTAAACGTATAAAACGGACACGCAGAAGCGGGCAAAGCTCGATCTAAGATGCTTATTTGATGTTCACAAGTGTATCAATAACGAAGTTTTTCAAGATTAGGCTTGCATATAACCTAGGTTATTGTAAAAATAGAGTCTAGGTACAAGCCGCAAGGTGAAATCATAACGGTCGCCAAACCTTATGATCTTCGTTACTTGATGTTGTAGCATCAAATAACTGCGTACCAACAATTTACGAGAAAGCCCTGTATGTTGCAAGACATCAGGGCTTTTTTCTTGAAAAAATTTTATTATATCAATTAATCACCCAACAATTTTCTTAAAAAACCAAACCGCTTTTTTTCTGTTTTTTGGGGCTGTTTTTCAGCTGTTTCGACCTGTTCCCTTTGCTGTTTTTCTTGTACACCAAAACTGTTTCCAGCTTGTTCCGAAACTGTTTCACTTGTTTCTAACTGGTCTGATTTACCCTTGTATTCAATCATCAATTTGAAGTCATCAAAATCACGTCTAATGCTTGCCATTTCTTGCTTTAAGAACTCTTTATCTTGCTTCAAATCTTGTATCTGTTCTCGCAGTTCACGTACCAGTTCCTCGTTGTTCCCAGAAACAACTGGTGTACTGTCTCCAGAAACAGATTTGGGAACAGATCCACCAAAGACACGTACCATATCTTGAGCATCAATGACCTGAATATTTTGGGCATTTAGACGTGGAGTAATGTCCCCTCGTTTAATTGCTTTATAAATACTCGTCCTACCAACTTTGAACTGTTTTGATGCTTCAAGGATTGTAAGTAACGACATATTTTTTCCTGGCATGATCTTTTGGTGTAAATAAACAAACAGCTCCGCAGGACAAGATGACACATTGAGCGTATGCGAATTGTGTAGGTATTGGGGTATTACAGCTTGCATGTAATATTACAATACACATCTTGCCTCATCGTACAAATTCCAGTTTGCGTATATTTGCCTTAATTTGATACATACAACACACTAAGCTTTGCCTTTATTTGCTCTTATTTGCTAATTTTTGCTTTTAGTTGCTCTTTTTTGATAAAACCGTTTGCTTTAATTTGATGAAATTTGCTCTTTTTTGATAAAAAAACACCAAAATAAATACCATTTAAGCTCTTATAAGCTTATTTAGGGTTCAATCGTCGCCATTCAGCCATTAAAGCTGCTTCTTCCTGCTCCAAAGTCGTTTCACCATTCAAAATACGTTGGTGTCTTGCATCTTCATAAGGTTTGCAAGCATCAATGACTTCTTGAGAAAATTCGTGATCTACGATTCCCTTTGAACTTCTAAAAATCTCTTTTAACCGTTCTTTTTCTGCTTCATTCATAAATACAGATCCTCTTTGTTTGGTGCTTACTTAAATAACTCGCTATGCGTTCCAGTACGCACAAAAACCACCATCTCAAACTTAGAGAGTGGCTCGATACGATAGATCAGCAGGAAATCGCCACCGACATGCAATTCACGGCAGTTTTTCCATTGATTACCACTGAGCGCATGATCAACCCATTCAGCACCCAAAGGCTCATCATTGGCAATAATCAGCATCATGACCTCTTTAAGTTTCCCCATGTCATAACGGCCACTACGAGAAAGCCTTTGCCAGTCTGCTAAAAACTCTTTTGTATAGTCCGATGATCGAGGTAAAACGGCCCGTTTATCTTTAGCTGTTTTTTTCGAGGTCATTAAACAAGTCTTCTACAGTTTCAAAACGGGCTTTCTTTGCTTGAATCAGTGCATCAGCTTCATTCATAGCAACTACAGTTGTGGTATTGGGTACACGTACATCGAATGGAATCGCCTGTTCCGCCACTACACGAGTCAAAAAGATTCGTACAGCATCAGATACAGACATACCCATTGATTTCAAAGCTTGTTGTGCCTGTAGCTTTGTTTCATCATCAATTCGAACGTGTAGCATTGAGGTTTGAGAAGTCATATCTTCACCTTAATGTTATGTAACTCAATTGA